>Ga0307278_10000514_pt1 | contig 19428 bp, 18 predicted proteins | sample ER_DNA_117_FD_194482 | JGI IMG/M metagenome (GOLD analysis project Ga0307278, IMG submission 194482) | Bulk soil microbial communities from the East River watershed near Crested Butte, Colorado, United States - ER_DNA_117 | ecosystem: Environmental > Terrestrial > Soil > Floodplain | place...
CGGCTTGCATGTCGGGCGAAATCCGCCGCTGTCGCGCAAGGTTCACCAGTTCCTTATATTTCGCAGCAAGATCGGCAAGCGACGTTTTGTCAGCGGAGCGAATGATCGGCACCATGATTCCATCCTCGGCTTCCACGGCGATGCCCACGTCGATGGAGTTCGATTGTACAACGCGGCTGCCGATGAATTTCGCCGCTGCGCCTGGATTTTCCGCAAGGGCCAGCGCAAGGGCGCGCAACGCGTAAAGGCCGGGGCCGGGCTTTGGATCGCGCGATTGTCGATTTTGCAATACTGGATCGAGATTCACCGACGAACCAATTGTCGAGAGCGGCCGCGTCCAACTCCGGCGCATTGCCTCGGCTACGCCTGCGCGAATGGCGGAAGCTTCATGCGCGGTTTGGTTCTCGATCTTGTGCATAAAATTTTCGAGATCTTTGATGGTGATGCGGTTGCCCGCACCGGTCGGAGGAATCCCGGCAAGATCGGCATTGGTGAGTTGCAACTCGTCCATGCGCGCACGCACCCGCGGCGACAAAAATCCCGCGCCTTTTGCAGCCGCTGGAACAGGCAACCCGCCTGTGCGTCTTACGCCTTCACCATCTCTCTGGCGCGCGGCCACGGTCGCCTGTTCTTCGCGACCGGGAATTTCCATTGCCACTGTTTCTTTCGGAGGTTCTGGCACTGTTTTCTTGAACCGAGCGGCGTCTTCTTCGCTCGCTTCCACATAGCCAAGCACCGTGCCAACTGGATACGTTTCCTTTAACTGCACAGTGATTTTGTCGATCTTGCCTTTGCACGGTGTGGTCACGCCCATGACGGCCTTGTTCGTCTCGACATCGATAATTTCCTGATCAGGAACGATCTCGTCGCCGGGTTTCACTTTAATATCGACAATGGTGGCTTCGGCGATCGATTCGCCAAGCTGCGGCATTATGATTGGAACTTGCGGCATAAATTTTATTCTCGAAGCAGGGCGCGAGCCTTTCGCGCGATCTCGTTTGCATTCGGACGATGCGCCGACCAGAGATTCGGATGATATGGAATGGGGGTGTCTTTCGCGTTCAGGCGCTGCGGCGCCGCGTCGAGCAAATGAAAGCCTTCCGCGGTCACACGAGCGATAATCTCAGCCGTTGCGCCGCCCCACGGGAATGATTCTCCCACGCAAAGCAAGCGGCCGGTGCGCGCGACGGAGGCAAGAACAGTGTTGGTATCAAGTGGCTTAACCGAGCGAAGGTCGACCACTTCAATTTCAAAACCTTCATTCACCAATTGTTCCGCCACTGCAAGCGCTTCGTGCAGCATCGCGCTGTAAGTGACAATGGTGAGATCGCGCCCTTCCCGCGCGATGCGTGCTCTGCCCGTGGGCAAGCCCTCGTTAGGCAAGTTGTCGGCCTTTAGATGATAATAAAGATATTTGTGTTCGCAGTAGACAACCGGATCATCGATCGCCACTGCTTCGATGAGCATGGTATAGGCGTCTTCCACCGTCGCGGGCGTCATTACGATTAGTCCCGGATAATGCGCGTAGATCGATTCCATCGACTGGCTGTGAAACGGCCCGCTGCCTTTTGTGCCCCCAGAGGGCAAACGCACCGTGATCGGAACTGAAACATTCGTCCGCCAATAATGCGTGCCGGCGTTGTTTAGAATTTGGTTGAGCGCGGTGCTAGAGAAATCGGCGAATTGCATTTCGACAATAGGTCGCATCCCATTGATGGCGGCTCCAATCGCGGTTCCCACCATCGCGTCTTCGCTGATCGGTGTGTTTAACACGCGTCCGGGAAATTCCTTCGCGAGACCTTTCGTTGCCTTAAAGGCGCCACCGAAGGTTCCGCCAACATCTTGTCCGTAGATAAAAACGCGTTCGTCATCGCGGAGCAACTTTGCCTGCGCCTCGCGGATCGCTCCCAGATAGGTGATGCTCATTCGAGGGAATCGACGGTGTCGCGCGTGGAAATCGCGCACCAATCTTCTTCCGCGGCTTCAGGCGCAGCTTCTTTTTGCGCGGTGGAAATTGCCTCATCCACCTGTGCGGCTGCATCTCGACGCCACTCGGCCAGCGTCTCGGCGTCCGCCAAATTAAGATCAACGATAGTCTGCTCGGCGACTTTCACGCAGTCGCGTGCGAACGGCTCACGCTTGATCTCGTCGGTCACGTAACTCGCGTCGTCGTGTTCCCCATGACCGGACAAGCGCAGGATGGAAGCGACAACCAACTGCGGCGGGCGACCTGCGCGTGCGCGCTTCACCGCGCCACCGATTACGTCCAGACAACTTGTAAGATCGGTTCCATCGGCCGTGTACCCTTCGAATCCGTAACCCATCGCGCGATCAACCAGATCATGGCACGCAAACTCGCGGTCGTTCGGCGTGGAATAAGCGTAATGATTGTTCGTCGCGACGACAACAAGCGGCACCTGTTCGACAGCGGCGATGTTCATTCCTTCGTGGAACGCCCCCGTCTGCATGCCGCCTTCGCCGATGCACGACAAGCCGACAAAGTTTTTCTCACCACGGAATCGTTTCGCCATCAGCGCGCCCACCGTCACCGAAACCATCGCGCCGAGGTGACTGATCATGGCCAGCTGATTGTCGCGCGGCCGGCCCCGGTGAATATTGCCGTCCCGTCCACGCATCGGGCCCTGCCGCGAGCCGAGATAAGTACGCGTGACGTCGAGCAGTTGTTCGCCGAATGCGGATCGTCCTGCCTGGTCCCGAATCAATGGCGCGAAGATGTCGCCCTTTTGCAAAAACAAACCGCAAGCCACGCTGACCGCTTCCTGGCCTTTGCCGATATAAACGCCACCGGTGATCAGACCGCCGCGATAGAGACTGACGAGCTTTTCTTCGAGCGTGCGCGTGAGCAGCATCCAACGAAAGGCCTCGAGAAAGCGTTCGTGCGGCGCGGCCTTCGACGTTGTGGATTTTTTGCGTCGCGTCGCTGTTTCAAGCATTTGGGAATTTTACCCAAGTTCGACAATCGCGCGCAAATTTTTTTCCGCGTGCCGAATTTGCTCTGGGTAGCGCACGCGTCTCGCGTGTCTGGTTTCGGCGTCGCGCCGAAACGATCTTTTTTAGAGGACGCCAGACGATTGATCGCACAGGAAAATTACGCGATCGCGAGACGCAATCGCCAGCACGCAAGACGCGCGCGCGCTCCCCTATCGCGCGGCGAAGCTGCGTTTTGTTTGGGCGCCTTCGAGCGGAAATTGCCGCTGCGAAGCGGTCTCGCCATGTCCGTTCGATGGCGTTTGTTCGGTAGTAACTTGCCGTGGAGCGGTCAATTTCATGCCAACGAGTTTGCTCACGCCGCGCTCCTCCATCGTGACACCGTAAAGCACATCCGCTTTTGCAATCGTGCGTTTGTTGTGGGTCATGATGATGAACTGGCTCTGCTTTACGAACCGGTCCAACACGCGGATAAAGCAGTTGATGTTGCCTTCATCAAGTGGCGCATCTACTTCGTCGAGAATGCAGAACGGACTCGGTCGCACCATGTAAATCGCGAATAGCAACGCAACCGCTGTCATGGCGCGCTCCCCTCCGCTCAGCAACGAGACGCTTTGCAGTTGTTTGCCCGGCGGTTTGGCGCTGATTTCAATCCCGCAGTTGAGTGGATCATTCTCATCGAGCAGCGACAAATCCGCGCGCCCGCCGCGGAAGAGCTCCGCAAACATTTCGCGGAAGTTTACGCGCACTTGTGCGAACGTCTCAGCGAACAACTTCCTCGTGGTCGAATTGATTTGCGCAATCACATCGAGCAATTCGCGGCGCGAATTTGTGAGATCGTTGTTTTGCCCTTCAAGGAATTTGTAGCGTTCCTCGAGCTCATCGTACTCATGGACGGCATCGAGATTGACCGGACCCATGTTGTCGAGCTGGCTCGTGAGATCGCGGATTAACTTTTGGACGTCGATCTGTTCAAGATTGACATCGATCGCTTCTGACTTCGATGCGGCTTCGCCGCCATTATTAGCATCAGCCGATGGAACGCCCGATCCACCCTGCCGCCGTCTTAATTGTGCTCGCAGCGTCTTCTCGAACGCCGTCTGGTCGGACACGACCTCACGGAGGTTAACTTGGTAACGGCGCGAAACATGTTCGGCGAGATTGTCGGTCTGCATTTGTAGCTGAGTCTCGCGAACCTGCTGTTTGGAACGCAGATCATGCAGCTCATTCAACGAGTTTCGGGTTGCGCGCAGCTTCGACTCCATTTCGTTCATTGCACGTGAGTGTTCCGCACGTTGATCGGTCAGCGCGGCAACCGCCGCCTCCAGCTCGGCGCATTCTGCATTCTGTTTCTCGATGGCAGCTTCAGCGCTCTTCGATTCCTGCGATTGGGCGGTCAATCGCTTTTCGAAATTGGCGATCTCCGCCTGCCGAGCCGCGATTGTCTCGGCTAGTTCAGCTTCGCGGGCGGTCATCGGCTGGCGCTGTGCGATGAGGTTCTCGTAACGCTGTCGCTCGGTGGCGAGCGCAAGGCGCAGTTCGTTGAGCTGTTCGGTGGCCTCGGCTTCACGTTTTGCCGCATTTTCGTGCGCACCCTGGACCTCCTGTTGCTGATTTTGCTGCGTCTCCAAGGCGGCCCGCTCTGAGGCCAGCTCTTCTTCTAATTTTGCAATCCGCTCGTCCGCGGTTTGGATTTGCTGCGCGAGGACGGTCTGCTCGGAGCGAAGTTGGTCGATCGTCTGTTCGCTTTCCTGCGATTCTCGTTCCAGGAAAAGAATTCGATTGTCCCAAGTGGAGTGTTCCTGGTCGGCAGACTCACATTGACGACGCATTTCTTCGAACTCGCTTCTCGCATTCTCCAATATTGCATTTGCGGCGTCGCGTTCTTGTAACAACGCATCGCGCCGGCTGCGGACCTCCCCATATTCTGTGCTCAGAACCGACATGCGCGCCTTGCGTTCGAGCAAGGAATCGGCCGACGTGTCTCGGCTGCCGCCAAAAACTATTCCTTCCGCTGAAATGAATTCCCCCGCGAGCGTCGCGACCGCGCAATCGCTTCCATGCTTCTTGAAAGACAATGCCGCGTCCAAGTCGCGAAAAATTGCGACATTGTGCAAGAGCCGCGCCACGAGCGGCGCAAGAGAATCTGGCGCCTTCACTTTTTCGCGCGCCCAAGTGAGCGCTTCTTGCGGAAGAGCCGTCTGAGTTTTGGGCGAAGAATTCGACAAACCCGGGAGAACCAGCGCAGCCTGTCCGATTTTCTTTTCCTTTAATGTCGCGATAATTTCAGGCGCCAGTTGTGCATCTTTCAGAACAATCGCTTGCAGATTTCGACCCAGCGCAGCTTCGATCGCAGCGATAAATTCTGGATCGACATCGAGGTTCGAAACCAGGGCTCCTGCCACGGCGGGCTGGATCAGCGAGGGATTATCAAGGCCTTTGAGCAGAGCTTGTGAACCTTGCGCGAGACCTTCGCCTTCTTCATTCAGCTGATGCAAAATTTCCAGGCGCGATTCTTTTTCCGCCAGCGCGCGTTCGATTTCGATCAGGCTTTTTTCAGTGGTGCCGAGGCGCTGTTGTTGTTCGTGCAATGTTTTCTCGCTGGCCTGCAATTTCGTCTTTAGAAGATCAACATTTTTCTGCCCGGTCTCGGCCGCCGCGCAGGCGGCGGCAAGCTCCTTCCGAACTTTGTCGCGAGTCGCGCGTGCCTCGGAAATTGCAGTATCAAGATCGCGTCGAGTTTCCTCCGTGGCGTCGCGTCGAATCGCAAGTCCAGAGATCTCGTCCTCCAGTTCGGTAATTCGCTTCTCATTTTTCGATCGTGACGATCGCAGCGCTTCAAGTTTCGAGTCGTGCGCGCTCCGCTCGGAGCGTGATTTCGAGATTAGACCAGTAAGCTTTGCCAATTCGGCTTCTTTGGCTTGAAGAAGCTGGCTGGTCTTTTCAATAAGCGCATTCGCTTCCTCTAATTCTTTGACTTGCTGAGCACGCTTTGTCTCGGCCGTGGCGATGTCTTTTCGGGAACGCTCAATCAGCTCAGTGAGCTCTTCGGCGCGTTGCCAGTTGAACTGAATTCGATTTCGATGCCCGCCGATTTCGCTTTGCAGACGTTGTAGTTCACTGCGGCCATCCGCGATCTGTTCATCAACGTCCTCCAGCGCCCGACGCTGCTCGGCAAGCCGGCTTTCGCTGCTGTCGATCTTAGCGCGGCTCGCCTCTTCGGATTCGCCGAGGCGCGCGATCTCCGCATGACAACGGCCAAGCTCAGCTTCCAGAGAGTCGAGCTGTTTACGCGAATGATGGGTATCAAGAACGCGAAGGTCTGCGTGTAACGCCTGGTAGCGCCGCGCCTTGCCCGCCTGCCGCTGCAGCGACCCGATTTGGCGCTTTACTTCCTTGATCACGTCGCCGATGCGCAAAAGGTTTGCGTCCGTCGCTTCCAATTTGCGCAGCGCCTCGCGTTTTTGAGTTTTGTATTTTGTGATTCCAGCCGCTTCTTCAAAAACCGCGCGGCGATCTTCTGGTCGGGAACTCAAGATCATGTCGATCTTGCCTTGCTCCATCATCGAGTAAGCGGCGCGCGCGACCCCGGTGTCGGCGAAAAGATTTTGAATGTCGCGGAGACGGCAGGGCGTTTTATTAAGCAGGTATTCGGAATTGCCGTCTCGATATACGCGGCGCGTTACACGCACATCGTGCCAATCGACTGCCAGATCGGTTGCGCAATCGGAAAGGGTGAGAGAGACCTCCGCGAAACCGACAGGCTTGCGCGTGTCGGTGCCGCTAAAAATAACGTCAGCCATCTCGTCGCCGCGGAGCGACTTGGCGGATTGCTCCCCGAGCACCCAACGGACCGCATCGAGCACATTGGATTTTCCGCAACCGTTCGGCCCGACAATAGCGGTGATGCCTTGGTGGAAATTGAAAATCGTCTTATCGGCAAACGATTTGAAGCCGAGGAGCTCGATCGATTGTAAATGCATGTGCAGGCGGCAATCTCGGATCTCGGATTGGTCAATACAGTAAGGCTACGAGAGTTACAAGCAAAAATCACACAATTTGAAGGGGTGGGGAGTGCGCCAGCTACAGCATATTGTGGCTTTCACTCTTCGCTTCAATACTTCAGATTCTCCGCCGCCGGACGGATTCGTCGTGGCCAACAAGCTGCCACTATCCAGAAACTCTCCAAAAATTTCAATCTCCAAAAGATTTTCATGACGCGCCGAGTATCCCGACGATTACAATCGCCGCAGCGATCGGAGCCTTGGCCGCGAAGTTCAACCGGGAGTCTTGCCTCGGACAATTGAATCACGCAGGATGCGCCGATGGCCAACGAAACGACGATGTCGATCGAACAAGCGGAGCGCGTCGATCATCAGTTGGTTCGCGGCATCGGCATTCCGGCGCTAACGGCTAATATCATCAGCTCGACCATCGGCGCGGGAATTTTTGTGATCCCAGCGACAGTCGCGAGAGGTTTGGGGCCCGCTGCGCCACTCGCATTTGTTTGCTGTGCGATCGCGATGGTGTTGTTCGTCACTTGTTTCGCGATCGCCGGTAGCCGCGTGTCGTTGACCGGCGGTCTTTATGCATATGTCGAAGTCGCGTTTGGTCGTTACGTCGGCTTTCTCGCCGGCATGCTGTATTTTCTAACTGCACTCGGCGCGGTCGCTGGCGTCGTGAACGTGCTGGCGAATTCAGTTGCGCTCGTCGTTCCGTTCCTTGGCGGCCCCGTCATCCGCATTGTCGTCATGCTCGCCGTTTACGGTTCTCTTGTACTAATCAACATCCGCGGCGTGCGCGAAGGTGCCGGTGCAGTCACCGTGATCACGGTGGCGAAGCTTCTGCCCCTGTTGCTGTTCGTCTGCGTGGGAATATTTTTTATTCACCCGCCGAACCTTACCTGGAGCGGCTGGCCAGGCAGCAAGTCGTTAGGCGATGCCGTTATCCTATTGATTTTTGCCTTCGTCGGAATCGAGGTGGCATTGATTCCGAGCGGTGAAGTGAAGTATCCGGCGCGCACGGTTCCGCGCTCCGCCTATCTCGCGCTTGTCATTACGACGGTCATTTACATCCTGATCCAAATCGTAGGGCAGGGGACACTCGGCGCCGATCTTGCGAATCATCCTGACTCTCCCCTGGCCGAAGCTGCGGCGACTTTTCTCGGCAACTTAGGCCGCACGATTCTTCTGGCTGGAGCCACGATCTCGGCATTTGGATTCGTGACGAGCGACATCCTGAGTTCACCGCGCATGATCTTTGCTTTCGGCCGGGATGGCGCGTTACCGCAGTTTTTCGCGCACGTTCATCGCCGTTATCGATCCCCGGACGTCGCGATCATTACGTATGCGACACTGGCCTTTGCGCTGTCAATCAGCGGGACGTTTGAAAAGCTGGCGGTTCTTTCGAACGTCGCGGTGTTGTTGATGTATCTGCTTTGCTGCGCCGCGTGCTGGGTGTTGGTGCAACGCGACGTGCGAGCCGACGGCGCCCAGCCCTTCAACTTTCCTGGAATGAAAATTGTGCCTGCGCTGGCGATCCTCGCGATTTTTTGGATCCTCACGTACGCGACGCTGTGGCAATTTGAAGTGAATGCAATCGTGTTGGCGCTCGCGTCAATTGTGTATCTGCTCCGCGGCCAACTTCGACGGAAATCGTAGGCAAACTGCGAAAACCGATTAGTTTGTGGCCATGCGTGAAAATTATCTCGAGGATTTTTATTCTTTCCTGCGATTTCCAAGCATTTCGACTGACGACCAGTACGCGGAGCGGCTGGCAGAATGCGCGCATTGGGTCGCACAAAAGCTAAAGAGCATCGGACTGCAGGTGGAAGTTATCCTGACTGCTGGCCACCCGATTGTCTGGGCCCGCAATACTCACCGACCCGACCGGCGCACGGTTTTGATCTACGGTCATTACGATGTGCAGCCGCCTGACCCTCTGGAGCTTTGGGATTCGCCACCGTTCGAGCCCGTTCTGAAGGATGGATATGTCTTCGCGCGTGGCGCGACCGATAACAAAGGCCAGATTCTTTCGCATATTATCGGCATTCAGGAGACGATGGAGCAAAATCACGATTTGCCGGTCAACTTGCATCTGGTGATTGAAGGCGAAGAAGAAATCGGCAGCGCGAATCTCGGCCCTTTTCTTAATCAAAATCGTGACGCGCTAAAGAGCGACGTGGCGGTGGTTTCCGATACCGGAATGATCGCGCGGGGGGTGCCGACATTGAGTTACGGGCTCCGCGGAGTGACCGCTCTGGAGGTTAAAGTAACCGGACCGAAGATGGATTTGCACTCTGGCATTTTCGGAGGGGCAGTCGCAAATCCGATCACGGCGCTTGCGCAGTTACTCGCTACACTTCACGATCGCGAGGGCCGGGTGGCGATCGCGGGTTTCTATGATCGGGTTAAACCTCTGGAGAATTGGGAGCGGGAAGCATGGCGTAAGTTGCCCATCGACGGTGACAAGGAAGTTCTCAAAGAAACTGGCGTGCCCGAACTTTTCGGGGAAGCCGGCTATAATTCGGTGGAGCGCATCTGGGCGCGACCGACTGCGGAGATCAATGGGATCGGTGGCGGATATCAGGGGAAGGGGACAAAGACGGTGATCGCCAGTCATGCGATGGCGAAGCTGACATTCCGTTTGGTTCCCGAACAGGAGGGCGATGAAATTCTGAAACTGGCAAGGACACATTTACGCAAGAATTTGCCCAAGGGCGTTACCCTGGAGATCACGGATGGGCATAGCGGGCCGTGGTATCTCACTGATCCGCATTCGCCGATCGGCGAAGCGGCCCAGCGCGCATTACGCAAGGCGTTCAACGCGGAGGCCGCCCTCATTCGCGAAGGCGGCAGCATCCCGATCGTCTCGCAGTTCCGCGGCATCCTCGGCGTCGAAACATTACTCATGGGATTGGCTCTGCCTGATTGTCGCGCCCATTCGCCTAACGAGAATTTTCCTCTCGAAAATCTCGAAGGCGGCATTCGCTTGAACAAAGCAATTCTTCAGGAGCTCGCCCACTGATTGTTTCCCGCGATTAAAATAATCCTTCGGTTCCTTCTGGTCGCCGCCATCTGTGTCGGCGCCGTCGCCACGCCGGGCAGCGCCGAAGAGTCGTTAGGCACAAAAATTAAAAAGATTTTCGCGCCGACACCAACGCCAAGTCCGACACGCAAGCATCGGAAACGCTCGGTGAAAAAAGCGACGCCCAGTCCTTCGCCTACTGCTTCACCAAAACGAAAAAAGATTTCGCCGACTCCATCTCCGAGCCCGACGCCGGAAACAAAACGAAAACGCAAGAAAAGATCTCCCTCGCCCAGTCCGGGTGCATCGCCCTCCGCGACAGCGACGCCAGAGGAAACGCTTGCGCCAGGTCCAACTGAAACCCCGCAGCCGACTGCGCCGCCCACTCATCCTACTCCAGAAAAAAAAGGCGCGCCCAACGTGACGGTTTCACCCGACAAAATAACGGGCTATGACACTTACCCGTTGAAAGTGCGCCAAATCATCGATACTGGGCTTGAGCTCACAAAACAGAATCTTGGTTACGCCTACGGCTCCGCTGACCCCGCAAACGGCGGCATGGATTGCTCTGGCTTCGTTTATTACGTTCTCCGGCAAAATGGATTTCCCGATGTGCCGCGCGATTCAAGCCAGCAGTATGTCTGGGTGCGCAAGGCGGGAAATTTCGATGCAGTCCTTAGCCGGCACGCGGATACATTCGAGCTCGATGCGCTCAAGCCGGGCGATCTCCTCTTCTGGAGCGGCACCTACAATATCGATCGGGATCCGCCCGTTACACACACGATGATTTATCTGGGACGCGAAAAGGGAACCAAAAAGCGCATCATGATTGGATCAAGCGATGGCCGCACTTACGATGGTAAACAGCGTTTCGGAGTCAGCGTCTTCGATTTCAAATTCCCGCCGCCGCCCAACAGCAGCGACGCAAAAATCAGCCCAGTCTTTGTCGGCTACAGCCGCATCCCGGGGTTAGCTGAGGATTGACCCCAACTTCTGCTTCTTTGCTATTTGACCTTGCTCTTATCGTTCGGGCTGCGTGTTGCTTCTCACAATTTTCCAGTCTCTTGCCTCGGAGGCGGGGACCAATTCAATTCGATTACTAGAAATTCTGAAATACAACGTGCGCTTGTTTGACCATTCAGGCGAATACAGGTAATCGGGTGGCAAGTGGCGAAACGTTATCGCGCGGCTTGCAATAGGCTTGCCTACCTTTCGCCTATCGAGAGGCACATTGCCCGGTCCCTTTAGCTGTGATACGACAGCTTGGCCTTCGTCAATTATCGTTTTGTCCACCTCGTGCGGCCCGAGAAAGAACGTCGTTCGACCCCCGTCCGATCGGGGAAGCAAGTCGATGGCCAAAGGTTCGGCCGTGGCATTCTGGAACACTCCCAGAACTGTCGCATTCTTGATTAGGGGTGGCGGACGATCGCGCAGAATCTGTGCGCGTTCGAGAAGGACCCCGGTTCTTGGATCCCATCCACGGCGTGGCTCTGAGCTCGTTACACCGGTAACGGGGACCCATTGTCGGTCGAGCTCCCTGTATCCTTTCCCAGCAAAGTTATTCATACGGACGAGGAGCGCCTTAGATAAATCGGTTTTGGCAGCCGCCTCGACGTCCGCAAACAAATAGAAATAGCCCGGCACTCGCGCTATTCCGACCAGATCTACTTGGCGCTCATTATATTTCCCGGGATGCGCTAGCACGTCCCGTACATCGGCACCAAACGCGGTGCTGGTTGCAATGGCTATCGACAGACAGATTACAAGGGAACTGAGAGAGCGAATGGGGTAAGTCCTCCCTTTTGACACAAAGATCACCCGCGAAGATTGAACTCTATTGCCCATTCTCGATTTCTACAGAACTCGGAGACGCCTTCGGCTCTGTCGTAGTTGTCACCCGAACCGGAAATTGATGAACGCGATGTTGATATCCAACCAGCGCGCAGGCGATCAACGCAAGAATGACGATCAAGACGACCCTCTGTTCGTTTTTGGAAAGAACGAAAATCCGGAAGAGGCGCTTCATTTTTTAATGTAACGAATCGGATCTTTTATTCCGGCTTCGCGAAAACCTTTGAGTCGCAAGAGACAAGAATCGCACTCGCCGCAGGCAAGCACTTCCGGCGACGGATCATAACAGCTGTGGGTGATTGAAAGATCGACACCGAGCTCAGTGGCCTTGCGAATGATTTCGGCTTTCGAAAACTTAATTAGCGGCGTGTGAATATGAAAGGGCCTGCCTTCCGCACCAGCTTTGGTTCCAAGATTGGCCAGGGTCTCAAACGCTTCGATGAATTCCGGCCGGCAGTCCGGATAGCCGCTATAATCGATGGCATTGACTCCGAGAAAAATGTCAGCGGCCCGAATCACTTCCGCCCACGCAAGCGCATAAGCCAGAAAGATGGTGTTGCGTGCCGGGACGTACGTGATCGGAATCCCATAGGCGATTTCTGTTTCCGATCGCTTTTTGGGCACGTCACGATCATCCGTGAGCGCCGAACCGCCGAAGGTGCGCATGTCGATCTTTGCAATGCAATGCTCTTTTGCGTCTAACGAATTGGCGACACGACGAGCGGCTTCGATCTCGATCTGGTGACGCTGGCCGTAATCAAACGACAGGGCGTATGCTTCGTAGCCTTCCGCAATCGCAATCGCCAGCGTCGTTGTCGAATCGACGCCGCCGCTTAAGAGGACGACTGCGCGTTTCATTGTCGACTCGATAGCGCGTGGTTTGAATCAGACGCAGGGCCATTCGTTGTCGCGCCAAATGCCAGTCCGGCTCGGACCGGTCGCGCCCTACCGACTTCATCAGCCATCGCGCCCAGTTCTGTTTTTGTCTGGATACTCAGCGCGCACAGTGAGCGCGATTCCGCCCCGCGCGGAAAATTGCGCGGTCACAATCGCCTCGCGTGGCGCGCACGCTTTCACAAAATCGTCCAGGATGCGGTTGGTGACCGCTTCGTTGAACGCGCGCTCGTTTCGATACGAAGCCAGATAAAACTTGAGCGACTTGCTTTCGACGCAGAGGCGGTCAGGCATGTAATCGATGTCGATCCTGGCGAAATCGGGCTGACCCGTGACCGGACAAACGGAAGTGAAATCATCGGTTTCAAAATGAATCCGGTAATTCCGCCGCGCCGGGTTTGGGAAAGTCTCGAGGCGCGCCTCGGCAGGGGAAGCAGGCGGTTTCGTCTCGCTTCGTCCGAGCAGTGTGAGTCGACCTGTAACTTTTGCTTTTGCCACTGCAATATTAAAGCGGTTAACCGCGTTGCATCAATCGGTATCGCTTCTGTACGTGGACGACAGATGGAGGGGCATCTGGACCGTCCTTATTTTCGTCGGCTCCCATTCGACAAGCTCAGGGCAAGCTGAGTCTCGCCCCACCAGAAAACAGCTTTCCTAATCCTCGACTGGCGCAGAAAACGGTGCGCAGATCGTTTCACTCGTATCTTTTCGCATGTAGAGGCGATTTGCTTGAACTCCCTTCTTGCTTGAACATCGAACGCCGAACATCGAACGCCGAACATCGAACGCCCAACATCGAACGTCCAAGGTCCAATTGTCTGATTGAACGCCAAACAGCAAACCACAAGAGTTAAAGATCGAGTTGGCGTGATTGACTTGATCGCGCACGATACGAAAACCGGCGAAGTTGTGCTGGCGATGAACGAGCCTGATGAGTGGGACGGCTCGGATGCGCGATTGCTCGCATTACAGGAGCGCTTCAACGCTTATGTTTCATTTTTGCTCGACGGCGAAATGGCGAGCGAGCATCGGGACCTCGCCGGCAAACCGGCCCGCATTGAGGTGCGCTGCGCTCACATGCCAGATTCGCGTGCACTCGAGTTGCTCGGCATGATTCACGATCAGCTCGCGTTCCAGGAAATAAAAATGGAAGTTGTGGTGTCTGAAGCAAACTGTAGCGGCGGTCTATGACCGTGGCTCGATTTTGAACAGATAATGCGACGCTCACAGAGCGCCGCTACAATCAAATCAATATTTCAGAAACGAAATTACCGGCGTCGGCTCGAGCTGTTTGCGGCCATTGAGAAATTCCAGTTCAATTAAGAACTGTGCTTCGAGAAGTTGCCCGCCGACTTTACGGATGAGCGCGGCCGCTGCGGCAGAAGTTCCGCCGGTTGCCAACAAATCGTCCACCAACACAACTTGCTCGCCCACTATGATGGCGTCGATATGCATCTCCATTTCGGCTTCCCCGTATTCGAGCGAGTACTTCGCGATCTCGGCCTTGTAAGGCAATTTTCCACGCTTGCGAATTGGAACAAAACCGACGCCAAGTTCGTAAGCAACGGCTGATCCAAAGAGGAATCCACGCGCGTCGATCCCGACGATTTTGTCGATCTCTTTGCCGCGGCAGCGCTCCAGGAACAGATCGATCGACGCGCGAAACAAAACGGGATCGCCCAAGACCGGTGTGATGTCTTTGAAAACGATTCCCTTTTTTGGAAAATCGGGAACGTCGCGGACTCCCGTGCGCAATTTTTCGAGCATATCGGTCATCACCGGGCGATGCTAGTGAGGGCTCGGAAAACGTCAACCCTGGTTCATGTCCGACCGGCGGTCTCTGGCCGTTGCTACGGATTCAACTGTCTCTAAGCGCGCGCCAGCAGCATTGCCAAGCCCGATGCGTCACCTTAGAATGATTACTCTCGGTGGATCGACTACTTCTCATCGTTTCAACGCTTTGTTTTCTCGCGGCAGTCGTGCGGACGATTGTGGCCTTACGGGCGGGCATTTTTCGACCGGGACAATTTAGTTTTCTGGCCATCGGCCTCGGATTTATTTTTCAGACGGCATTTTTGTCGATTCGCGGCCATGCGCTGGGACGCTGTCCGCTAACGAATTTGTTTGAAGTTTTCATCTTTCTCGCGTGGTCGGTGGCGCTGATTTACATGCTGGTTGGCCCGGCCTATCGCCTGTCACTGATGGGGGCGTTCACGGCGCCCCTGGTAGTTTTGTTGCAAGGACTTGCCTTGATTGCGCCAATCGACATCCGCCATCCGGTGAAATTGCCGGCCAATCCGTGGCTGGAATTTCACGCCTCGATTTCGCTCGTGTCCTACGGGGCGTTCGCGCTCGCCTGCATCGCAGCGATGATGTATCTCGTGCAAGAGCGCCAGCTCAAGACGCATCAATTGCATTCGATTTTTTATCATCTCCCGCCGCTGACCGATCTTTTCGCAGCAATCACGCGACTTCTCTGGTGGGGCTTTGCGCTTTATACGATTGGACTGGTGAGCGGTTTCTTCGTTGGGCGCCCGTTACCGTACGTGCAAGTGGTCTGTGCTTTTGGCGTCTGGCTGCTTTACGGCGCAATTTTGCAAGGCCGGCATTTTCGCCGGCTTGCGCCGAAACACGTGGCAGCGTTATGCATCATCGGATTCAGCGCAGCGCTCACACTTCTTTGGGGTATCACCTTCACCGCGCAAGCACAGCCGCTGCCATGAATCTTTTCTGTGTCGGATTGAGCCATCACACCGCCAACGTGGAGACACGCGAGAGCTTCGCCGGCCACGCCGAGAGTGATTGCATCCTGCGCAGAGCAGGTTGCGCAGAGGCATTGGTGCTCACGACCTGCAATCGCGTGGAAGTCTACGGCGCATCGGAGAAATGGGTATCAACCGATGAGATCGCGCGCTGCCTGGCGCGAGAGATCGAGAAGGACGCCCACCGGTATGCACCTGCCTTCTACCGCTACGAAGGCGAAAAGTGCGTGCAGCACCTCTTTCGCGTCGCTTCGGGACTCGATTCGATGGTGGTGGGCGAGACTGAAATTCTCGGCCAGGCCAAGAAGGCATATGAATCGGCGCGCGCTTCCGGCGCAGCCGGGCCCTGCCTCCACCGCTTGTTTCAACGCGCCTTTCGTGTCGCGAAGCAAGTGCGCACGCACACTGAGATCACGCGAGGCCCCGTGTCAGTTGGGTCGGTTGCGGTCGATCTTGCGCAAAGAATTTTCGGTCAACTCAGCAAATGTAAAGTTCTAGTATTGGGAGCGGGTGAAACAAGCGAGCGCACGGCGCGGGCGCTTGTCTCACGCGGCGTGACCGATCTTCGGGTGAGCAATCGCTCCAGTGATCGTGCCGGGGAACTGGCACGTCTCGTCAGCGGTCAGGCCGTTCCATTTGATGATTGGCGGGAGGAATGTCGCGAGATCGATATCTTGATTACGTCCACATCTTCCGAAGCGCCGTTGCTAACCCCGGCGAATCTGGCGCCGATGCTATGCGAGCGTATCGATCGTCCGCTTTTCATCATCGACATCGCCGTTCCGCGCGATGTCGATCCGAATGTAAATGAGATGGACGGCGTTTATCTTTACGACATCGACTCTTTGCAATCGGTCGCAGAACAATCGCTTGCGCTGCGCCGGCAGCAAATCGCCGCAGCGGAAGCGATCATTGCCGAGCATGTCGCGGACTTCGTCACTTCGATTTCGCGTAGATTGAATCCGGTCTCGCGAACAGCCGAACGTCCTTCGGTCGCTGATAGTTCGCTGCGCACGTCGGAATTGTAGAATTGCAGGGGAGCCGGTCACCTTCCCCTACAGAAGCTATGAATCAGAAAATCGTCCTCGGCACGCGCGGCAGCGAGCTTGCGCGCGCCCAAGCCCGTTTGGTTGAGGAAGCAATTCAAACGACGCGACCTAAACTGACGATCGAGACAAAAATTATCGCGACGAAAGGCGACAAGATGAAAGTTGTCGATCTTCGTGCGGGACGGAAAGGATTGTTCACGGCGGAAATCGAGCGAGCGCTTCTCGCCGGAGATGTCGATGTTGCGGTGCATAGTGCGAAGGATTTGCCGAGCGAAACGAACCCAGGCGCAGAAATCGCGGCGATCCTTCCGCGTGCAGCCACCGATGACGTGCTGGTGTCAAAACATTCGGGCGGTTTGGCTGGCCTTCCGGATGGCGCGACTGTCGCTACCGGCAGTGTACGAAGGCAACACCAGTTGCTTTGGAAACGTGCGGATCTCAAGATTGTCGATCTTCGCGGCAACGTCCCGACGCGGTTGCGCAAGCTCTCGGCGAACGATTGGGATGCGATTGTGCTTGCGCGTGCAGGGCTCGATCGGCTCGGCCTGTCGCCAATCCGGAACGAAATCAACTTTGAAGACTCGCAATTCTTTCTTGAGGTCCTTCCGAGCGAACTATTCTTGTCCGCGGGCGGGCAGGGGATCATTGCTTTGCAAATTCGTGTTGGCGACGAAAGCGCAAAAGCGATCGTCGATTCAGTGAACGATCGCGAGACGTTGCTTTGTTTGCGGGCGGAGCGAGAATTTTTGCGTTTGTTGCACGGTGATTGCAATTCGCCGGTGAGCGTCTTGGCGAAGATCGACAACGGCAGGATGAAATTGCGTGCACAAGTTTTCGATCAAGGCGTGGTGGCCCCGCGTGAGGGCAAAGTGGAAGGCGAGCGCCCCGATGGCGAGAGTCTCGCTGCACAATTGTTGAGGCAGATCAACTCGGTGTGAGAATCGATCACGATCACGATTACGAGCATGAGCACGAAACCGAAACGGAAAGGTAAGGTTTATCTGGTCGGTGCCGGGCCAGGCGATCTTGGTTTGGTTACGCTGCGTGCAAAGGAGTGCATCGAGACTGCAGATGCGATCGTTTACGATCATCTGGCAAATCCGGAGATGCTCGGTTGGGCGCGCGATGACGCGGAAATTATTTATGCAGGGAAAGAATCAGGCGAGCCTTCACTAAGTCAGCATGAAATTAACGCGCTGCTGATTGAGAAAGCGCGCGCAGGAAAGAATGTCGTCCGGTTAAAGGGCGGAGACCCATTTGTGTTTGGTCGAGGCGCGGAAGAAGCAAAGGCAATCGTTGATGGGGGAATTGAATTTGAAGTCGTGCCGGGAATCACCTCGGCTATTGCCGGCCCAGCCTACGCGGGAATTCCCGTGACGCATCGCGCCGAAAATTCGCATGTCACATTTTTTACGGGACATGAAGATCCAGCCAAACCAGAAAGCGCGATTGACTACGCTGCGCTGGCAAAGCTTGGCGGTACCCAGGTGATGCTGATGGGCGTGGAACGCTTGGGAGCGATTACGCGCGAAATGCTTACGCAAGGGGTGCGCGAGGATTTGCCGGTGGCGCTCGTTCGCTGGGCGACAACCGGACGGCAGGAAACACTCACCGGAACTCTTCAGGATATTGCCGAGCGAGCTATTGCCAGCGGCTTTGAAGCGCCGGCAGTGGCGGTCTTCGGGGAAGTTGTGGCTTTACGTGAAAGCCTGAACTGGTACGAAAACCGACCGCTCTCCGGAAAGCGAATTGTAGTTACTCGAACGCGAAAACAGGCGAGCGCGTTAAGCAAGAAGCTACGCGTGCTCGGCGCCCAGGTGGTCGAACTGCCGACAATCCGGATCGAACCTCCAACCGATCTGCGCGAATTCGCCGAGCTAGTGCAAGACGCGCACGTTTACGATTGGATTGTTTTCACGAGTGCGAATGGCGTGGAAGCGTTCTTCGAGATTTTCTTCAAGCTCTACAACGATACTCGCGAAATTGGCGGCGCACGGATCGCAGCCATTGGCCCGGCAACAGCGCAGCGGGTGAAAGACTTTCATTTGCATATCGATCTTCAGCCGGAAGAATTCGTGGCGGAAGCTGTACTAAAAGAGTTTCGGAAACGGGGTGGCATCGAAAATTTGCGGATTCTCGTGGTGCGCGCAGAAAAAGCGCGGGATGTGCTTCCCAAAGAACTCTCAGTATCCGGCGCGATTGTTGACGAAGCGCTCGCTTACCGGACGGTGTCGGAAACGCGCGATACCACCGGTGCACGCCGGCAACTGGCGAAGGGAGGGGCCGATCTGATCACGTTTACCAGTTCCTCGACGGTGGAAAATTTCCTCGCGCTTGGGTTGCCGTGGCCGAAAGGAATGCAAGTCGCGAGCATCGGGCCGATCACGTCAAAGACTGCGCGCGATCACGGCTTGAAGATCGCCATTGAAGCGCGCCGGCACGACATCGACGGTTTGGTAGAGGCAATCCGGAATTTTTTTGCCGGGAAGAATGCCGAGGACAGCTAAATCGTTACAACGAGTAATGCTTCGCAGGTTAACGTTTTAGCTTTGTAACGTTGTAACTCTTTTATGGCGTCTCTTACGCATTGAAGCGGAACTTCGTGCGGACGCGTTTAGCATTGGCTTTGGCCTTGCGACGGTGCTTTTGCGAAGGCGTCTCGAAGGCGCGCAAACGGCGGACCTCCTCGAGAATGCCCTCGGCGTCGAGCTTGTTTTTAAGCCGCTTCAATGCGCGATCGACGGGTTCACCTTTACGAACGATCACTTCTGGCATCAATAATCACTCCTGTCCTCAGTTTTAGAAATTGGCTCTCTTGACCGGGCCGAGCCTACTCGGGCGAAGCCGCCTCGTCAACTTTCTCCGGAAAACCGCCCAGGAAGGACGGCTCAGCGTTC
>Ga0307278_10000516_pt1 | contig 19380 bp, 15 predicted proteins | sample ER_DNA_117_FD_194482 | JGI IMG/M metagenome (GOLD analysis project Ga0307278, IMG submission 194482) | Bulk soil microbial communities from the East River watershed near Crested Butte, Colorado, United States - ER_DNA_117 | ecosystem: Environmental > Terrestrial > Soil > Floodplain | place...
GCGCGCCTGAGGGCTGGCGGGTCGGGTGGGTCTGGTAGCCTGCCGGCGGTCGATGGCTGGCGCCCGGGCGGGGAGGTGACGGTGCGGGTCGGGGTGGTGACGTTCCCTGGGTCGTGCGACGACCGCGACACCCTGGCCGCCGTGGCGCACATGGACGCCGAGCCGGTCGCGCTGTGGCACGGCGACGCCGACCTCCGGGGCGTGGACGCCGTGATCCTGCCCGGCGGCTTCTCCTACGGCGACTACCTCCGTTGCGGGTCGATCGCCCGCTTCTCCCCGGTGATGGGCGCGGTGGCCGGGTTCGCCCGGGCCGGCGGCCCGGTGCTGGGGATCTGCAACGGCTTCCAGGTCCTGTGCGAGGCCGGCCTGCTCCCGGGGGCGCTGCTCCGCAACGAGGGCCTGCGCTTCGTCTGCCGCGAGCTCCAGGTGGAGGTCCACTCGGCCGCCACGGCGTGGACCTCGGCGTGCGAGCCGGGCGCGACCCTCACCCTCCCGGTCAAGCACGGCGAGGGCCGGTATGTCCACGACGACCCGGGTCGCCTGGCCGCCGACGGCAAGGTGGTGTTCTGCTACGCCCCCGGCCAGAACCCCAACGGCTCGCTCCACGACATCGCCGGGGTGTCCAACCCCGCCGGCAACGTCGTCGGCCTCATGCCGCACCCCGAGCACGCCGTCGACCCGCTCCTCGGCCCCACCGGCGGCCGGGCCCTGTTCGAGTCGCTGCTGACTGCCGCCCGTGTCTAGCCTCGCGGAGGCGCTGCACCGCCAGCTCGGCCTGACCGACGAGGAGCACGAGCGCATCGTGGTGGTGCTCGGACGGGAGCCGTCACGGCCCGAGCTGGCGATGTACTCGGTGATGTGGTCGGAGCACTGCTCCTACAAGTCGTCCAAGGTCCACCTGCGCCGGCTGCCGACCGAGGGGCCGCGGGTCATCCAGGGCCCGGGCGAGAACGCCGGGGTGGTGGACGTCGGCGACGGCGTGGCCGCGGTGTTCAAGATCGAGTCGCACAACCACCCGTCGTTCGTGGAGCCGTTCCAGGGGGCCGCCACCGGGGTCGGGGGGATCATCCGCGACATCCTCGCCATGGGCGCCCGGCCGGCGGCCAGCCTGAACTCGTTGCGCTTCGGCGACCCGGCCGACCCGCTGCAGCGCCGGCTGCTCGAAGGGGTGGTGGCCGGGATCGGCCACTACGGCAACTGCGTCGGCGTGGCCACCGTCGGCGGCGAGGTCGCCTTCGACCCCTGCTACCAGGGCAACCCGCTGGTCAACGCGCTGACGGTGGGGTTCATGCCGGCGTCGCGGCGACTGTCGGGCCGGGCCGAGCGGCCAGGCGACCTCGCCGTCCTCATGGGCGCCAAGACCGGGCGGGACGGGATCGGCGGGGCCAGCGTGCTGGCGTCGGCCAGCTTCGAGCAGGGCGACGAGGCCAAGCGTCCCAACGTGCAGGTCGGCGACCCGTTCCAGGAGAAGCTGCTGATCGAGGCGTGCCTCGAGCTGGTCGAGCGGGGGCTGCTGCGCGGCCTCCAGGACCTCGGCGCCGCGGGCATCAGCTGCGCGGTCGCGGAGGTGGCGGCCAGGGCCGGCATGGGGATGACGGTCGAGCTGGACGCGGTGCCGCTGCGCGAGCCGTCGATGGAGGCATGGGAGGTGCTGGTCTCCGAGTCGCAGGAGCGGATGCTCGCCCTGGTCGACCCGGAGCGGCTGCCCGAGGTGCTGGAGGTCTGCGGGCGCTGGGCCGTCCTGGCCAGCGTGCTCGGCCAGATGGTTCAGGGCGGGCGGCTGGTGGTGCGGTCCCGCGGCGAGGTGGTGGCCGACGTGCCCGCCCGCAGCCTGGCCGACGAGGGGCCCACCTACCGGCGCCCGCTGGTCCTTCCGAGGGCGCCGGCCGACGAGGCGCGGATGCCGCTGGACGCCGACCCGGCCGAGGCGGTGCTCGCGCTCGCCGCCGACCCGACGTGCGCCTCCAAGCGCTGGGTGTGGGAGCAGTACGACCGCTTCGTCGGCCACGGCACGGTCGCCGGGCCGGGCACCGACGCCGCCGTGCTCGTCGTCCCGGGCGGTGGCGGCCGAGCGGTCGCCCTGGCCACCGACGGCAACGGCCGCTACGCCGCCCTCGACCCGGCGGCCGGGGCCGCGCTGGCCGTCGCCGAGGCGGCCCGCAACGTCGCCTGCACCGGCGCCACGCCGATCGCGGTCACCAACTGCCTGAACTTCGCCAGCCCCGAACGGCCGGAGGTGATGGGGGCGTTCGGCGCGGCGGTGGAGGGCATGGCCGCCGCGTGCCGCGCCCTCGGCCTGCCGGTCACCGGCGGCAACGTGAGCTTCTACAACGAGTCCTCCGGCCGGCCCATCCACCCGACCCCGATCGTCGGGGTGCTCGGCCTGCTCGAGGACGCTGCCGCCGCCGTCCGTGCCGGGTTCCCCCGGCCCGGGCTGGACGTCTGGCTGCTCGGGGAGACCCGGGCCGAGCTCGGCGGCTCCGCCTGGCAGCGGCTGGCCAGCGGGCGCCTGGAGGGGCGCCCGCCCGCGCTCGACCTGGCCGCCGAGCTGGCCCTGCAGCGGCTGCTGGTCGAGCTGGCCGGCCGTGGCCTGCTGGCGAGCGCCCACGACCTGTCCGACGGCGGCCTGGCCGTTGCCCTGGTCGAGGCGGCGCTGGCGGCCGGCGTCGGCGCCACTGTCGAGCTGCCCGGTGGCCTTGCGCCGCTGGTCGCCCTGGCCAGCGAGTCGGCGTCCAGGGCCCTGGTCGCCGCCGCCCCCGAGGCCGGCGGCGACCTGCTCGCGCTGGCCAGCGAGGCCGGCGTGCCCGCGTTCCGCGCCGGCGGCACCGGCGGCGACCGGCTGGTGGTGCCCGACGTGCTCGACCTGCCGCTGGCGCGCCTGCGCGACGCCTACGAGGGTGCCCTGCCGCGCGCCCTCGGCGAGCGAGCCTGACCGCAGTTTCTTAGCCGAGTCTTATGCCCGTCTGCCAGAGTGTCGACGGGAATGTCGTCTCTTGGGGGACGGGATGGGTGGGTGGCGGCGGCCAGGCGCGGTCACCGCGGTCGTGCTGGCGACTCTCGCCCTGGTCCCGCCGGTGCCGGTCGACGCCCAGGCGGCGGCGCCGAGGACGTGGAACACCGAGCTGGTCGGCCACCTCGCGCCCAGGCAGCCGGGCCCGTTCGCCGACGTCTGGGCACACCGCGACATCGCCTACCTCGGCAGCCTCCGCTCCGGCGACTGCCGGCCGCCGAGCGGGGTGTGGGCGATCGACCTGCGCGACCCGGCCAAGCCCCGGGCGCTGGCGTCGTTCGCCAAGTTCCCAGGCAGCGACGGCCAGGACCTGTGGGTGGGCACGGTCCGCACCCCTGCCTTCAGCGGCGACCTGGCCGCGGTCGGCATCCAGCGCTGCGCCCGCCAGGCGCCGGGCTTCGCCGGCCTGGCGCTCTACGACGTGAGCGACCCGCGGAGGCCCCGGCCCCTCGGCCAGCTCGCCACCGGGGTGCCCGCCGGCGTGCACGAGCTGGGCGTCGTCCAGCGGGCCGACGGCCGCCTGCTGGTCGTGGCCGCCGTGGTGGGCTCGTTCGCGCTCAGTCAGGGTCGCCAGGGCGACCTGCGCATCATCGACGCGACCGACCCGCGCCGGCCGCGGCAGCTCGCCGACTGGGACGTCCGCAGGGACGGGCCGGCGGCCACCAGAGGCCAGCTCGCGGCCAGGCAGGACGTCTTCGGGCACAGCGCGTGGCCCTTCGACGGCGGCCGCAAGCTGTTCGCCTCGTTCTGGTCGGCTGGCGTGCAGTTCCTGGACATCTCCGACCCGAGCGCGCCCAAGCTGGTCGGCCAGACCGGCTACCGAGCCGACGACCGCTACAAGGGCGCCCACTCCGGCTGGTTCAACGAGGACGAGACCCTGTTCGTCCAGAACGACGAGGCGATGAACGCGGTCGGGGACGGCGCCGCCACCACCTGGACGTTCCAGCGGGTCTTCGACACCAGGCGGCTGGATCGCCCGGCCCTGCTGTCGACGTTCGCCACCGAGGCGGCGGTCCCCGGCCGCGACGGGCGGGTGCGGCGCGACGGCGTCTACTCGGTCCACAACGCGGTGGTCAGGGGCACCGTCGAGTACGCCTCGTGGTATTCCGACGGTGTCCGCGTGGTCGACCTGGCCGACCCGCGCCGTCCCAGGGAAGTGGCCTGGTTCGTCCCGCCGCGGGGGGCGGTGAAGCAGACCGTGGCCACCGCCCAGGACGGCGACCGGGGCATGCCCATGGTCTGGGGTGTGTACCTGTGGAAGGACCTCGTGCTCGCCAGCGACATGAACAGCGGCCTGTGGGTGCTGCGGGTCCGCCTCGACCGCGACCCGGCCCCATCCGACGGCTCCCCCGCCGCCGTCGGCCAGCCGGCCGCCGCCGCCGACCGCGAGCCCGCGGCCGGGTCGGACCCCCTGAGGACGCTGGCCACGGTGGTCCTGGTCCTCGGTCTCCTCGCCGTGGCCCTGGTCGCCCGCCGCGCCCGCCGCCGCCGCGCCGGGTAGGAGCGGGCGGCGAGGGTCAGGAGGTGCCGGAGGGAACTCCGCCGCGGGTGTTGGCGGGTGAGCGGAGGACGGCCGAGGCGCGGGCCAGGGCGTGCTGGACCAGCTCGATCAGGGTGGCCTTGGCCGACTCGCGGACCCGGGCGTCGCAGACCACGATCGGGGTGTCCTCACCGATGACCAGCGCCTCGCGGACGTCCTCGACCGCGTGCTGGAGTACCCCGTCGAAGCAGTTGATCGCGACGATGAACGGCAGGTCGCGCTGCTCGAAGTAGTCGACGGCGGCGAAGCAGGCGTCCAGCCGGCGGGTGTCGACCAGCACGACCGCGCCGATCGCGCCCCGGCACAGGTCGTCCCACATGAACCAGAAGCGGTCCTGGCCCGGCGTCCCGAACAGGTACAGGATCAGGTCGGTGTCCAGCGTGATGCGGCCGAAGTCCATCGCCACCGTGGTGGTGGTCTTGCCCGGGATGTGGCCGGTGTCGTCCACCCCCACGCTCGCGGTGGTCATGGCCGCCTCGGTGGTCAACGGGATGATCTCGGAGACGGCGCCCACGAACGTCGTCTTGCCCACGCCGAAGCCGCCGGCGATGACGATCTTGACCGGGGTGGGCGCCCGCGACTCGCCGCCGGGGGCAGTCGGTCTAAATTGTCCGGAGTCCATAGAGCACCCTCTCGAGAAGTGCGAGGTCTGGGCGGTCGCCGACGCTGGCGGGCCGATGCACGGTCACCAGTCCTTCTTCGGCCATGTCACCGACCAGGACACGGGCGACGCCGAGCGGGAGGTCCAGGCGCGCGGAGATCTCGGCGACGGACAGGATGTCCCTGCACAGCAGGGCGATCGACCGCCGTTCCAGGCTCAGGGTCACCGACGTCTCGCCGAGCGCGGTCGTGGAGACGAGCGTCTCCAGCTCGAGGTCGTCGTGAGCGGGGCGCGTCCGCCCGCCTGTCATGGCGTAGGGCCGGACCAGCCGGCCCGGCTCCTGCCGGTTGTCCGGCTGGTCCTCGGTGCTCATACCCGGTCCCCCAAGAAACCACCCTCATCGCGGGAGCGCAGCTTGCAGCTCGGCCCGGAGGGCCGGCGTGAGCACGTCCCCCGTGCGGGCCACGAGCAGCGCCATCTCGTAGCCGACCAGGCCGATGTCGCAGGACGGTGACGCGAGCACCGCCAGGCACGAGCCGTCGCTGACCGACATCACGAACAGGAAGCCCTTTTCCATCTCGACGATCGTCTGGTTGACGATACCCGCGTCGAAGCAGCGGGCGGCTCCCTGGGTCAGGCTGGCCAGTCCCGAGGCGACCGCGGCGAGCTGGTCGGCCCTGGCGCGGTCGAGCCGCTCGGACACCGCCATGAGCAGGCCGTCGGCAGAGACCACGATCGCGTGCGCGACCCCAGGGACGCTCCTGGCGAAGTTGGAGACGAGCCAGTTGAGGTTCTGCGCTTCCCTACTGAGTTGCGTCATCGTCGCTCCTAGCGGACGAAGGGGCGTCGCTGCCTGTGACGGCATCTTCGCCTGCTGCCATCATGCGGCCGCGCTCGAGGCCAGAGCGGTAGCTCGAGAGCATGCTCCTGACTTCCTCCGGGGATCGCGAGGCGGGGGAGGTCGGGCCCTGGGGACCGGTGGTGTCGGCAGGCCTCACGGCCGCCGCGGTCCTCGCGGCGACCATCCCCGGGGCCAGGTTCGCCCGCGGGACCCTCCGAGGAAGGCCGGCCTTGGTCGTCTGCACCGAGGTGGTCTGGAGCGATGGTGCCGGCGTTGGCATGTCGACCGGGGCGGGTGGCGGCTGACCGGCCCCCCGCTCGTGGCGGGCCCGCCGCGACGGCGGCGGGGACGTGGGCGGTGGCGCCATCGGCGGCACGGAGGCCCCTGGCGTCCTGGTCGGGAGCGGGCCGGCGGCCGGGGGCTTGCCCATCGAGGGGGCTGTCGCCTCCGTCCGCGGCGGGTCGCTGGGTGGTGCGGTGGCTTGGTCCGCCTCGGCCCGGATCGGCTCGGGGATTTCCGGGCCGTCTCCCGGGGCGGTGGCGGGCGGGGCGGGCGGGGCGGGGTCGGCCCAGGGCGGGGGACCGGCCGGGCCGGCCGGCGCGGCGCCAGGGCGGCCGTCCAGGCCCGGACCTGGGGTCACCACGCGGCCGCCGCCGGCGCTGGCCAGGTTGCCCGCGCCGTTGCCGGCGGGCTCGGCGGTCCTGCCGCTCGGCTGCTGGGCGGCGTGGCGGCGCAGCGGCAGGTGGTCGCCGCGGGCGCCGCTCTCGAACCAGTCCGACCTTGCCGCCTCGAAGATCGGCAGGTGGTCGCCGGTGGGCGCCACCGGGGGCTCGACGGGCTGGGTCGACGGCACCAGCTCCGCCCGTCCGCGCCTGGGGCCGGCCTCCAGCGACTCCAGGACGGTCCGGACGACGACGTTGGGCGGCAGCAGCACCAGCGCGGTGATCCCCCCGTACCAGGAGTGGCGGAGCTGCACCTTGATCCGGTAGCGCTGAGCCAGCCGGGCGACCACGTACAGCCCGAGCATGCGGGAGAGCGCGAAGTCCACGACCGGCGGGTTGGCCAGCCGCTCGTTGGCCTCGACCAGCTCCTCGTCGCTCATGCCCAGCCCGCGGTCCTCGATCTCGAGCACGTAGCCGTTGCTCACCGCCTGGCCGGCCACCTGGACCTTGGTGCCAGGCGGGGAGAAGGCGGTGGCGTTCTCGATCAGCTCGGCCAGCAGGTGGACGATGTCGGCGACCGCCTGGCCGGCCACGCCGACGTCGTCGATCGGCAGCAGCTCGACCCGGTTGTAGTCCTCGATCTCGGCCAGCGCCGCCCGGACCACGTCGACCAGCGGGACCGGCTGGGTCCAGCGACGGGCAGGCTCGGCGCCCGACAGCACGATCAGGTCCTCGGAGTTGCGCCGCATGCGGGTCGCCAGGTGGTCGAGCTTGAAGAGGTTCTCGAGCGCGTCCGGGTCGGCCTCGGTCCGCTCCAGGTCGTCGATCAGCTCGAGCTGGCGGTCGATGAGGCTCTGGCTACGCCGTGCCAGGTTCAGGAACATGTCGCCGATCGACTTCCGGAGGGCGGCCTGCTCGGTGGCGACCTGGATGGCCACCCGGTGGACCGAGTTGAACGCCGCCGACACCTGGCCGATCTCGTCGCCGGAGTCGACCGGCACCGGCTCGGGGACGACGTCCAGGTCGCGCAGGTCGGTGCTCTGCTGCAGCCGGTCGACCAGGCCGGGGAGGCGCTGGTCGGCGACCTCGTTGGCCGTCCGGGTCAGCCTTCGCAGCGGGCCGACCATCACGCGGGCCATCAACAGCGACAGGCCGACCGTGAACCACAGCACGATCGTGAGGATGATGGTGTAGAGCAGCGCCTGCCGATTGGCGTTCGACTGGGCGGTGGCGCTGGCGGCGGACACGTCCGTGGCCAGCGCCTGCTCGACCCCGCGGAGCAGGTCGATCCTGGCGGTCGCGTAGCGGTACCAGCTACCGGCGTCGAGCTCGACCCGTCCCGAGGCGAGCAGTTGCTCGCGCAGGTCGCTCACCCGCTGGGCGTCGCTGGAGTCCAGCGCCTGGGCGAGGGCCTCGCCCTGCGCGGGGGTGGCGGTGGCCTCGAACTGCGAGCGCCAGGTGTCCTGCGCGCCGAGCAGCGCGGCGAAGCGCTGGAACTCGCCGGGCTTGAACGCCCCGGCAGAGGTGACGGCGAACACGAAGCCGCGCTCGATGCTGGCCGCCTCCTTGAGCCGGGCGAGGGCGACGAAGGTGGACACGTGGCGGACCAGCGTCCGGTCCTCGGTCGCCGAGGCGATCTCGCCGTCGACCCTGATCAGGTGGTCGACGACCTCCGAGTAGAACTCGAGGGTCCTTGCGACCGACAGCTCCCCGTTCTCGATGCGGAGGCGCTCGTCGTTCAGCGTGGCGAGCTCGCCGAGGGCGAGCTGGACGTGCTCCCGGAACGGCGAGTCCTCACCTTCGAAGTCGACGAGGGCGGCCGCGTCCCTGCGGAAGTCGACCAGGGCCTGGTTCACCGCTACCCGCTGGGCGACGACGCCGCCGTAGCCGCGGTCGCTGGCGACCCAGCCGACCGACCGGTCGCGCTCCCGCTGCAGCTCGTGGACGAGCTGGGAGAGGTTGACGGCGAAGGTCGTCTCCTGGGCGACGCGGTCGGCCTGGACGCCCCGGCCGATGCTGCTGCCGATGCCGAGGAACGCCAGCACCGTCAATGCGATCAGCGGGGTGAGGAGGATCGCGATCAGCTTGGACCGGATCTGCATGTTACGGATCATGTGCTGACCTCTGCGTCTCGGCCTGGGAGCTCGACTCGAGGGAGACGAACGGTCGGGGGCCGCGTCGCATCATCGCCGCCGGCCTGCTTGGAGCATGACCGATCCTCGGCGGTATCTGGGCCCGAAGGCACACGGCTTCCTGCTCATCGGACGGCCCCGGGGAAGCGACGGGCTGGCTTGGTGGTACAGGGGGATCAGACGGGAATCTACCCGTTGCGCGCTTGGCATTGCAAACATCCGTTCCCTCGCAGACCCCTGTTCAGCAGCGAAGACGGGCGATTCGGTCGGTACAGCGGGCCGCCTGCACGGGATCGCCGGGATCGGGTGCTACGATCGGAGTGCTTCCCCGCAGCGGCTCGGCCACGGCCAGGAGGATCATGCTCGACGCCGACCATCCACGCGAGGCGTGCGGGGTATTCGGAGTGTGGGCGCCCGGTGAGCAGGTAGCCAACCTCACGTTCTATGGGTTGTACGCGCTGCAGCACCGCGGGCAGGAATCGGCCGGCATGGCCGTGGCCGACGGCCAGAGCCTGCTTGTCCGAAAGGAGATGGGCCTGGTCAGCCAGGTCTTCGACGAGCCGACCCTCGCCACCCTCCAGGGCCACCTGGCCATCGGCCACACCCGCTACTCCACCACCGGCGGCTCGCGCTGGGAGAACGCCCAGCCGGCGTTCAAGACCAACGCCGCGGGCGGGGGCATCGCCCTCGCCCACAACGGCAACCTCACCAACACCGCGGCGCTCGCGGCGGAGGTCGGCGCCAGGACCAGGGCCGGGGCCAGCAGCGACACCGACGTCATCGCCGAGCTGCTCGCCAGGGAGGCCGACCTGTCGCTGGAGGAGGCGATCGTCCGCACCATGCCCCGTCTCCAAGGGGCGTTCTCGCTGCTGGTCATGGACGAGCAGACCATCTACGGGGTGCGCGACGCGCACGGGGTGCGGCCGCTGTGCGTCGGCAAGCTGCCGGGCGGCTGGGTGATCGCCTCGGAGACGGCCGCCCTGGACATCGTGGGCGCCACCCTGGTCCGCGAGGTCGACCCCGGGGAGGTCGTGGCCGTCGACGAGCAGGGCCTGCGCTCGCGCCGCTTCGCCCCCGCCACCCCCCACCTCTGCGTGTTCGAGCACGTCTACCTGGCCAGGGCGGATTCCTCCCTGGCCGGGCGGAACGTCCACCAGGTCCGGCGCGCGCTCGGCGCCGCGCTGGCCAGGGAGTCGCCGGCCGAGGCCGACCTGGTGATCCCCGTTCCGGACACCGCCATGAGCGCGGCCGGCGGGTACGCCGAGGCGAGCGGCATCCCGTACGGCGAGGGGCTGATGAAGAACCGCTACGTCGGCCGGACCTTCATCCAGCCGAGCCAGACCATGCGCCAGCTCGGCATCCGGATCAAGCTCAACCCGCTGCGCGAGGCGATCCGCGGGCGCCGGTTGGTGGTGGTGGACGACTCGATCGTGCGCGGGAACACCACCAAGGCGATCGTGGGCATGCTCCGGGAGGCGGGCGCGCGCGAGGTCCACGTCCGCATCACCTCGCCGCCGGTCCGCTGGCCGTGCTTCTACGGGATCGACATGCCCACCCGGGCGGAGTTGGTCGCCAGCGACCTGCTCTCCGACGAGGTGGCCGCCTATCTCGGCGCCGACTCGCTCGGCTACCTGTCGCTGGAAGCCTTGACGGAGGCCGCCGCAGGCGGCGCCCGGGGCCTGTGCACGGCCTGTTTCACCGGGGACTACCCGATCCCAATCGAGGGCCACGCGCAGGGCAAGGCGCTGCTGGAGGGCGTCGCCCCCCGCTCGTGAGTCGGGACCGGGACCCGCTGACCTACGCCGCGGCCGGGGTCGACGTGGCCGCCGGCGAGCGGGCGGTCGCCTTGATGCGCGCCGCGGTCCAGGCCACCCACGGGCCGCGGGTGCTCGGCGGCATCGGCGGCTTCGCCGGGCTGTGGTCGCTGGGCGCCGTTGACCGGGGGGCTAGGCGTGAGCCCCCCGGACCCCCCGCCGGCGGCGGGGTGCTGGCCGCCGCCGCCGACGGGGTCGGCACCAAGCTGCTGGTCGCACAGTCGCTCGACCGCCACGACACGGTCGGAATCGACCTGGTGGCGATGGTGGTCGACGATGTCGTGGTCACCGGCGCGACGCCCCTGTTCGTCCTCGACTACCTGGCCGTCGGCCGGCTGGACCCGGAGCGGGTGGCGACGATCGTGGCCGGGGTGGCCGAGGGCTGCCGGCTGGCCCGCTGCGCCCTGCTCGGCGGCGAGACCGCCGAACACCCGGACGCGATGGAGCCGGACGCCTACGACCTGGCCGGGTTCGCCGTCGGGGTGGCCGAGCGGGACCGCCTGCTCGGCCCGGAGCGGGTGGCCGCCGGCGATGTGCTGCTGGGCCTCGCGTCCTCGGGGCTGCACGCCAACGGCTTCAGCCTGGCCCGCCGGGCTCTGGCCAGGGCCGGGGTCGGCTACGACCGCGTCCTGCCAGAGCTCGGCGGCCCGGTGGGGGAGGCGCTGCTCACCCCGACCCGCATCTACGCCCCCGACCTTGTCGACCTGCTCGCCGAGGGGGTCGAGGTGCACGCCCTCTGCCACGTCACCGGCGGTGGCCTGCCCGGCAACCTGCCACGCTGCCTGCCCGGCGGCCTGGTCGCCCGGGTGGACCGCGCCGCATGGACGCCGCCGCCGGTCTTCCGGCTCCTCGGCGAGCTCGGCCCGGTCGACGACGACGAGTTGGCCAGGGCGACCAACCTGGGTGTCGGGATGGTGGTGGTGCTGCCCGCCGGCCAGGCCGACCGTGCGGCCGCGTTCCTGGGGGCGCGCGGGCTGCCCGCCTGGGTGATGGGCGAGGTGGCGGCGGGCTAGCGTTCGACGCCGGGCAGGACGCGGATGAGCCGCAGCCGCGAGACCTCGCGCATGCGGTCCTTGGCGAGCCGGTCGGCCGCCTCGCTGGTCGGGATGCCCTCGGCCTTGGCGCGGTGGAAGATCGACCGCAGCGCGCCGAAGATGCCCTCGACCTTCTCGATGGCCCGCTCCGCGGAGTAGCCCTGCAGCTCGTCGGCCACGTTGATGAGGCCACCGGAGTTGATCACGTAGTCGGGCGCATAGAGGATGCCGAGCTGGCGCAGGGCGTAGCCGTGCTCGTCACGGGCCAGCACGTTGTTGGCCGACCCGGCGACGGCCGCGCACTTCAGCTCCGGCAGGGTGTCGTCGTTGACGATCGCCCCGAGCGCGCAGGGGGCGAAGATGTCGCACCCGACCGCGTGGGCCTTGTCGGGCTCGACGGTGTCGACGCCGAACTCCTTGACGGCTCTGGCCACGTTGTCCAGGTCGACGTCGGCGACGGTGAGCCGCACGCCGGCCTCGTGGAGCAGGCGGCAGAGGTGAGAGCCGACCTTGCCGACGCCCTGGACGACGACGTGGCGGTTGGCCAGGTCGGTGTCCTTCCACAGCTCCTCGGCGACCGCCCGCATGCCCTGCAGCACGCCGTAGGCGGTGTTGATGGATGGGTCGCCGCCGCCACCGTGGCTGACCGACCGGCCGGTCACGAAGCGGGTCTCCATCGCGACGACGTCCATGTCGGCGGTATAGGTGCCGATGTCCTCGGCGGTGATGTAGCGGCCGCCGAGGCTCTCGACGAAGCGGCCGTGCGCGCGGAGCAGGGACTCGGACTTGATCCGCTTGGGATCGCCGATGATGACCGCCTTGCCGCCGCCGAGGTTGAGACCGGCCGCGGCCGCCTTGTAGCTCATCCCCCTGGCCAGCCGGAGGACGTCGGCCAGCGCGTCGTCCTCGGACGGGTAGGGGTAGAAGCGGGTGCCGCCGAGCGCCGGGCCGAGGGCGGTCGAGTGGATGGCGATGATGGCTCTGAGGCCGGAGGCCGGGTCGTGGTTGTAGACGACCTGCTCGAACTCGCCACCCATGAGCTCGAAAGCTCCCATAGGTGACCTCCTGGATGGGGCCCGGCGGGATCGCCGCCGCGCGACCAACGCCAGGTGAGAGGTACCCACCCGCATCGCCAACCTACCACACGCCCGTACCTATACTCTCCTCACCATGAAGGGGCATGCCTTCACGGCCTACCTGCGGGTCTACCAGCCCCTCGCCGCCTTCCCGCCGCGTGAGCGGGCCGACTGGGCCGCGTACGTGGAGGCGGGCCAGGCCCTGCCCGCGAGCCTGCTGGTCGGCCGGGAGGAGCGCCGCGGCCTGGCCCGCGCCCTCGGGCTCGCCGTCGGCACCGAGCGGGAGCATGCCCTGGTGGAACGGGTCGGGGACGTGGTCTACCTGTGCCCGCTCCGCACCGAGCTGCGGACCCTGCAGTCGCTGGTCGCCTTCCACAGCTCGGTCCCCGACGAGGTGGCGGACGCGTTCGTGTCGGCGGGCGACGTCGAGCGCGCCGCCCGCACCCTGGAGCGCTGGGACCGCGAGCGGCCCGGCTCGCGCAGCCACATCCAGCAGGCGGCCTGGCACGTCCCGCTGCCCTGGTTCGCGCTGTTCGAGGCCGGCGACCGCCGAGTGGTCGCCGCCAGCTCCGGCCAGCCGGCCAGGCTCACCTACCAGACGGCGATGGCCAAGGCCCGCGGCCGTGTCTCCCGAGCGCTGGGGATCCTGCAGCAGCTCATGGAGGACGCGGAGATGGTGGTGGCGGCCGAGGAGCTGCGGAGCTGGCTGCACGACTTCGACTCCGACAGCCTAGTTCAGCTCGACTATGGCGGGCTAACGAGGGCGATCCCGTTCGAGGAGCTGGCGGAGGACCACTCGGCCGCGCAGGTGTGGGAGGCGCTGGAGGCGTTGGAGGAAGGCGATCTCGACCGCTCGAGCGAGCTCTACCGGAGCCTGAGCGAGCGCTGGTCGGCCCTGCGGGGACGGGAAGCCAGCAATTGAGTCCTCCGCACCTTTTGCTAAAGGTCTGGCGGTCAGTTGCCGATAGTCCTACTAGGCGGGGCGGAAAATAGCCCTAAGTTGCTATGGTCTGTCCCATTCGACGCCTCTAGGATATTCAGGACCTCCGCGAGAATCCTGACTCGGCGGGGGAAGTGCGAGGTGAGGGGTGGCAACCATGTCTGCCAGTCGTAGTGTTCAGTCGGCGCCGGCACCCGAGGCGCTGCTCACCCCGGCGGAGGTCGCCGCGCTGTTCCGTGTCGACCCCAAGACCGTGACCCGATGGGCGAAGGCAGGGAAGCTGTCGAGCATCCGGACGCTCGGCGGCCACCGTCGCTACCGGGAGACGGAGGTCCGCCAGCTGCTCCGCGGCGTCGAAGCCGGCGGCTAGCCCTTCGGCCCGCGTGACCGGCCGCCGCCGTCAGGCAGGGGGGGCCGGACGTACCGACGGCGCCTCGTCACGAGGCGCCGTCGGCGTTTCCGTGAGCTGCTCGCTCAGCCGCCACAGGCGCCGGCACGCCTCGGGGTCGTAGGCCTGCGCGTTGGCCCGCGACTCCCGTAACCCGTCGAAGTAGCGGCCGGTGACGCCATCGACCTCCGGGGCGACCGCCAGGCGCAGCGTCGCGGCCACCCCTTCCTCGACGGTGCTCATGGTGTAGCCGAAGCTCTCCATCGCCATCTTGGTGTTCATCAGCGTCGCGGGGTGCAGGGCGTTGACGGTCACCCCGGTCTCGCCGGCGGCGCGCAGCCGCTTTGCCAGCTCGAAGGTGAACATGATCTGGGCCAGCTTGCTCTGGCGGTAGGCGCGCAGCCCCTCCCAGCCCCGCTCGAGCATCACGTCGTCGAAGTCGATCGGCACCTGCCCGACCGAGGCGACGTTGACGATCCGCGCCGGCGCCGACCGCCGGAGCAGCGGCAGCAGCAGGCGGGTGAGCAGGAACGGCGCCAGGTAGTTCACCGCGAACCGGAGCTCGTAGCCGTCGGCGCTCTCCTGGCGGTCGCCGCCGCCGGCGATCCCGGCGTTGTTGACCAGGACGTCGAGCCGCTGCTCCGCGCCGACCTCGCGGCCGAGCCGGCGCACCTGCTCCAGCGAGGAGAGGTCGGCGCGATAGGAGCGGAGCCGGTCGTTGCCGGTCGCCTCCCCGATCTCGCGCAAGGTGTCGTCCAGGCGCGCCTGGCTCCGCCCGTGCACCAGGACGGTGGCGCCGCGCGCGGCGAGCTCGCGCGCCAGCGCCCGGCCGAGGCCGTCGGTCGCACCGGTGACCAGGATGGTCTGCTCGCCGGTGGGTCGCATCATCTGCCCGAGCCGTGACGGTCAGCGTCGAGCGTAGAAGATGTACTGCGCGTAGCCCGAGACGCCTTCGATGGTGCGGAACTGGCGCATGTCGGTCCAGGCCATGTTGAGGCTGCCATCGGCGCCGTAATCGAGGCCGTTGTAGTCGCCGATGAAGGTGGCGCACCTGAGGCAGTTCTCGGCTCCGGCCTGGAAGAAGATCGAGCTCCTCGGGCGGGACGGCCTGGTGCTGACCTTGGTGTAGCTGAACGACCGTGGGGTCCCCTCGGCCAGGGTGGTGTTGTAGAGCGCCGGGTGGCCGTAGCTGCGGTCGTGGTACAGCACGCCGACGTTCCCCGTGACCGGGTTGACGTCCACCCATGGGAACCACTGGTCGCTGCGCGCCGACGACACGGTGAACGGGCCCCGCCAGGTGGTTCCGTCGGTCGAGGTCATCATGTAGACGTTGACGTCGGTAACGGGATCGGCGACGTCGTGGCGGCCGGCCCGGTTGTCGGCGAACACCAGGTACAGCCTGCCGGTGGTGGGATCGGCGTCGATGTTGCCGGCCGAGTTGACCCGGAACTGCTGGCCGGTGAGCGTCTGCCGCCCATCCACGTTGATCGGGTAGTCGTTGACGCCGTCCTCGAGGCCCACCACGAACCTGGGGCGCGACCAGGTCCTGCCGCCGTCGCGGGAGCGCACCACCAGGTACTGGTTGTCGAGCTCCTCCGCGGACTCCCACAGTGCCGCGTTCTGCCCGTTCTGGAACGCCACCACGACGCTGCCGTCGGGCCGCACCGTCGGGACCGAGAACTGGTCCTCGTCGCAGCGGCCGGCCGGGCCAGCGGTCTGGAAGGTGCAGATGGCATGGTTGGTGCCGGAGATCTCCCTTGGCGTGGACCAGGTCCTGCCGCCGTTGTCGCTGTGGGCGGCGAAGATCGGGGAGGCCACGTAGTTGCCGTTGCGGGACTCGAACCGCGTCCAGGTGAGATAGGTCCGGCCGTAGAACGGCGACTGCGGGTTGTTGTCGGTGACCATCCACTCCTTGTCCTGGAAGAACTGCAGCTCGTCCAGGTCGCAGCCGAGGCCGCCGGCCACCACCACCGGCTCGCCCCAGGTCACGCCACCGTCCTCGGAGAGCGAGACCACCAGGTCCCCATCGCAGGCCTGCGTGCCATCCGCGTTGAAGGTGTAGTTGAGCGACGAGTGCAGGACGGTCCCGGTCCTGACGTCGAAGGTGGTCACCGGGTCGCTCCCGGTCCGACCGGGGTCCTGCACCGACATGTTGCCGGTCTGCCAGGTCCTGCCCCCGTCGAAGGTGGTGTAGAACTGGTCGCAGCAGCTTCCGTAGTCGTTGGAGCTGGCCACCATGTGCAGGGGGTCGGCCGGATCGACCTCGATGTCCGGCTCGTTGTTAGGGAACGGGTCGTCGCAGTCGAGCTTGCTGTTGACGCCGGTCCTGGACGCCGTGCATTCGAGCTCGGAAGGCACGAACACCGACGGCTCGGTGCTCGAACGGACCGCATCCCGGGGTGTCACCACCGCGGTCATCCGCGTCGGGGCCACGCCGCGCTGCTGAGCAGCCGTCCTCGGCCCGGCTTGGGCGGGCTGCAAGGCGGCCAGCGCCAACAGTCCACCCACCGCCAGCACGACTGCGAGCTTCCGCCGCATGAAGCCCCTCTCTCCGTAGTGTCTGCGCGTTTGCGCTTGAAGTCCTACATCGCCGGACCGTACGCGACAATGCCCACTACTCTCGATTTTCTGGACATTGCTGCGTACCGCCGCTACGGCAGGTTCCGTGCAGCGGGGGATGGTGGGCAGGGACGGGATCGAACCGCCGACCTTGCGGTTTTCAGCCGAGTGAGACTCGTCCGGTTCCATCCAGCATCATCCGCCTGAGCCACATTCACCCTGCTCAGCAGGGGTGGAGGCGGACCTGTCATCCGAGTTGATCCGGGTCCGTCCGGCTCGGTGCGGACAGGTTGGGCAGAACGCCGGCAGAATCGTAAAGCTCGGCCGACGGGACGACCTGGCCTCATGGGTACGGCCTCAAGCCCTGGCACGTCGAGTTGGTCATACTGCCGTCATGGCAGTGATCATCGTCTGCACCGTGCTGGTGCTGGCTGGGCTGGCAGCCGTGGTTCGCTGGGGCGGCCTGACGGTCCAGCCACCGCCGGCCCCGGCGGTGCACACGGCTGACCCGACCGAGCCGCCGCCGGTGAGCCTGGTCGTGCGCCGCTACCTGTGGTACCTCACCCTGGCGGTCACCTCAGGCCTGGTCGCCGGCATCCTGGCCGCCGGGGCTGGCGGGCGCCTGGTGATGCGGCTGCTGGCGGTCACCGCTGGCCCCGACGCCCAAGGGCGGATCACCGAAGCCGAGCAGCTGGTGGGTCGCATCACCGTGGGTGGCACGCTCGGGTTCATCGTCTTCACCGCGTTGTTCTTCGGGCTGGCCTCGGGGATGGTCTACCTGCTGCTGCACCGCTGGCTGCCTGCCGGCTGGGCTGGTGGCCTGGCCTACAGCGCCCTGCTCCTGATCGTGGCCGCCACGCGCCTGGAGCCGCTGCGCCGCGGCAACCCCGACTTCGACCTGGTCGGCCCGGGATGGGTGTCGGTGGCCACGTTTGCCCTGCTGGTGGTGTTCCACGGGATGCTGGTCTCCGCCCTGGCCGGGCGGCTCAGCCGGGCGGTGCCATTGTTGGCCGCCGAACCTCGCGCCATCGCCACCCACGCGCCCCTACTGCTGTTGCTCCTGCTGGCGCCGGTGGGTCTGCTCGCGGCCATCGCCGGCGCGGTGGTCGTGGTCGCCAGCCGCATCCCGCAGGTGGTCGCCGCCGTGCAGGCCCGCCGCCTGGTGACCGTCGGGCGAGCTGCCCTGGCCGTGGCTGGCCTGGTGGTCTTACCCGGGTTCGTGTCGACCATCGTCGACATCGTGGGCCGACCCTGAGGGCAAGGCCACGTGCCATGGCGACAGTGGTAACAGCAAACGCCGCCGCCGATGCCGAACAGCGCGAACTGTATTCGACCTGACCGGGCACTTCTACGTTAGGAGACGGTGCGAGGTGATCACCGCGTATGTCCTCATCCAGACCGAGGTCGGCGAGGCTGGGCAGGTCGCGCGTGCAGCCGCGGAGATCGAGGGGGTGCAGCAGGCGCAGCCAGTGGTCGGGCCGTACGACGTCATCGTCCGCGCCGAGGCGCGCAGCATGGATGCCCTCGGCCGACTGGTCGTGTCGCGGATCCAGGCCATCAACGGTGTTACGCGCACTCTGACCTGCTCGGTGGTGCACCTGTAGCCGGCGAAGACGCCGTCGCTGAACGACTCCGCTGCGTGCTCCGGCCTGGCCTTCGGACGTCTGGTAGGTCGGACCGCCCTGGCCCTCGACAGGCGCATAGAGCAGCCGGCGGGCCAGATGCTGACCGTTGCCTTAAGAGAGCTTTCCGGGCGGTCGCCTGACGTGCGGCAATCGCAAGGAAGGGGCTGTCTAGCTGGCCGTTCGCTTACCGCTGTTGTCCTCTACTGACCGGGTAGTTCCCATCGTCTGCGGGCCAACCGCGGGCCCTGCGAGAGCACTGCGGTGATCGCGCCTTCGGCACGCGGGGAGTCGGTCGTCGAGTCACTGAGCTGGGCACCCGGGGCGGGCCGGTCCTGTCGCCCCCGACCCGGGCGCCCACCAATCACCCTACCGGAGCGCTTCAGAGCAGGTTCCTGGGAGGCGATGGTCGGCACCCTCACAGCACAAGCCAGATAGGACCGAACATAAGGGACGCGATACCAGGTCCTGGACCAGGCGCCGTGCCTGGCGGGCGAAACAGCGAACGCCCCTGGCCGCGGTGGAGCGAACCAAGGGCGTTCGCGTCTGCCATGGGTAGCGAGCGCGTACTTGATAGAGCGCTTGCGGCCCGGCAGGCGTTACAGCCGCGGTCTGGTGCGCTCTCGCTTCGTCAGCAGCCAGCCGGGGAGACCGACCCAGCGTCCCCGGTCTGGCCCTCGCCCCTCTGCGGCCTCCGTGGTCGTGGTCCGGTGGTTGCCCGGCCGGGCATCACGCGCTGGACCGCGTGCAGCGTCGTGGAAGCGGGGCGGCTCCCCGTCGGGGCCAAACGGGAACCGCACGCGCTTGTCATGTGGTCCGAGCCGGCGGCAGCCCAAGGGAGGGATCGGCGCGTCTCAGCGGTCCTGGAGCCTCGGTAGATTTGACGATGTCGCGCCCGTTCGGCGGGGACTATGACGGACTGGCCCGGCGCGAACGCCTAGGCATCAAGGGGGGATTTCATGGTTCGTCGCCTGCTGGTTGGTCTTGTGGCCGCCGGCCTGCTGCTGGTCGGAGCGCCCGCCTTCGCCCAGCCACCGGTCACCGAGACCACCGTCCAGAAGAACCTGGTGGAGACCTTCGTGGACGTCGTTCCCAGCTGCGAAGGGGGCGGGCCGCTCTACACCATCACCACCACCAGCAACCTGGTCGAGCACACCACCA
>Ga0307278_10000517_pt1 | contig 19379 bp, 22 predicted proteins | sample ER_DNA_117_FD_194482 | JGI IMG/M metagenome (GOLD analysis project Ga0307278, IMG submission 194482) | Bulk soil microbial communities from the East River watershed near Crested Butte, Colorado, United States - ER_DNA_117 | ecosystem: Environmental > Terrestrial > Soil > Floodplain | place...
TGCTCCGGATGCGACTCCGCGGGCGCCCTGGCGACATCGAGTGTCGAGTTGTTGAGCCTGAGGCTCAGTAACTCGACACTCGCGCACGGGACGAGCGCCGGTGCGCCACGATGGCGCCGCTCGCTCGCCGGCGGCCGCTTGCTCTCCTCCCCTCGATGAGCAGTTGGCCGCGCGCCAAGCAGCGCCCCGCGCGGACGACCGGCCTAGGAGAAGCGCACCCGGCCGTTGGAGCGCGCGCGCTCCCGCGCGCGCTCGATGAAGTCCAGGCGCTTCATGGCGGCGCGGAAGAGCCGCGTGACGAGGCGCAGGCGGGCGTTCTCGGAGCGCAGGTCGAGCAGGCCCTGCTTGGCGTCGAGCCCGAAGTCGACGGTGGCGGCCATCTGGTAGGCGGTCATCGCGGTGAGCTCCTCGGGGTCGGGCTCGCTGTCGGTCGCCAGCACCACGAGGGCGCCATAGGCCTCGTGCGCGGCCGTCTGCGTCTTGGCGTCGGCGCTCTCGGCCTTGTCGGTCAGGAACTCGACCGTGCCGGCCGGGTAGGCGAAGTCGTGCTGCTCGTCGATGATCCGGAACGGGCGCGTGCCGCGCGTGAGGATGTTCATGCGCCCGTCGTCCATGCGCTCGAGGACGTCGGTGATCTCCATCGCGCACCCCACCGCGCGCACGCCCTCGTCGCCGGCCCACACGATCCCGAACTCCGCGCCGCGCTCCAGGCACTCGCCGATCATCGTGCGATAGCGCTCCTCGAAGATGTGCAGCTGCACGAGCTCGTGGGGAAGCGCGACCTTGCCCAGCGGGAAGAGCGGGAAGTCGCGCACGACGCGGTCGGGCATCTGCACATCAGTTTAAGGGTGCCGTCCGCCCGGCCGAGTTGCATCCCGCGAGATGCAGGAGCTCGACGCCTACGAGCGCCGCTTTCGCCGCGCGGGCTTGCCGCTGCTCATCGAGGGCTGGTCGGCGCGCGAGGACGCGCTCCCGCGGGCCTTCCCGCTGCTGGCTTTCGTCTTCCTCGGCGAGCTGCTCGGCGCGCTCAACCTGACGTGGTCGCCGCTGGCCAACGTCGGGGCGCTGGCGGCCGGCCTCGGCCTCCTGCTCGGCGCCGTCGCTTTGGCCAACCGCGTGCGCGGGCGAGCGGTGACCACGCTGCCGCGCGACCTCGGCGCGCTGGAGCTCACGCTCTTCGTCGTGCTCCCGGCGCTGCTGCCGCTGCTCTTCGGCGGCCAGGTGACGAGCGCGCTGGTCACCGCCGGCGCCAACCTCGTACTCGTTGCGCTGGCCGCTTTCGGCTTCGGGTTCGGGGTGCTGGCCATCCTCACCTGGGCCCTGCGGCGCGTGGCTGGGCAGCTGGCGAAGTCGCTGCTGCTGCTCGCCCGCGCCGTGCCGCTGCTGCTGCTCTTCGCCGTCGTGCTCTTCCTGACCACGGAGATGTGGCAGACCTTCGCCGAGATCGACAACGCGTCGCTGGTGGCGGTGGCGGCGCTGCTGGTCGCGGTGGGGACGCTCTTCCTGCTCGTGCGCCTGCCGCGCGAGGTCGAGGCGCTCGAGCGGGAGGCGGGCACCGGCCCGCCGCTCACGCGCGCCCAGCGCCTGAACGTCGGGCTCGTGATGCTCGTCTCGCAGGGCCTGCAGGTGCTCATCGTCAGCGTGGCCATCGGCGCGTTCTTCGTCGCGTTCGGGCTGCTCGTGGTGGGGCCCGAGCAGCTGCAGGCGTGGATCCAGACGGACGGTCATCGCGTCGGGCCGCGCGCGCTCGGGCTGACGCTCGAGCTGCTGCGGGTCTCGGCGGCGATCGCCGCGCTCTCGGGCCTGTACTACGCGATCGCCGTGCTGACCGACGCCACTTACCGCGAGGAGTTCCTCGAGGAGATCACGGTCGAGATGCGCGAGACGTTCGCCGCCCGCGTCGAGTACCTCGCGCACCGCGCTACCGTGCGGCCATGATCGCCGCCGTGCTCGCCGCCGCGGCCCTGGCGGCGCCGCAACCGCAGCTGCTCGTGGTCACCGAGACGCGCGGCTTCGTGCACGACTCGATCCCGGCGGCGAGGGCGATGGTCGCGTCCCTGGGCTACCGCACGCAGTTCCTGAACGGCGCGCGCGAGCTCACCGCGGCCCGCCTGCGCGGCGCCGGCGCCGTCGTCTTCCTCAACACGAGCGGCGAGCTGCGCCTCGACGGCGCGGGCCGGCGCCGGCTGCTGGCCTACGTGCACGATGGCGGCGCCTTCGTGGGCGCCCACGCGGCGGCCGACACCTTCTCGGACTGGCCGGCCTTCCACCGGATGCTCGGCGCCGACTTCCTCGGGCACGCCCCCGCGGCCCTGACCCCGCCCACCGGCATCGACGTCGTCGACCGCGCCTTCACCACGGTGCGATCGTTCGCCATCGGCGACGAGTTCTATCGCTTCCGCGCTCGCGCCAAGCGCCATGTCGTCATCCGCGAGCACGGCGGCGGCCCGCTCGCGTGGTGGCGTCGCTATGGGCGGGGGCGCGTGTTCTACGACGCGCTGGGCCACTTCCGGGAGACGTGGAGCGAGCCCCACCAGCGCCAGCTCATGGCCGACGGGATCCGCTGGGCGGTCGGGCGGGGTCCGTGACCGAACAGCGGCCGGCACCTTCGTCGCGCCGCGCCGTTGGGAGGGCCATGTCACTGCGTCGCCTGCTCTTCCTCCCCGTCCTTGCGCTCGCGCTCGTCCCGGCCGCCCCGGCCGCGGCCGATCAGGCGGTGGCCGAGATCGCTCGCGAATCGCCCGTCGCCGCCTACGGCGGCTGGGAGGCGTGGTCGCGCTAGCGGTGGTCGGGGCGCGGGCCGTCGTCCTCGGGCGCGTGCGTCTTTCGATGCGATTCGTGCGTGTTTCGTAACACCTCTCAGCGGGCCGCGAGGGGGTGTGCGGTCTTGGCGAACCATGCCTTCGCTTAAGTCGCGCACCCCTGTGGGCGGCCCCGGAAGGTGTGGCGAAACGCACGCGACATGCGCCGAAACTCCGCGCACGCTCGGGGAGCCGGCGAGCGCTTCGACCGCCGCTGCTCCCTTCCCTCGATGATGCTGTTTTGCGCCGCGAGGCGCCGCAGGCGCCCGCGGACATACGCGCACGACCGCTGGCTCGACCGCCTACCCCGGCTCGGTCGCCGAGACGATCAGGTTGTAGAAGATCGCCGGTGGCAGGCGCGGCTCGAGCAGCCGGCGGTCGACCTTCTGCAGGGCCAAGTAGCCCTTGAAGGCATAGACCTTCCAGCCCCACGGGACCGTGTCGGGCTCGGCCGTCGCCTCCAGCGCGCGGTTGGCCCACCCGAACCAGTTGGCCAGCAGCTCCTCGCCGCGCACGCGGACGTCGCCGAGGCCGGCGCGCCGGGCGACTGCCGAGAGCTCGTCGGGCGTGAAGGCGTGGACGTCGACGAGGGCCTCGAGCTGGTGGTTGGCCTCGCCGCCGTCGCGGTGCCCGTCGGCGGCGGGCGAGGCGCGCATGAACCGCCGCCAAAGCGGGGCGACCCGGGTCGCCGCGCGCTTGGGCACGCTGGCGATTCGGTCGCCGTAGCGCGACGGCTCGCCGGCGAAGAACAGCCGCCCACCTGGGCGCAGCACGCGCCGGAACTCGCCGAAGGCGCGGTCGAGGTTTGGGAGGTGGTGCAGCACGGCGTGGCCAAAGACGAGGTCGAAGCTGTCGTCCTCGAAGGGCAGCTCCTCGGCGTCGCAGGCGACCGTCGTGACATCGAGCCCCAGGCGCAGGGCGTTGCCCTGCAGGGCATCGAGCATCCCGGGCGAGATGTCGGTGCACACGGCGTCGGCCACCACCCCGGCCTGCAGCATGTTCAGGCTGAAGTAGCCCGTGCCGGCGCCGATCTCCAGCGAGCGCCCGAAGCGCCGCACGCCGCCGAGCGCCTTGGCGACCTTGCCCAACACCTGCTGGCGGCCGACCTCGCCGTAGTCGATGCCCCACTTGGCGTCGTAGTCGGCTGCGGCGCCGTCGTGGTAGCGCGCGTTGACGGAGCGGATCTCCTCCGCGGTGGCGGTGGCCGGGGCCGGCATGGCGCGGGAGTGTACGCTCGCGTTCATGAGGGCGCTCCCGCCGGGCCCAGCCGCTCCGCGGATGCGGCAGATGGCCGACTGGCTCGTGCGGCCGCAGGTGTACGCCGCGCGCCAGCGCAGTCGCTACGGCGAGGTCTTCACCGCGCGCATCGACCCGGTGCCGTGGGTCATGCTCGGCGATCCCGACGATGTCCGCACGGTCTTCACCGCCGGCCCGCGGCGCACCAACACCGGCGAGGCGAACGAGATCCTGCGCCCGACGCTCGGCCCGAACTCGCTCCTGCTGCTCGACGGCGACGAGCACATGCGCCAGCGCAAGCTGATGCTGCCGGCCTTCCACGGCGAGCGCATCGACCGCTATCGCGACATCATGCGCGAGGCGACGGAGCGCGCGATCGCGTCGTGGCCCGTCGGCGAGCCTTTCGCCCTGCGTCCGCATACGCAGGCGATCACGCTCGAGGTCATCATGCGCGCCGTGTTCGGCATCGAGGACGCCGCGGCGATGGCGCGCCTGGGTGTTCCGCTGAAGCGGTTCGTCGACTGGGCGGGCAACCCGGGCGCCTTGGTGATGATCGCGCTGCTGGGGTTCGAGCACCCGGTCGTGCGCCGGCTTCTGCGCCAGCGCTACCTCGGGCCCGTCGATCGCGAGCTCTACGCGCTCATCGCCGAGCGCCGGGCAGCGCCCGACCTGGCCGAGCGCGACGACGTGCTGTCGATGCTGCTGCTCGCCCGCGACGAGCACGGCGATCCGATGACCGACGCCGAGCTGCGCGACGAGCTCATGACGCTGCTGACGGCCGGCCACGAGACGACCGCCACCTCGCTGGCGTGGGCGGTCGAGCGCCTCGTGCGCCACCCCGGCGGCCTGGCGCGCCTCGCGGGCGACCTCGCCTACGTCGACGCGGTGGTCAAGGAGACGCTGCGCCTGCGGCCGGTCGTCGCGCTCGTCCTGCGCAAGCTGCTCGAGCCGCTCGAGGTCGGCGGCCACGAGCTGCCGGCGGGCACGACGGTGGCGCCGGTCATTCTGCTCGTCCATCGCCGCGAGGACGTCTATCCCGAGCCCGACGCCTTCCGCCCTGAGCGCTTCCTGGACCGGGCGCCCGGCACCTACAGCTGGATCCCGTTCGGCGGAGGCGTGCGGCGCTGCCTGGGTGCCGCCTTCGCCCAGGTCGAGATGCAGACGGTGCTGCAGACGATGGCCGAGTCAGTACATCTGGAGGCCGTCGGAGGAGCCGAGTCCGTCCGCCGGCGCGGCATCACGCTCGCGCCGGCCCGCGGCGGGCAGGTGCGCGCGCTCGCGGCTCGCTAGATGGCTGATTCCACGACCGCCGCACTCGCCTGCACGCGTTCCGCGGCGCCGGATCGCCACCCGACGAAGGGGGCGGTGCCGCTGGCACAGCACCCCTTCGTCGGGCGACGCCCGGCATCCACGGCACGCGCACATGCGAGCACAGCGGCCGCGGAATCAACCATCTAACCTGCCCGCCCCGCGTGCCCGACCTCTTCCTGCAGCGCGATCAGCCCCCCGGAGTGCCGCCGCTCGCCCTCGACGGCGAGCGCACGCTGCCCGACGTCCCCGAGGAGAACTACTGGTTCCGCCGCCATCTGGTCGTCTACGAATGGATCGCCAAGCGCGTCGGCGGCGTGCGCGTCGTCGACCTCGCCTGCGGCGAGGGCTACGGCTCCGACGTGCTGGCGGGCAGCGCGTACAGCGTGGTCGGCGTCGACGCCAACCCCGACGCCCACGAGCACGCGCGCCTGCGCTACCGCGCGCCCAACCTGCGCTTCGCGCGCGGCATGGTCGAGACGTACTCCGAGGCGTGCGACGCGGTCGTGTTCCTGCAGACGATCGAGCACGTGCACGACCCCGACGGCGTGCTCGAGAACGTCAAGGGCATGCTGCAGGCGGGCGGGACGGCGTACGTGTCGACGCCCAACGTGTTGACGCTCGCGCCCGCGGGCGCCGAGCGCTCGGGCAATCCGTGGCACCTGCGCGAGTACCGCGCGGAGGAGTTCCGCGCGCTGTGCGCTGCGCACTTCGGCTCGGTCGAGCTCTACGGCCTCTTCCATGCCCGTCGGCTGCGCGTCCACGAGCTGGCGCTGCGGGCCGGGTGGGATCGCGTCCATGCCGCGCTGCGGCTGACCGCGCCGTTCTACGACCGCTTCGTGCCCGCCATCTCCACGCGCGACTTCGCCCTGCGCGCCGAGCGCGACCTCGACCGGGCACTGGACTTCGTGGCCGTGTTGAAGCCATGACCGACGGCCGGCTGGCCATCGTCCTGCATTCGCACCTGCCCTACGTGGAGGGCTTCGGGACGTGGCCGTTCGGCGAGGAGTGGCTGTGGGAGGCGATCGCCACCTCCTACCTGCCGCTGCTCGACGTGCTGCAGGCGGGCGCGCCGGTGACGCTCTCGCTGACGCCGGTGCTGTGCGACCAGCTCGAGGCGCCCGGTGCGATCGAGCGCTGCCGTGCCTTCCTGCGCGACGTCCGCCCGGCGTCGCATGCCCTGGACATCGATGCGGCCGAGGAGCCCGCCGTGGCGGCCGAGCTCGAGCGCGCGGCGGGCGAGTACGCGCGTGCGCTCGAGCGCCTGCCGCAGGACCTGCTCGCCGCGCTCGCGCCGTTCGCGGCCTGGACCAGCGCCGCCACGCACGCGGTCCTGCCGCTGCTGGCGACCGACGCCGGGGTGCGCCTGCAGGTGCGCACCGGAGTCGAGTCGCACCGCGCGCGCTTCGGCGATGGCTGGCGCGGCGGCTTCTGGCTGCCGGAGTGCGCCCATGGGCCGTGGGTGGATGGGTTGCTCGAGGAGGCCGGCGTGCACGCGACGTGCGTGGACCTCACCGACGTCTTCGGCCCCGGCGACCCGCGCCATCTGCGCCCGCTGGCCACCGAAGCGGGCCCACTGCTCGTACCTGTCGATCGCGCGGCGGTCGACCTCGTGTGGGCGCCGAGCGGCTACCCGGGGCACGCCGCCTACCGCGACCACCACCACCGCACCGCTCGCGACCACCACCCATGGGCCAACGACGGCGCCGTCTACGACCCCGAGCGCGCGGCCGAGCAGGCGGCTAGCGATGCGGCCGACTTCGTCGCGCGGGTGGCGCGGCGCGTGCGCGGCGGCGGGCTGTGCGTCTGCGCGCTGGACACCGAGCTGCTCGGGCACTGGTGGCACGAGGGCCCGCAGTGGCTGGCGCTCGTGGTGGAGGGGGCCGCCCGCGGCGGGCTCGAGCTCGTGCACCTCGACGACGCGCTGGCGGACAGCGATCCGGCGCCCGCGGGCGACGCCGCCGAGTCGGTGACGAGCTGGGGCACGCCGCGCGACCTCGCGACGTGGTCAGGCCCCCGCGTCGCCGACCTGGCCTGGGCCGCACGCGCAGCCGAGCTCGACGTGCTCGCCGCCGGGACGGGAGTCGGCGACCGCGCCGTGCGCGAGCTGCTGGCCCTGCAGAGCAGCGACTGGGCGTTCCTGGCGTCGGCGGGGACGGCGGGGGACTACCCGCGCGAGCGCTTCGCGGGGCATGCTCGCGAGTTCCGCGCGGCTCTGGCCGACGCGCGCTCTGAGCCTTCGGTGCGCAATCTGGCGCCGCGGTTGGCGCGGGCGGCTTTGCTCGAGCCATAGTCCTCGCGCGTTCGCGGCGCCGCGCGGCACGAACTGCATCATCGAGGGAAGGGAGCAACCGGCGCTCGGGGGCGCGCGCGGCGCCCCTGGCGCGTTGGCGGTCTATCCGGGCGCGAGTGTCGAGTTGTTGAGCCTGAGGCTCAGCACGTCGACACTCGGGGGGCGCGGGCGCTGACGGCCACCGCCCGCGGTCGCGCCGAAGCTCGCTTCCTTCCTCGATGAGCAGTTGGCCACGTAGCGCCGCAAGCGACCGCAGCGTTCAGCCCCAGCCCCAGCGGGAAGACCACCCGCAATGCCCATCCCACTCCTCAGCCGCGCCGACGCCGCCGTCGGCAACGCGATCGAGGCCGCGGTCTCCGCGAAGCACAGGCGCCGGCTCGCGCGCCTGGGGTGGGAGCGTGCGCTGGAGCCGCCCGACGACGGCGTGTGGGCCGCCGGCGATCCGCCGCCGCGGCAGGGCTGCTCGCTCGACGTCCTCATCGACGGCGCCGAGGCCCTGCCGGCCATGGCCGAGGCGCTGCAGGGCGCGCGCGACTTCGTGCACGTCACCGGCTGGCACCTGGCACCGCACTTCGAGCTCGTCCGCCGTGAGCCGGCCGTCGCCGTGGGCGCTCTGCTCGCCGAGCTGGCCGAACGCATCGACGTGCGCGTGCTCGTGTGGGCGGGCGCGCCGGTGCCCGCCTTTCATCCCAGCCGCTCCGAGGTCCGCGACGCCGTGCGCACGCTCACGCGCCGCACGCGCATCCAGGCCCAGACCGATCCGCGCGAGCACCCGTTCCACTGCCATCACGAGAAGACGATCTGCATCGACGGCGAGCTCGCGTTCGTCAACGGGATCGACCTCACCGACGACGCCGGCGACCGCTTCGACTCGAGCGCGCATCCTGCCCGCCGGCGCCTGGGCTGGCACGACGTCGGCACGCGGCTGCGCGGGCCCGCGGTGGCCGACGTGCACGACCACTTCGCCGGGCGCTGGCACGCGCTCACCGGCGAGCGCCTCGAGCGCCCGGCGCCGCCCGCGCCGGCGGGCGACAGCACGGTGCAGGTCGTGCGCACCGTGGCCGAGGACATGTACGACGAGCTGCCACACGGCGACTTCCGCGTCCTCGAGAGCTACATGCGCGCGCTGCGCGGCGCGCAGCGGCTCGTCTACCTGGAGAACCAGTTCCTCTGGTCACCGGAGATCGTTGCGGTGCTGGCCGAGAAGCTGCGCCATCCGCCGCGCGACGACTTCCGTCTCGTCGTGCTGCTGCCCGCCAAGGCCAACAACGGCCAGGACGACACGCGCGGCCAGCTCGCCGTCCTCGCCGAGGCCGACGATCACAGCGGGCGCTTCCTGGCGGCGACGATCCGCTCGCGCAGCGGCGGACGCGACGATCCGCTCTACGTGCACGCCAAGGTCGGCATCGTCGACGACCGCTGGCTGACCGTCGGCTCCGCCAACCTCAACGCCCACTCGCTGCTCAACGACACCGAGATGAACGTCGTCACCGACGACGCCGAGCTGGCGCGCGCGACGCGGGTGCGGCTGTGGGCCGAGCACCTCGAGCTCGACCGCGAGACGGTCGCGCAGACCGACGCGGTCGCGATGATCGACGACCACTGGCGTCCCATCGCGGCCGAGCAGCTCGAGCGCCGCGAGCGCGACCTGCCTGCGACCCATCGCCTCATCGCACTGCCGGGCGTGTCGAAGCGCTCGCGCCGCATGCTGGGCCCGCTCGAGGGGCTCACGGACGACGGCTAGGCGCGGGTCCATGCGCCGCGATGGCGCGCGTAGATCTCCTCGATCCACTCGAGCACGCCACGCTCGGCCAGCAGCGATCGCATCTCGGGGAGTCCGCGCCGGTCCGGCTCACGTGGCGGGTAGGGAAACCCCTCGGGTTGGATGGCGCTGCCGATCAGTGCCGCGAAGGTGAGGTCGGCGACCGAGAAGCCTCCCCCGACCAGATAGCCGCTCGGCTGGAGCTCGGCGTGAAAGCGATCGATCGCGGCACCGATCAGCTCCCACGCCCGTTCCACGGCGGGTGCGCTCACACCGTAGTAGCGGCGCACGGCGATTCCCATCGGCGCGAGCGCAAGCATCAGCGCGTTGCGCGCCAGCGCGCCGCCATCCGGCAGGGCAGCGGCGGCACCGATCTTGGGATCGCGACGGATCGCGTCCATGGCGACGCGCCGCACCTCATGGCCGAGCTCCTCGTCGAAGAAGTCCTCCAGCTCGAGGGCGCGGGCGCGATCCGCTGGCTCGGCCGGGTAGAGAGGCGGGTCGGGGTGACGGCGCTCGAGCTCCTCGATGATGCGAGTCGAGTCCCCGATCGCCTCGCCGTCGAGCACGAGCAGGGGGAACGTCCGGCCGCCGCCGAGGCGCCACGCCCAGAGCGGATGGAGCCCGAGCGGCGCCTCACGGCGCGCGTGGGCGATCTGCTTGTAGTCGAGCGCCCAGCGTGCCTTCTCGTTGAAGTTCGAGAAGCTGATGTGCCAGAGAACCGGCGCGGACATCGGCCGGCGCGAGGCTACCTGTCGCGCATTTCGCGCGCTCTTTGCGCCCCTTTCGTGGCACCCCGGCGGTCGTTCCGTCCGCGCCGCCGCTAAGGTCCGCCGCTGCTTTTGGAAGAGAACCACGCCGAGTCCCCGCCGCACTGACGGCGGGGAACGGGGGACCCACCGGGCCTTCGGGCCCAGGGGCGAATCGCCGGCTGAAGGCCGGCGTAGCGCACGTCTCATAGCGCGAGCCCGTCAGCTAACCCCGTAGGCGACGAGACGACCGGAGGGTTCGAAGTCAACGTGGCAAGAAATCGCGATCTCAGTTCGCCCGTGCCGTGGCGGCGCTCACTGCGGGCCTCGCAGGCGCGGCGTGTCCAGCGCGCCAGACGCCGGCGCATCGCCCTGCGCGGCCGCGCGGGCATGACGCTGGCTGTCGTGCTCTCGGCCATCGCCGCCGGCGGCGCCGTTGCCCAGGACGCCGGAGCGCCCCAGGCGGCCGGCGTGCAGAGCGCCGACACCGTGCGCGCTCTGCAGCAGAAGCTCGGCGTCAGCGCGGACGGCGTCTACGGCCCCAAGACCAGGGCCGCCGTCAAGCGCTTCCAGCGCGCCCATGGCCTGGCCGCCGACGGCGTGGCCGGCCCGCGGACCCTGGCCGCGCTCGGCGTGAGCACGGCGGCGCCCGAGGAAGCCGACGCCAGTGCGGCACCGGCCGCCGCACCCGCGGACAACGCCGCCGGCACGCTGCAGCGCATCGCCCAGTGCGAATCGGGCGGCGACCCGACCGCGGTCTCGGGCGACGGCACCTACCGCGGCAAGTACCAGTTCGACCGCACGACGTGGCGCGAGATGGGCGGCACCGGCGACCCCGCCGAGGCGCCCGAGGCCGAGCAGGATCGCATCGCAGCGCAGCTCCTGGCGCAGCGCGGGACCGCGCCGTGGCCGGTCTGCGGCGGCTAAGGGGTGCCGAAGGCGGGCCCGACGGCGAAGCCGTTGCTGCTCACGGCCTGAGGCGGGCCCGCTGGTCGCGCCAGCGACACGGCCTCATGCCAGTCGCTCCAGCGAGACCACGCGCACGCCGCCCGCGACGGCACACCGCCAGGGGCCGTCGGCGGGCGGCTCCTCGGTGCGGTTGAGCAGGAAGGCGGCGAGGGCGCGCGCCTCGGGCTCGCCCAGCGGGCCGACGCGCAGCGTGCGCTCCTCTCCGCCACGGCGCTCGACGATGTGCAGCGCACAGGCGGGATCGACCTCGAAGGCGAGCTGGTCGGCCATCTCCCAGCGAGTCTAGGACGACCCTTCCGGCGGTGTTCACTTGATCGCGGCGCGAACCGCGGCCTCGACGGCATCCGCGTCCCACCCACCGTCGACGCGGCGCAGCAGGCCGCGCTCGCCGTAGTAGGCGACCAGCGGCTCCGTCTCGCCATGGTAGACGCGCAGGCGCTCACGGACCGTCTCGGGCCGGTCGTCCTCGCGGCCCTGGTGGCGGCCGCTGATCCGCTCGACCACCACGTCGTCGGGCACGTCAACAAGAACCGCGGCCGTCAGCTCCCGTCCGCGGGCCTTCAGCGCGTCGGCGAGCGCGTCCGCCTGCGTGACGGTGCGTGGGAAGCCGTCGAGCAGGATCGGCTTGCCGTCCAACCGCGCGATCGCGTCGCGCATCACCGCGACGATCAACTCGTCCGGCACGAGGTCGCCGCGATCCATGTACGCCGAGGCGCGGCGCCCGAGATCGGTGCCCGCCGTGCGGGCCTCCCGCAGCAGGTCGCCGGTCGCCAGTGTCGCGAACCCGCACCGATCGCGCAGGCGCGCCGCCTGCGTCCCCTTGCCGCTGCCCGGCGGCCCCAGCAATGCGACGGTCGGCTCCATTGCCCAATGATCCTCGAAGACGGCGCCGCAGCGGCCGCGCTCTCATGACCTAGAACTGCCCGCCCGCGTCCGCCATCAGGATGTAGCCCGCCACGAGACCGTCTGCGGCGATGTTCTCGGACGTACCGATGTCGATCGAGAATCCCGTAGGGCCCACGGCGCGCTCTCCGAACTGGTGGGTCCCAGCGCTCGCCGATCCTGCCGCAGCGAGAAGGCCGACGGCGACGGCCACGATCGCGAGGGAGTGCTTGAGGTTGATGCCGAACATGGGCTCCGCCTTCCAGGGTGCTTGTCGGGCGGTATGACCCCCGGACGGCGAGGAAGGTTGGCCGGATGAGCCCGCTTCGGGCGGCCGGATCAACTCGCCGCCGAGTCGCTGGGCCCCACGCCGTGCCCGGTGAGCACCGAGCGCCGCTCCTGGTATTCGTCGACGTCGATCTCGCCCCGCGCGTAGCGACCGTCGAGCACGTCCAGCGCGCTCTCGCGATGGCTTGGGCCGCGCGGCGGTCCCCACCCGCCCCTGGAGCGCAGCAGCAGCACGATGCTGCCGATGACGAGGATCCAGAACAGCGGTACGAAGACGATCCACCAGCCGGGTCCGTCGTGATGCCAGGCGGCGAAGATCGTTGTGGACAGGGTTTGCATGGTCGTGACTCCCTCTGACGCAGTAGAGCGCCGATAGTGGCAAGGGCCAGACCGGCTGTCGTCGGGCAGGCGACGGCACCTGGCGTACGCACACGGGCGTATGCGCACGAAGGACGCGCTGTAGCCGATCCACACGCCGCGCGAACTGCTGCCGCGACGGCATACACGTCCCGCCCACCGTCGACGAGCGCGGCAGGCCGCGCTCGTCGTGAGTGAGAGGATCGGCCTGTGAGCAGCGCCGATGACCAATGGCACAAGGTCCTCGTGACGGGCCACCGGCCGCTTGTGGTCAGCCGGCACGTGTGGCGACACGTGCCATCAGCCCCGCGCTGCAAGGTCTGCGCCAACCCGTTCGGCGGCATCGGTGGTCGGATCGGGCGCCTGGCGGGCTACTCACCATCGCGGAAGAACCCCAACCTCTGCGCGCGGTGCTGCGACGCGCTGCCACGAGGCGGGGCCGAGGTCGACATCGCAGTCCTCTTCGCCGATGTGCGCGGCTCGACCGCGCTCGGCGAGCGCACGAGCGCGAGCGACTACGCCGGGCTGCTCAACCGCTTCTACGCTGTGGCGACCGACGTGCTCCTGCGCCACGACGCGCTCATCGACAAGCTCATCGGCGACGAGGCGATGGCGCTGTTCATCCCCGGCGTGGCGGGTCCCGACTACCGCCGCAAGGCGATCGAGGCCGCGATCGGAGTCCTGCACGGCGTCGGCTACGGGTCCTCCGCGGGACCATGGCTGACCGTTGGCGTCGGCGTCAACGCGGGGCAGGCGTACGTCGGCAACGTCGGGGCAGCGGTCGTGGACTTCACCGCGCTGGGTGACCCCGTCAACGTCGCCGCGCACCTGCAGGAGGAGGCGGGCAGCGGAGAAATCGTGGTCGCCGCCGATGTGCACCAGCAGATCGATGCCCTGCTGCCCGGCGCGAGCAGGCGCACGTTCCAGATGCGCGGCCACGAGACACCCGTACCCGTGTTGGTCGCCAGCCTCTGAGCGGCAGTCAGCGGCGCCGAAGACCCGCTGCTCAGCGCGGGCCTACTCCCAGCGCAGCTGCCGCGGCGCCGCGCGCATGCGCAGCAGCCGCACCGGCACGCCGGCGACGACGGCGTTGGCGGGGACGTCCTTGTTGACCACGGTGTAGGTGCCGACGACGGCGTTGTCGCCGACGGTGACGCCGCGCAGGAAGGACGCGCCGTAGCCGATCCACACGTTGTGGCCGACGCGCACGTCGCGCTTGTAGATCCCCTGCTGGCGGATCGGGCGCTCGACTTCGACCACGCCGTGGTCGAAGTCGATCAGCATCACGCGATCGGCGACGATGCACTCGCGCCCGATCGAGACGTGCTGGAAGGCGGAGATCGTGCACTCCTGGCCGAGGACCGACTTCGCGCCGATGCGCACCTCGCCCTCGTGGGCGCGGATCTTCGTGCCGTGGCCGATCCACGACCAGCGCCCGAGGTGCACGACGGCGTCCTTACCGATCTCGAGCGTCACGCCCGGGCATACGAAGGCGAAGCCGTCGGTCTTCAGGCGTCCGCGGAAGCGGAGCTTCAGCCACGCGAGGCGCACCAGCAGGCGCGCGTAGTTCCACGTCAGCATGCGGTGCGCGCGCATCCATCGCAGCAGCACCAGCGGACCGCCGTGGCGCGGCTCGGGCTCGCCGCGAACGTGCGGCGGCAGGCCTGTGACGCGCGGCGGTGTGAGGACCGAGTCCACGGACGCAAGGGTAGTCTGCGCGGCTCGATGGCCGATGATTCGCTCGCCCAGCGACTCCTCGCCGGTGACAAGCGCGCGCTGGCCCGCGCGATCACGCTGGTGGAGTCCGACGACCCCGCCGGGTGGGAGCTCGTGCGCGAGGTCTACCCGCACACCGGGCAGGCGACGGTCATCGGCCTCACCGGCGCTCCGGGGGCGGGCAAGTCGACGCTGATCGGCGCGCTGATCAAGCTGCGCCGCGCCGCCGACCGCCAGGTCGCGGTGCTCTCGATCGACCCGTCCTCGCCATTCACGCACGGCGCGCTGCTCGGCGATCGCATCCGCCTGACCGAGCACTTCCTCGACCCCGGCGTCTTCATTCGCTCGATGGCCAACCGCGGAGCGCTCGGCGGGCTCAGCGAGGCGGCGTTGCAGGCCGCCCTGCTCATGGACGCCGCGGGCAAGGACGACGTCTTCCTGGAGACCGTCGGGGTCGGCCAGGCCGAGGTCGACATCATCGATCACGCCGACACCGTCGTGCTCGTCCTCATGCCCGGCTCGGGCGACTCGATCCAGGCGCTGAAGGCCGGGATCATGGAGATCCCCGACGTCATCGTCGTCAACAAGGCCGACCACCCGCTGACCGACACGATGGTGCGCGAGATCCGCGGCGTCCTCTCGCTCGCCCCTCAGCGCGGCTGGCGCGTGCCGATCGTCAAGACCGAGGCGGTTCGCGGCGAGGGCGTCGAGGCGCTGGTCGAGCAGCTCGAAGCCCACCGCGCCCACATCGTCGAGGAGGGCACGCTCTCGGAGCGCCGCCGGCGCAACCTGCGCAACGAGGTGCTCGGCCTGTGCACCTTCCGCCTGCGCCGCGGGCTGGAGGAGCGCCTGGCGCGCGACGAGGACTTCGCAACGCTGCTGGACGAGGTCGTCGCGCGGCGCCTGGATCCCGCAAGCGCGGCGACCACCATCCTGGAGCGCTTCGACGCGGGCGAAGCGGCGTAGGCTCCCGTCGTGATCACCGGCGCGCACGCGATCGTCTTTGCCCAGGACGCCGAGGCCGCCCGCGCCTTCTTCGCCGACGTCCTGGACCTCCGCGCGGTCGACGCCGGCGGCGGCTGGCTGATCTTCGCCCTGCCACCCGCGGAGCTCGCCTGTCACCCGACTTCGCCGGACGACAGCGGCCGCCACGAGCTCTATCTGATGTGCGACGGCATCGAGGCCACCGTCGCCGAGCTCGAGGCCAAGGGCGTCGAGTTCGTGGCGCCGATCTCCGACCAGGGCTTCGGGCGCATGACGCGCCTGCGCGTGCCGGGCGGCGGCGAGCTCGGGCTGTACGAGCCGGCGCACCCCACCCCGTTGAGCGACACCTGACGAGGAGCGACGATGGCCAAGACGCACTACTTCCCCTCCGACCAGGTCCACTTCACCTGGGATGCCGGCAACGCGCCGGTGCTCACCGTCGACAGCGGCGACACCGTCGTCGTCCACACCCGCGACGTCAGCGACGACCAGATCGGGCCTGACTCCACGGTCGACGTGATCGCCGGCCTGGACTGGGACCGCGTCTACCCGCTGGCCGGGCCGATCGCCGTGCACGGCGCGCAGCCGGGCGACACGCTGGCCATCGAGGTGCTCGACCTGCACACCCAGGGCTGGGGATGGACCGCGATCCTGCCCGAGCTGGGGCTGCTCTCCGACGACTTCCCCGATCCGTACCTGCGGATCTTCGACCTCACCGCGGGCGACGTGACGTACCTGCGCGAGGACATCGCGATCCCGATCGAGCCCTTCATGGGGACGATGGGCGTCTGCCCAGCGGGCGCGAGCGCGCAGCCCGTCATGCCGCCGGGGAACTTCGGCGGCAACATGGACACCCGCCAGCTCACGCGCGGGACGACGCTGTACCTGCCCATCCAGGTCGAGGGTGCGCTCTTCAGCTGCGGCGACGCGCACGCCGCCCAGGGCGACGGCGAGGTGTGCGTGACCGGCCTCGAGTCTCCGATGTACGGCACCCTGCGCTTCACCCTGCACAAGGACCGCCCGATCCCCGCGCCGCAGTACCTCACCGGCGGGCCGCTGGCCCCGCGCGTGGCCGACAGCCCGTGGTACGGGACCACCGGCGTCGGCCCGGACCTGTTCGTCGGCGCTCAGGAGGCGGTGCGCGCGATGGTCGATCACCTCACGGCCGAGCACGGCCTCTCGCCCGAGGACGCCTACCTGCTGTGCAGCCTGTGCGTCGACCTGCGCATCTCGGAGATCGTCGACGCCGGCCAGTACGTGGTCAGCGCCCTGCTGCCGCTGGCGATCTTCGCCGATGCGTAGGCTTGCCGCGTGAGCGACGACGAACTGCGCGCGCTGATCGACGCGCTGCCCGACGCCGGCGGCGTCCTGCGCACGCCGCGCGGCTACGCGGTCAAGGCGCGGCCTGACGCCGGGCGGGCGGCGACGCTCGGCACCGACCTGCCGACGCTCGACGCGTGGGTCGTCGCGCAGGGCGGCCAGCTGCGCACCGCGCGCGCGCCGGGATCAGGCGGCCTGCGCCCTGGACGCCGCGTGGCTCCCCCGCCGGCCGCTCCCCAGCGCGTCTACGTGCTCCCCGCCGGCGCGCTCGCCGGCTGAGTCGCCGGCGCGCAGGTAAGCGGGTGGATTCGCATCTCCGTGGGCGTCTGCGGCGCTTCGCGGCGAACTGCTCATCGAGGGCAGGGTGTCCCGGCGCTTGCTCGGGTCCCCCGCCGGGGGGGTGTGCGCCTTAAGCGAACGCATACGTCGTTAAAGGGGCACACCCCCTCGCAGAGCTCTCAGCGGTGTTGTGAAGCACGCGCAATTTGTGAACCAGGGCGCACGCGCCCGCGGACGACTGCGACCGCCTCGACCGCCGCTGACTCCCTTCCTCGATGATGCTGTACGCGCCGCGCAGCGCCGCCGTCGCAAGGCGGACGACCGGCTACCGCGCGGTCCACGGCAGCGCTCCGCGCGGCGGCGCGACGCCCGCGGAATCGTCGACGCGGACGGCGACGAGCATCCACAGCGTGACCGCCAGGGTCAGCACCGCGAGGACCCCGCCGGCCCGCGGGAAGTGCCTCCAGCCCCACGCGCACAGCGCGCCGAGCAGCGGCAGCACGACGACGAGCTCGCGGCCGGCGAACCACGGCCCCGCGATCGTGGGGGCGAGGAAGGCCGCCACCAGGACGGCGGTGGCGCACACCGCGATCAGGAAGCCGGCCGTGACCTCGACGTCGGCCTGCTCGCCCAGCACCCGGGCCAGGCGCTCGCGGCGCGAGCGCGCGAGCAGCCCCAGCGCGACGAGGGCGAGCGCGCACACGGGCGCCCACAGGAGTAGCCCCTGCGGCGGGCCGACCCACAGCCACAGCAGCCGCGGGCAGCGCTCGAGGTGGGCGGCGAGCCTGTGGGCGCCGGTCGGGCTCTCGCCTGCGGGCAGCACGGCGTAGGGCGTCAGGCCGCCGTAGAGCCGGTCGTTGACCGAGACGAAGAGCACGGCCGAGAACAGCGCCACCTCGACTCCGACGAGCCCGGCGAGGCCGCGCTGGCGCCGGCGCGGCCAGCGGAAGACTCCAGCCAAGACGACAACCCCCGGCGCCACGAACCGGACGCCCAGCCAGGGCAGCAACGCCAGCAGCGCACCCGCCCACGCCGTCAGCCGCGCCATGGGGCGCTCGCGCGCGGCCAGCGCCAGCGCTGCGGCGCCCGCCAGCGCGCTGGCGGCCACCGCGTCGGGCGCGATCGTCGTCGCGGCGACGACCGCCGGCGGCGAGAGCCCCACCGCGAGCACCCCGCGCGTGGCCCACGGCTCGGGCACCAGGCGCCGCGCGATCCACGCGGCGGCGACGTACCCCAGGGCGGCCAACGCCGCGAGCCACAGCTCGACGGCGAGGCGCCCGCCCAGCGCGTAGGCGGGTGCGCACAGCAGCGGGAAGCCGGCCGCGATCGGCTCGAGCTGCCCGCGCTCGCGCGGTCCCGTCAGGGGCACGAGCGTCCCGCCGTAGAACGGGCGCCACGCCGCAGCGCCGTATTCGTCGGAGAGGTCGAGGTTGCCGTCGTCGAGGATGGAGCGCGTCAGCAGCAGGACGTGGGCCTCGGGGGCGCTGAGGTCCTCGCCGGGACTGGCGTGCAGGCCCGTGCCGGCCGCGTAGACGGCGAAGAGCGCCAGCCACAGCGCAGCGCCGCGCCGCACTCAGGCGCCGAGGGCGCGCGCGATGACCATCTGCTGGACCTCGTCGGTCCCCTCGCCGATCGTGAGGATCTTGGCGTCGCGGTAGAAGCGGCACACCGGGTACTCCTCGATGTAGCCGTAGCCGCCGTGGATCTGCACCGCCTCCTCGGCGCAACGGACGGCCAGCCGGCCGGTCTTGAGCTTCGCCTGCGCGGCCGTGAGGGTGAAGTTGCGGCCTTCGTCCTTCAGGAAGGCGGCCTTGTAGGTCAGCAGGCGCGCGGCCTCGATCTCGGTCGCCATGTCGGCCAGCTTCCCCTGGATGGCCTGGAACTTCGAGATCGGCTGGCCGAAGGCGCGGCGCTCCTTGGCGTAGGCCAGCGCCTCGTCGAGCGCGCCCTGCGCGAGCCCGACGCCCATCGCGGCCACCCCGATTCGCCCGATGTCGAGGATGTGCAGGAACTGCTTGAAGCCCTGCCCGCGCGGGCCCAGGAGGTTCTCCTCGGGGACGCGGCAGTCGGTGAAGGTCAGCGGCCGGGTGTCCGAGGCGTTCCAGCCCATCTTGCGATAGGGCGTGCCCTGCTCGTAGCCCGCGGTGCCGTTCTCCACGATCACGTTCGAGATCTCGTTCTCGCCGGTCCGTGCCGTGATGGCGACGTGCCCCGAGATGTCGGTCCCCGCGTTGGTGATGAACTGCTTGGCGCCGTTGACGACCCACTCGCCGTCCTCGAGCGCCGCACGCGTGCGAACGTTGCCCGCATCGGAGCCCGCCTCGGGCTCGGTGAGCCCGAAGGCGCCCAGCTTGGCCCCCGAACACAGACCGGGCAGCAGGGCGTCCTTCTGCTCCTGCGAGCCGAAGAGGTAGATCGGCTGCGTCCCCAGCGAC
>Ga0307278_10000518_pt1 | contig 19374 bp, 21 predicted proteins | sample ER_DNA_117_FD_194482 | JGI IMG/M metagenome (GOLD analysis project Ga0307278, IMG submission 194482) | Bulk soil microbial communities from the East River watershed near Crested Butte, Colorado, United States - ER_DNA_117 | ecosystem: Environmental > Terrestrial > Soil > Floodplain | place...
GCCGGTACCGCCTCTGTAGTTGACTTGGAAGTTATTGCCGTTGCTGGCGAAGGTGGAGCCGTTGGGCAGGTTACTGAAGCGGCCCACAATGGCCGACGCCGAGGTGTTGTTAATCACAGTGAAAACTGTGCCGGTCGTCAACGTGCCGGTCGTGAAAAAATCGCCGAAGACAAATTGCGCGACGCTCTTAATCGTCACGCCCTTGGCGATAACTTGACTCGCTGTAACAGTAGTGCGATCCAGCGCGCATTTATAGGTCGAGGCGGAGTTGAACGTCAGCGTGTTATTATCGATGGTCAGAGTGCCCGGTTCAGTCGCACTGTTTCCGGGAGAAAGGAATGCTCCGATACCGATCCCTGTTCCGACCGTCACCGCGCCGGCGATTTTGCCCGTGCCCCCGAGCGTGCCGGCGTTGACCTGCACCGCGCCACTACCCGTGGCCGAGTCGGTCTCATTTTTCACCAAAAGGGTGCCGGCCTCAAGGGTGGTGCCTCCGGTGTAAGTGTTCGCCTCGGTCAGACTGAGTTCGCCATTCCCGGTCTTTGTCAGTGAGCCACCTGTGCCGCCGCCGATTCCGCCATCCTGGATCAGCCCGGAAAAGGTCGTGCTCAGGTTATTGGCGCCCACCGTCAGCTTATTCGCCCCGAGAAAGACCAGGCCATCTCCTTCGATCGAGCCGGTCGTCAAACCCGAAGCGGTGTGCTGACTTATATCAAGCTTGCCGTTGCCGAAAACCTCCACGCGCGCCGTGCCGCCCGTGGAAACGCCGCCAGCAGAAGAAAACACAATCAAACCGCCATCACCTCCGCCCAGACCGCCGTTGGCGATCAGCGTGGCGTTGCCCGCGTCGCCGGGGTTGAATAGCGTTTCGCCGGGGAATGCGCCGCTGACCGCGCTGCCGTTGTTGGTAAAGGTGGCATTGCCAGCGGTGCCCGCGTTGAATACAATGAATCCGCCACCTCTCTCGCTGACTACGCCGCCAGTGTTGGTAAAGGTGCCATTGCCAGCAGTGGGTGCGGGCGGGGCAAAATTTATGAAGCCGCTGTCGCTGTTGGTAAAGGTGCCATTGCCTGCAGTCGAGTCGCCGTCGAAAGTGATCACCCCGATATTGTTGAAGGTGGCATTGCCCGCAGTCGAGGTGTTGCCGAAATCCACGAGGCCAAGGTTGGTGAAGGTGGCATGGTCCGCGGTCGAGGTGCCGCCGAATAGCACGGAGCCTCTGTTGTCGTAGAGAGTTAAACTTCCCGCCGTCGCGCTGTGATCGAATATTATCACTCCAGGGCCAGGTGCAAAGGTCTGCATGATTCCTGAATTGTTCGTAATGCCCACGCCGGTGATGAACATCGTGTTAAAGAGCTCAATGATCGTGAACGCGCTCGCGCGCGGGTTGAACACGATGCCGTTGACCTCAATATCGACCTCGCTGGCGAGGAATGTTTCATTGGAGCGCGCGAACGTTGCCGTGTCCGCCGGTCCGTTAGGGACGGTCGCGGGGTTCCAGTTGCTGGCGTTGTTCCAGTTCCCATCGGCATTTGCCTTCCAGGTAGCGCTCCCGGCAAAGGTGCTGCTCGCTGTTGAAAGAACGAGCGTCAGAATAGCGGCGGCCGAGGGAAGCAAGGCCCACCGATGTCTTTTCATGATATTTATGGATTGCATAGGTTTAGTTTAAGATTCAGGTTGAGTTGTTGTTAACTGATCAGATGAACCGAAATCCTTTTTGTTCCCGGCAGGGAAAAAATTTGAGACCCGATCACTGGTGGATTGACAATGCCGTTACCCTTTTTTCTCTAGCTGCGGGAACAAATGCCACCCTGAGGACTCTCATTTAGATGGGCTGATGGCGATATGTCCGCCGACCCGGAGTTTGAAAAGATAGTGAAACTTTATTATCAAGACCTTTACAGGTTCGGCTTCAGTCTCACCCGAAGTGAGGCCGATGCTTGTGACCTTACCCAGCAAACCTTCTACATCTGGGCGAACAAAGGACATCAGCTCAAAGACCTGGCGAAGATCAAAGGCTGGCTTTTCACTACATTGCATCGGGAGTTTCTCCAGACCTGCCGCCATCGGGATCGCTTCACCGATGAACCAATCAACGAAGTCGCGGAGAATCTTCCCCACGTATCTGCGGACGTCGTCAACCGGATAGACGCGCAAACGATGCTCGGAGTTCTCGGCCAAATTGACGAAGGTTACCGGGCTCCGCTTGTGCTATATTACAACGAAGATTTGTCTTACAAGGAGATCGCTGATGTGTTAGAAATTCCGCTCGGTACCGTGCAGTCGCGAATTGCGCGTGCCAAAATGCATCTTTTTCAACTCTTAACCGAAACCAACCGTCAATCCCACCAAAGCAAATGAATACGAGCGAAGCCAAAGAGAGGTTGTTGCTTTATCGCGGGCCAATTGATGACGCCGATCCCCAATTCGAAGAAGCGTTGGTGCATGCTCGCCGCGATCCGGAACTTGCAGAATGGATGCGCGAGCAGAGCAGATCTTACGACACCATCCGATCGAAACTTCGTGAAATTGAGCCCCCAAGCGATCTCGCTGAGAAGATTATCCGCGAACGGCCGATTCCATTTCGTCGAGTCTGGACGCAAATTCGCGATATTTTTACGATGGGGGCAACCCCCGGGTTGTTGCAGGTTGCAGCCGCGATAGTTATCCTGGCGGGCATAACCGCGGTTTGGCTGAATTTGTCGCAGCGCGGAAGGCATCCGTTCGCGCAGGGGCAAGAAATCGTCGTCAAGGGCGAAGTGCTTGATATGACCTGTTACATCGCCCACAATTGGAGCGGTCCGCAGCACGCTGAATGCGCAAAAACGTGCATTAGGAAGGGCCTGCCGGTCGGGATAAAAGGTGAGGACGGTGAGACCTATTTGCTGGTGGGCAACAAGCACGCAGTGAACGCCGAACTCGCTGACTACGCCGCCAAGACTGTCACAATCAGAGGAAAGAAAACTATGCGCGACGGGTTCGCGCTGCTCCAGGTCGAAGAGATTCGGAAATCCTGACGGCATCGGTGGCAACCCTGGAATGTGAAGGTGAGGTCGCCCCTGAACATTAGACGATTCATGCTCGGCTTACGGATTTAGCCCTGCTGGTTGCGGTCGTAAGGAATAATGTTGTCCCACTCGTTGGCAGAGGAGCGCGCGACAAAGGCGACGACGGGTTCGGTGTCGCTCATGTTGAAGACTTCGTGAGGCACGCCCGGCTTGATGTAAATGAAATCGCCGGCTTCGTTCTCAAGCACCTGCTTAAGCCCAGATCCGAATTCGTGGCGCACTTTTCCTTCTACGATATAAAGGATCACTTCGAAGCCGACATGAATATGGGCATAGGCAACGCCACCCGGAGGTATCGTGGCAATGTTGGCCGATAGGCTCTTTGTCCCAACATTTTTTGCGGACATGCCTTGCTTATAATGAATGCCGTTCCAATCCCTGCGGGCGCCGCCACCACGAATGGTCAGTATTCCATCGTGATCTTCTACCGCGCTGAGTTGGATGTTGTCTTTGTCGTCGTTCATGACGAGTGACCTTAAATCCGAGCATCCGCAGATTACAAAGATTACACAAATTTTTTGTCAGGCGCACTTCGGGTCGAATCATCGCGTCGGGAACGAGATCGTATTGTCTGGCCTTCCGGACTGACGGTCCGAGCGTGATGCTAAGGTGGATCGAGCAGTCCCTTGTCCGCCAGTCGAGGCCAGGCGGCGTTGAAGGTCCGGGCAGGACTGGCGTTAAAGATCGACAATGCGGTCCGCCTTCGGAAAGTCTGGCGCGACAGGTTGAGTCGGTGTGGCTGGAAGATTGACCGACGCCTGCAGCGTGTCGGATAAAGACATCGGTGCAAACCGCCGCAAAGCAGGGAGCGATCCCAATCGTGCCTTCGGGTGCGCGCCCAAGGCTGGAATCGATCGATGTGGTGCGGGGCGCGATCATGGTGCTGATGGCGCTCGATCATGTGCACGATTTTTTTCATCACGACGCGCTTCTGTTCGAACCAACCGATCTCAGCCAAACGAACGCGCTCTTGTTTTTTACCCGATGGATCACGCACTTCTGCGCGCCGGTCTTTTTCTTCTTGGCCGGAACGAGCGCGTTCCTTTCCTTCGGCCGCGGCAAATCGAAGAACGATCTCGCGCGATTTCTAATGAGCCGCGGTCTGTGGCTGGTGTTTCTCGAGCTAACGGTGGTGCGCTGTCTCGGCTGGGGCTTCAACTTCGACTACGACGTAACCGGACTGCTGGTCATCTGGGCGCTCGGCTGGGCGATGATTGTGCTAGCGGCTTTGATTTACCTGCCGAAGTGGCTCATCACGATCTTCGCGGTGGTAATGATAGCAGGGCACAATTTGCTCGATTCAGTTCAGCCGGAGAGTTTCGGATCGCTGGCGTGGCTTTGCAAAATTTTGCATGTGCCTGGAGAGATACACCCCTTTCCCCGGACCACCCTTGCCATCGCTTATCCACTTGTGCCGTAGGTCGGCGTGATGGCGGCGGGATACGTCTTTGGCGTGTGGTTTAAGCTGCAACAACGGGACCGGCGGAAGCGCTTGTTTTGGTTGGGGATCGGACTGACAGCGGCCTTCGTCGTTGTTCGCGCTCTCAACATGTACGGTGATCCGACCCCATGGAACGTCCAGCAAAGCGCCTTGGTCACCTTTTTGTCGTTCATGAACTGCACGAAATACCCGCCGTCACTGCTTTATCTTTTAATGACCCTCGGGCCGGTGATTGTTTTGCTTGCATTGCTCGACCGCCATCTGCCCACGATTTTTCGGCCGCTCATCGTGTTTGGCCGTGTGCCGCTCTTTTTCTATCTACTCCATCTGCCGCTCATGCACGGGATCGCGGTGGGATTGTCGTATCTAAAGTATGGCCGGGCTGACTGGTTGTTCTTAGGTCCGGCCGGTATTCCAAGATTCGGCGCAGCGTACCCGCGCGATTATGGCTACGGTTTGCTCGGGGTCTATCTGATCTGGATCGCGGCTGTCATCCTCTTGTACCCGCTGTGTCGGTGGTTCGCTCGGATCAAACAGGAACGACGTGACGTTTGGCTGAGCTATCTTTAGGCAGTCGTATTCTTAGCGAACGCTCAACGTCTAACAGCATTCAAGAACAGGATCGACAAGGTGATCCGCCTTCGAAGAGTCCGACGCGAAACGGTTACGCGTTTCCGCCGAAGGTGACGTGATCGTCGAGGTCGAGGTAATCGAACCACGTTTTGACGTCCTCTCGGATCTTACTTATGTCGCCGACTCGCTTGGCGAAGAACTCGAGCGTTTCCACGTCGCCATCCGGTCCGCGTTCGTTGTGGTAGGCGCTCCACTGTTGAATCTCCCACGGAGTGCGCTTGTGGGAAGCGTTCTGCTCGATCCACGCGAGCATTTCGCCGTCACCTTTTCCCGTGGCGAGTTCGGCCTTCAATGCTTCGGCACTGAAACCGGTAAACCGGAACCAATGATGGTCCATTGGGTTGTTGTATTTGTATTCGCCCGGCGTCCCGGCGATCTCGGCGCGGCCTTTATCGAGGATGCGGGCGAGAATGACATAGCCGCCGAGACGCACGCGTGGACTGCGCGGCGGACGTTGGGTGAGGTTCGGGGCGTGATTCAAGGTTGCATTCATGTGGGAACTTATCAGCGGTGCGCGTTTCGTCACTTGCGCCGCGGCGCGCCACCGAGTTCCGCGTGTCGCGGACATGTCACGAGATGATCATTGACCATACCGGTCGCTTGCATCAACGCGTAGCAGATCGTTGAGCCGACGAATTTGAATCCGCGCCGCAGCAGATCGCGGCTCATCGCGTCGGATTCGGCTGTGCGCGCGGGCACCTCCGCCATGTTCCGCCAGCGATTCTGGATTGGCTTGCCCCCGACAAAGCTCCACAGGTAGGTGTCGAAGCTTTCCCTTTCCTCACGCAACGCGAGGAACGCCTTCGCGTTCTGGATGGTGGCCGAGATCTTCAGTCGGTTCCGCACGATCCCGGCGTCGCCAAGTAAACGCTGCACATCGCGCGTGCTGTAGCGGGCGATCTTCGCCGCGCGGAATCTATCGAATGCCTTCCGATAGTTCTGTCGTTTCTTCAAAATGGTGATCCAGCTCAGCCCCGCTTGCGCGCCTTCTAGGATGAGAAACTCGAAGAGCATCCGATCATCGTGCACAGGGACGCCCCATTCCTCATCGTGATAGGCGATGGCCGCTTCGGTCGTAGCCCAGGGACAACGCGGCATATTCTCACAGATTAACAGACAGATTAGTGGCACGGAATCCATTCCGCTTTGAATCTGCACAAGCTCTAGATCGCCAGCCATCGCGGTTGGCTTAGCGCGAATCGACAAACAACCTCAAATGCAGTCGAATCTGGCGTCGACGACAAAGTTTGGATAATGAGAAAGCATGACGGCTCCGCGATTGGTACCTGCGCCGAAGATCGACGATCGATCTGACGACGACCTGGTGCGTCGAGCGCGGGAATTTTACGAAGCGATGCAGCGCAGGCGCACTATCCGTGATTTTTCCGACCGCCCGGTGCCACGCAAGGTGATTGAGCATTGCATTCGCGCGGCGGGCACGGCGCCGAGTGGCGCGAACTTGCAGCCGTGGCATTTCGTGGCGGTGAGTGATCCAGCAATGAAACACGAAATCCGTATTGCCGCGGAGAAGGAAGAAAAAGAATTTTACGCACATCGCGCGCCCAAAGCGTGGCTGGAAGCATTGGCGCCGCTGGGCACCGATTCCAACAAACCGTTTTTAGAGACTGCGCCATGGCTGATCGCAGTATTCGCGCAACCGTTTCGAATTCTGGCGGACGGAACACGTTCGCCCACCTACTACGCCATCGAGTCTGTCGGGATCGCCACCGGCATATTGGTCACGGCAGTGCATTCGTGTGGATTGGTCTCATTGACCCATACGCCGAGTCCGATGGGATTCCTGAATCGAATTCTCGGACGGCCATCGTACGAGAAACCATTTATACTCCTCGTGGTCGGTCATCCTGGAGAAAACGCGCTTGTCCCCGATATCGAACGCAAATCCCTCGACGAGATTAGCTCGTTCAAGTCTAATAGGGTGCAGTGAGAAGAATCGGTAGCTAATTATCCGATCAAACGGCATCCTACTCGATCTTTTCCCAGAATTGACGGCGGTTTGGAATATTCGGGAAAACGAGTTGTCCGTGGTAGATGGTAAACGGGCGGGAGTTTTCGTTATCACCAAACGATAGCGTTAGCGTCTTGCTTTCAACGCTCCAACGGCCTGTGGTGGGCTCGTCGCGCTTGTCGGCCGTGACGGACCAGTTCTCAGCGGTGCCATCGGCATGAAGAACGAGATGTTCATCCCTCGGTCCCACAAAGTCGATCGTGGTTTTTCGCCAGTGACCGATTAACACCTTCGCATTTTCCGAAGACGCATCGCTTCCCTCTTGAAATGTGATGATCGCCGAGTCAGCGGCCTCCGCGGAAAAGGCAGCGAAAGCAAAAGCGGCACATTGCGCAAGCCATGTGATTTTCCGGAAAACGTTTTGTGTTGCCATTAGAATCTCCTCGCGAGCCAGCCTGACAGGTAGCCAGAGGCTATCAAGCCTTTTCCGGCACGTTGTTGCAGGACTTCGAACTCAAACGGATATTGATGCAGAGAGTTGAGCATTAAGAGATGGCGGAGGTCCAAATTATCGAAAAATGTCGGCTTTCTTCGCCGGCACCGACGCCTCAGGCGCTGGCGTGGGACGGCGAGCACAAAGTACTCTGGATGGGTTCGCGCGATTTGCGCCGAATTTATGCAATTGATCCGACGAAGTGGCGAGTCATCGAGGAGAGAGAAGCGCCCGGCATTCCGTGGGCGGCAGTTGCAACAAACGGCTCGCTTCGCTTTACAGTCGGCGAAGGACCGGATGATGATCGTTACATTCGCCAGTTCGTTCCCGATGTTGGCTTCTCGGAGACGGACCGAATCGCGTGTCCAGAGTTTACCGGTTCATATCTCAGTTTCGACGGCGATCATCTTTACCTGAGTCAATGGTACAAGCATCGTATTTTGAAACTCGACGCGGCCGGCAACATTCTCCGCGTTATTGATGTCGGTGCTGAGATCTGCGGCCACACTTTTGTCGATGGCTTAATCTACGTCTTGCGCGGCACAGAACAGCCAAACGAGGATTGGCGCATCGCGCGTCTCGATCCACGGCAGGACACGCCAGAAGTCGAAGATATCGCTGTTGTCCGGTTTGCGTCCCGTTCACTGACTTTCGATGGCGAACACTTCTGGTCGAACTATCGCGCGAAGGACATGATCATTTCTTTCGCCCTTCCGAATTGACCGATCGAAATCAGGACCGCCGAAAGCGCGAATAACACGGCCCTGCCCGCCCAGTGAAATCGCGGGCGCTGTGGCGCGTCTCCATTCATTAACAAAAACGATTATTGTCCGCGAACGGTTTTGATGCGGAAATTGAGCCAGTCCGCTTCGTCGATGAATCCGACAGCGCGGTTGGTCCGCTCGAGCGCGGCGTAGCGTTCGAGCACGTCGAAACCAATGCTCCATTGCAATTTGCGCAGGCACACAGGGCAGAGATGCAACGGCCGACGATCGCTTTCGGCCAGGTGATTTGAGCCGTTCATCAGGCAGTTGAAATAGGTGCAATGCGCGAGGCCAAACATGTGGCCGGTCTCGTGCGCGAGCACTTTGCAGCTCCGCCGCAGCAGCACTGTCTCATAATCCGGCGTGCGCGGTTCGCCGTAAAATGCAGAATCGTATCGCGCAAAGCTGTAAACGCCGACACGATCGCGCAGCGAAGCTTGCCCGAAGACGAAATTCCACGATGGCTCCGGATAAAGATCTTCCATCGTGATCACTAGAATACAGAAGGCGTCCGCAGGAACGCGCGTTTTAAGGAAGTTGAGGACATCACCGGTGAGAATTTGTGGGTTGCCGGTGTGTGGATTGCGGCGCGTGGTGAGCTTGGAGTTGTCGATCTTGATTGACGGAAGCGCTTTCACTTTCATCGCGAAGAATGCAGCGGCAAATTTTTGTAGCTTGTCGATCGACGGGCTGCGCTCCGGGGGAAAATCGCCAAGTGGCTGGAGGTAAATGACGCGCCGGCTTTGCGTGGGCCGGTTCGGTTGCGACGCTTTGAATTCGTCGAACGTCTGCCCCGGTTCATCCTGCACAGCGAGCCAGTCGTTAGGCCCCGGTTTCGGAATGGCATCGAAAGCGTCGCGATCCGGCATAAACGTGCGCTGGAGAATAATCGGCAATCCACTCAGATCGCCGATCGCTTCGCGAATCGTCTTTTCACTGGGAGGTGTAAAGGCCATGGCAATCGAAGGCAGGAATACAGTTATCGCGGCAATTATCCACATAACACGCACTCAAGCATACGTTTGCCGGTGTCTAGTCGGCAACCGGGCCGAATCCAGGAGCCAGGTGGCGAATCAGGTGGCGTGATATTTTTTCGATCACGACCAGCGCGATTCTGCCTAAGACTGCGATGGGCGCGAAGAGATAGCGGTCCGAGCCGGGCACGCATTTTTAAATCGTCACGCGCTATTCTTTTCGATCATGACGAGCGCGATGCCACCTAACACGGCGATTGAGGCGATGAGGTAACGGAAAGTAATCGGTTCGCCGAGCAGGAGAATTCCGCCGGTGGCGGCGAGGACCGGCACGCTCAGTTGAACGGTTGCGGCGCTGGCTGCTTTCAAACCGGACAACGCCGCGTACCAGATGACGTAACCGAGTCCGGAAGCAATCGCTCCAGAGATTACGGCATAGCCGATTCCTGCGCGATCGAGACGCGCCCACGGGAGAAGCATGACGCTGACAATAGCAGCCAGCGGGACAGCGCGGAGAAAGTTACCGGCCGTGGAGCTGACTGGATTTTTCTCCACTTTCCCGCGCAGCGAATAAATGCCCCAAGCGACGCCAGCTTCCAGCATCAGGATCGAACCACTAAGCGGCGGAGCAGAAAGCCCCGGAAGCAGGAGCACGACAAGTCCTGTTACGGCCACGGCAAGCCCGATAATTTGGATTGTGCGTAACCGTTCGCCTTTGCGAAAGCCCCACAGAATCATCGTGGCTTGGACAGCGCCAAAAAGGAGCAATGCTCCCGTTCCGGCGGAAAGATTCGTGTATGCAAACGAAAAGCCGGCCGCATAAACAAAGAGCGCCAGCGCGGAAGGCCAGTTGCCAGCGCCCCTCATCCCAACCTTCTCCGGCAAGGAGAAGGAGCCGCCTCTCCCTTTGGGAGAGGATTGAGGTGAGGGAACGATCATCCCTCGTCGAATCTGCACAAGGAGCCAAAGCGCGGTGGCGCCCGAGAAGATCCGAATGAACGTAAAACTGGCCGCGTCAATGCTGGTTTGCTTCAGCGCCGCTCGGCAAAGCAACGAGTTACCTGCGAACGCGATCATCGCCAACAGCGTAAGAACGAAAATTCGTGCAGGCTTCACCGCAGCTCTCGAGGTGATCACGGCAGAATTGTTGAATGTGCGAGATACAACGTCCAATAGTGATTTTCGCCGGGATCGCCGATGGATTGTCGAGTTTTGTCTTCTATACAATCATACAATCGCGTTTATTAATTGCCGCACCGGACTGATCAGTTAATCAGGCTGAAAAAATTTTGTTGCACTGCGAATTCCGGCGTGCTAAATACTTAACCAGATGGTTAAATATTCTCCAACGACACTAAATTGCACCTTCGCCGCCTTGGCCGATCCAACGCGCCGACGCATCCTCGCGCATCTCGCACGCGGCGATAAATGCGTGACCCATCTGGCGCGACCACACGCGATGTCGTTACCGGCTGTCTCAAAACATTTGCGGGTGCTGGAAAAAGCGGGGCTGCTCCGGCGTCGGCGCTACGGACGCGTGCACGAAATGCAGTTGGAAGCCAAGCCGCTCAAACAAGCCGCTCAATGGGTGGAGGAGTATCGCAAGTTTTGGGAGGGATCGCTCGATCGCCTGGCCGCGTATTTAGAGAAGACAACAAAACAATCGCAAAAGAAGAGGGAGAAATAGAGCAATGTGTCCAGTGTGTGTAGCGAACATGACGCTGATCGCAGTTGGCGCGACGTCGAGCGGCGGACTGACCGCGTTCGCAATGAACAAGTTTCGTAAAAAGAAAACAAACAAACGAAATCAAGGAGGCCAAAATGAAACTGGAAAAAATGAAATCCGGAATAGAATCTCACCTAATGAATCATCCGAGAATCGTGTCCGAAGATGAGTGGGAGGCTGCGCGCCAGCAACTGCTAGTGAAGGAGAAGGAGTTGACTCACGCTCGTGACGCGCTGGCCGCCGAGCGCCGGCGGATGCCATGGCTGGCCGTGGAGAAAGAGTACAACTTCGACGGGCCCAAGGGCAAGGCCAGTCTGCTCGACCTGTTCGACGGTCGCCGACAGCTGATCGTCTACCGGGCCTTCTTCGAGCCGGGCGTGGTCGGCTGGCCCGAACATGCATGCGTCGGCTGCTCCTTGATGGCCGACCAGGTCACTCACCCCGCTCATTTGAACGCCCGCGATACCACACTCGCGTTCGCATCTCGCGCGCCGCAGAAAGATATCGAGCGCCTAAAGACACGAATGGGTTGGGAGTTCATTCCCTGGTACACAATCACGGACAGCTTCGACAAGGACTTCGGCGTGGACGAGTGGCACGGCACGAACGCGTTTATACGCGACGGCGATCAGGTGTTCCGCACTTATTTCATCAACAGCCGCGGTGACGAGCAGATGGGGAACCCTTGGAATCACCTGGACATCACTGCCCTCGGACGCCAGGAGGAATGGGAGGACTCACCGGAGGGCTATCCTCAGACGCCGCCATACGAGTGGTGGAGGTGGCACGACGAATACGGCAACGACGAAGCCTCCGCCAAGGTCCTCGAACAGGTCCGCCGGGGCCGCGCAGCCGGGCAAGCGGGCGGCGACACCACGTAAACGAAAGAGTAAAGATGAACCCTCAAACACTGACATCGGAAAAACGGATCGGCGTTTGGATCCGACGCCTCCACGATTACAACAATTCATAGAAAGAGAGACAACATGACAACGAAGGCTACGACAACGCAAGCGATCGTGATCGAGCGCACATTCGACGCACCGGTGACGCGGGTGTGGAAGGCGTTGACCGATGTCGATCAAATGCGCCAGTGGTACTTCGATCTCAAGGAATTCAAGGCGGAAGTCGGTTTTGAATTTGGTTTTGTGGTCGAGCACAAGGGCAACACTTACGACCACCGGTGTCGAATCACGGAGGTCATCCCGCAAAAGAAAATCGCCTACACCTGGCGATACGAAGGCCACGAAGGCCACTCGTTGGTTACGTTTGAATTGTTTCCCGAAAGCGAAAAGACGAGATTGAAGCTGACGCACGAAGGCTTGGAAACATTCCCGAAAACTGCGGCGTTCGCCCGCGAGAATTTCGAGAAAGGCTGGACCGAGGCTATTGGTTCCGAGCTCAAGAAGTTTGTCGAGAGCGACAGCCCCAGCCGACTTTAAACAACACAAATTCTTATCGACAAACGAGCATTATGGCTGAAGCGGGAAAGTTCTCACTGGAAATCAAACGTTTCATTAAAGCGCCGCGAGATCGGGTTTATGCTGCCTGGACCGATCCCGCGCAAATGAAGCAATGGTTCGGTCCGGAAAATGTTCAGACTCGCAATCTAATCGTTGACGCGCGCATAGGCGGAGAGTTTCGCTGGGACCTCGTCAATCCGGAAGGCGAAAATATGAGCATACGCGGCGAATACCGCGAGCTTCAGCCGGGTAAGAAAATCGTGTTCACCTGGCAATGGCAAGACGATGAGGATTGGGAAAACCATGTCAGCATCGTGACGGTGGAACTCGACGACGCTGACGGTGGGACTGAACTCCGCTTAACGCACGAGCAATTGCCTAACGAAGCCTCGCGCGACGGGCACAAACAGGGTTGGAACAGCGCGCTCGATAAATTGGAGAAATTCTTCAGCAAGTAATCGTCGAGCTAAACATCGAACAAAGTAGCGCAAAAGTGGCGTGAGCCGGCCGGCATCTGAGTTCTGTCCTTTGCTCTGTGGCTTATTGCGGCTCGCCCTCGCCATCGCCGGGTGCAAGGAGATGGCCGAAAAAGTGGCCCGCGACGAGGAAAATAACGCCAGCTGTTCCGCATAGAGCCGCGTGCAGGAGCCAGAACTGTGTGACGGCCATTTTTTCTAACAAGCCGCCGATCCAGCCGACGAGATTGTTCGCGGCGAAGAGGTGCAGATAAAAGATGCCGATGATCGTGGCCGATAAGGCGGGCGGCGCGGCGCGCGCATAAAGTGCCAGCGAAACGGGAAAGACGTTGGCGAATCCGATGCTGTTGAGCACGTGAAAGGTAATGAGCCAGCCGATCGAAACTTTCGTTCCGAAACTCGCTGCGATCGCCGCACCCATCGCGAGAGAGATGAATCCAGTCACTGCGATAATACTGCCGATACCCATCTTGGTGATTTCCGCCGGTTCAGGAAACTTTCGCGACCAAAGTCGCCAGAACACGACCGCGCCCGCTAGAAAAGTTAACGAAACGATGGAGTCAAGAGTGATCAGCCACGTCGTCGGCATCTTGCGTCCGGAGAAGACGAGGTCCGCGTTGTCCTGCGCCCAGACGAGATACGCGTTGAAAATTTGCTGGTTGCCGACGACCGCCATCGTCAGTACCGGCAAGAGCGCGAGCAGCGCGACGATCGCCATTTTTTCACGATGGGTCAGTGGAATTTTTGCGGCGCGCTCGCTCTTTCTCACAATGGGCGAATCGGGAGGAAGCCATTTCCGGCCGGAGAGATAAATCGTCAGGCCGATCAACATTCCGACGCCCGCAGCGCCGAACCCGTAATGCCAGCCGTAGAGTTCGCCGAGCGTGCCGGCGATTAGCGGCGCGGCGATCACGCCGCCGTTGATAAATATGTAGTAAATCTGAAACGCGTCCGCGCGCCTGTTGTCACCTGTCGCGTACAACGCGCCGACCTGGCTGGCGAGGTTTCCCTTGAAACAACCGACGCCGGTGAGCAGACACATCAGCGCGGCGAGGAACGTCGCGTCGAACGCCATCAGAAAATGCCCAGCTGCCATGAGCAGCGCACCGATTGTAACTGTGCGTGTGCGTCCGAGAAGACGGTCGGCGATCAGTCCGCCGCCAATCGGCGTGAGATAAACGAGACCGGTGTAGAGGCCGAAAATCGCCGACGCCAGCGCCTGCACCGAAAGCGGGCTGCGATAAATGCCCTCGAGCAGGTGGCGAAATGGACCAAACCCCACGATGCGCTCGATGTGTCCGGGGTGCAGCAGTCTGTTGACCATGTAGAGCACGAGTAGCGATTGCATGCCATAGTACGAAAAGCGTTCCCAAGCTTCGGTGAACGCGAGATAACCGAGGCCGCGCGGATGCCCAATGAAGCTGCGATCCTCAGTCTCACTACTATGCATGTCCGCAGAGAGTGTTGCGTCCGGCCTGGTTTGGCAAGCGCTCACCTTGCCGTCGCGATCGGACCGGATTGGACATTTAATGGTTAACGTTCGAGGCCGATGACGTTAAAACTGTTTTGGCTCCGGCCACTCTGCGCTCGATAGTGCAACGTGGTTGTGATCATTCTCGGTGTTTCGGGTGCTGGTAAAACTACACTCGGCAAGCTGCTCGCCCGAGAACTTGGCTGGGCGTTCTATGAGGCGGACGATTTTCATTCACCTGCTAACGTCGAGAAAATGCACGCGGGCATTCCGCTGACAGACGAGGACAGATGGCCGTGGCTGGAGTCGTTGCGTGAGTTGGTCAAGCGGTGTCTTGCGGCGGGGGAGAATGCCATCCTTGCATGCTCTGCTCTAAAGAAAGCATATCGCCGACATCTTCGAGTTAATTCCGAAGTAAAGCTGGTCTATCTGCGGGGCGATTTCACACTAATCGCCGACCAGTTGCGCCACAGGCGTGGTCACTTCATGAATCCGGCGTTGCTGCGAAGTCAGTTCGCCGATTTGGAAGAACCACAGCCGGCCGAGGGCGTGCTGGTGATCGAGTTGGGACCGACTCCGCAGGAACTTGTCGAGGAAATCAAGACGAAGCTGCATCTGACCAGCAAGAATTAGATCGACATTGGGCGAGAAAAGTAGGAGGGGAAATTAGAAAGCAAGAAACGGAATCGAAGAAACGCCCAACGCTCAACGCCGAACATCGAACGTTGACTTCAGACATGCGCGCAGCCGTTTCTTGCACGAATTGTGGTCCGAGCGGATGTTAATTGGCCACAACTTGAAGCTTCCAACAATCACAGAGCGACGACGGTTTTCTTCGCCAGCGCGGACGCCGCAGGCGCTGGCGTGGCATGCGGGCGCGCTCTGGGTGGGTTCGCGGGATTTGCGTCGAATTTATGCGATTGATCCGGGGAAGTGGACAGTGCTCGAAGAGAAAGAAGCGCCAGGCATTCCGTGGGCCGCAGTCTCCACCAACGGCGCCCTTCATTTTACAATCGGAGAAGGCCCGGACGATGATCGTTACATTCACCGGTTCAATCCCAGCGTCGGTTTCTCGGAGACGCCCCGAATCGCTTGCCCGGAGTTTACCGGGTCATACCTCAGCTACGACGGCGAGCATCTGTACCTGAGTCAATGGTACAAGCATCGCATCTTGAAACTCGATGCGAACGGAAACATTCTGCGCGTTATTGATGTCGGTGCTGAGATCTGCGGACATGTGTTCGTCGATGGATCGATCTACGTCTTGCGCGGCACAGAACAGCCGAACGAGGAGTGGCGCATCGCGCGTCTCGATCCGCGACAGGATACGCCAGAGGTCGAAGATATCGCCGTTGTCCCGTTCGCGTGTCGCTCACTTACTTTCGACGGCGAATTCTTTTGGTCGAACTATCGCGCCAAGGACACGATCGTTTCATTCGCTCTCCCGAATTGAAACACGGTCCGAGCCGGACTGGCAGTTAACGGCTGAAGGCGGGGTTGTCAGGGAGTGAGAAGCGTAGCCTGAGCGATATCGGCTCGAAGGCGACGAGACTCGCGCTTTGGGCCACAATTTCCAAACTTTCCGCGTAACGCAGCGCGGAATTCTACGCTGTACTCAGTGATGAGGCAGAAATGAGTTCTCAATAACGAGAAATCAAACAAGCCCAAGACAATGAAAGGAAAACAGGTCCATAAGGAAAGACAAGTGAAAGGAATATTATTTATGCTCTTACTAAAGTCGCTTCGAATTGGTTTTGTTGGGTTGATGCTCTTTGTCGCAAGCGCATGGGCTGCGAGCTCGGTGCTGGAAGGGATCGTCAAGGATGCTAAAGGACATCCGATAGAAGGCGCGGACATTCGGATCGAAACGAAAAATGGTGGGAAATTGCTCACAACCGTCAAGACCGATGTAAGGGGTCGTTATATTTTAGAGGGTCTTCCGCCAGGCAATTACCGAGTCACATTGACTGTGAATGGTGCCGTCAAAACTTCCATCAATAATACAACGATCGAGTCGGATGCGCCGACACAACTGAATTTTGCTCTGGGTGCAGCGCCAGCGTCGCGGGCATCTGTAACCGTGAAGAAAGGGCGCCATTGGGTTTGGGTACCCGCGTTTACTGGAAGTCGTCTGCCTGGTCACTGGGTCGAACTTAATGACAGTGGAAGCTGGGCGGGAGAGGCTAGCAGCTTCAACGTCGTACGGGTCAGCGGTGAAGAACTGCAACGGACAATTCACAGCAAAGACCTCCCCCCCGGAGCGAAGTGATCGTAGCGCCGTCCTCATCCACGTGTGCGCCACGCGCAAAGTTTCCGCGTAACGCAGCGCGGAATTCTACGCTGTACTTAGTGAAGAGGCAGAATTGAGTTCTCAATAACGAGAAATCAAACAAGCCCAAAACAATGAAAAGAGAACAGGGAGGCAGTTAAACAAATCCAACCTCAATAAAAATGAATACAAAAAATATGACAACTCTATTCCTAAGAAATTCCGTTAATCGCGCGCCCTTGCGGCGAAGTAGGCTCATGTTGAGACGTCTCACGGCCGTGTTTCTAGTTGCGGTGGGCCTTGCTATAGGCGCTGTAATTGCAAATGGCGCTCCGGGCGACCTGTTTGTTTCCATCAATGGTGATGGCAACAACGGCGGCGGTTTTATTTACGAATACAACCCGGGTGGAGTGCAAAGCACCTTTGCTGCCGGCCTTTCCCGGCCTCGCGGGGTCGCCTTTGACCACTTTGGCAATCTTTTTGTGGTAACCAACACGTTCGTTTCCGGTTCCCAGACACTTGTGACGATTGTGAAAATTACTCCAGGTGGCGTACAGAGCACCTTTGCCACACTCAGCGGTAACCTTAAGGGTCAGGGCGTGGCGTTTGACGGCGCAGGCAACCTATTTGTCGTGGCCAACGATCTGAACGACCCGAATCTTACCTCCACAATCTACAAATTTACTCCCGGCGGGGTACAGAGCACGTTTGGCTCTGTGCCCGGCCAAGGTTTCGGCCTCGCCTTTGACAGCGCGGGCAATCTTTTCGTAACAATAAATGCTCTTTACGGGGTTGATCCTGCGGAGATCTGGAAATTCGCGCCGGATGGCACATCGAGCGTCTTCGCGACAAACACCGATTGTGTCTGCGCCTGGGGCGACTTAGCGTTTGATCGATTCGGAAATCTTTTCAATTCAACTGACTCTGCCACTCCTACGGCCGATAAGATCCTCAAATTTACTCCTGATGGTGAAGAAAGCGACTTTGCCACGGGCTTCACCGAACCTCGAGGGTTGGCATTTAATAGAGGCGGTAACCTCTTTGTCGCCAACCGCTCATTTGAGCCGCCCGGTGAGATCTTAAAATTTACACCCAACGGTGTCGAGACCGTCTTCGCCTCCGGGATTGATGGTCCGCAGTTCCTCGCGTTCCAGCTTCCGCCACCGCCACACCTAACCCGCTAACCCAAAGGATTGCTTCGCCCGTTTGGAGAAACAATTCACGTTATGAAACCAATAAGAAGCCGCAGGGTTCCCCAAGATCCTGCGGCTTTTTTGGTAGGGAATATCGCAGCGCGATATCCGGACTTTATTCGAATTTTTGTGATCGAGACGCACGAGCAAGCAGGCGAGTTCAAGGAGCCGTAATCTTGATCAATCAGCCAAGCGAAAACAGGGATCGCGACCTTGTAAACGTTGCGCCGCTTTGATTCGCCGAGAAAACTCCTCGGATTCGCTTCCTGTTACTTGTTAGGTCCAATCTGCTCCGGACCTGAGAGCAGTTGCTGGAAATCCGGACGGTTACGGATGGGATCCCAGACCGGGTCAATCTTCAAAGTACCTATGGAAGCTGCCTGGCCCGCTGGGATAGAGAGCAAATGTCGAAGCCTCTTAATGGCTTCCTCAGGTGCGCCCGCACGCGACTCGATTTGCGCAAGCCCCATCTGCAAAATTGGACCAGACAGAGCGTCTTTTTCAATCGAGATCAAGTCCGCCGCCTGGCTGGAAAGGCGCAGAGCGTCGGCATTGCGTCCGAGGGCGAGGTAAACCCAAGATAGCTCCGTCATGGCAAAAGTGTCATCAGGTAGCTGTCTGAGTCTGGCCTCGAGTAACGGCAGCGCCTCTTCTCCCGCTGATTTGGCAGCCTCAGGCTCCCCCGTCAGCACGTGGAGGGCGACGCGCCGGACAAGCTGCTGGAGACGCCCATGATCGTCATTGACCACTTCCTTCTCGAGAGCTTGGAAAGCATCGGTGAAACGTCTTTGCATGGCGTCGAGATAAACCGGCATACCAATGATACTCACAATACCGCCGCCCCAATCGCCGTCGCCGCCACTGAGAGTGAGCCTCTTGATCGCCTCTGGGAAACCATCGAGAGCTCGCCGGGCCGACTCGACATCGCCCGTCGCACTGAGGCGAGTGAGGAGCAGGCTCACCGCTGCGACCGTGTTTTGCGGATCGATGCCGAGAGCTCGCAATGCAGCACGCTCCGCTTCCTTCCAGAGACGCAATTTCGCATAAGTCGCTCCGATATTCGCCGGGATTTCGGCATCGAGCGGGTCGAGCTCTTGCGCTCGTTGAAAATCCGCCAGCGAGCGCTCCCATTCACCGCGGCGGCGATAGACGTAAGCGCACCATTGTCGGGCCAAAGCATTGTTGGGTTGCAACTCCAGTGCGCGGTTGAATTCCGTCAGCGCGTTCTCATATTGCCGGTGCCCGTAATAAAAGAATAATCCCAGCGCGAAGTGCGCTTCCGGTGAATTTGGAGCCAGCGCTAGAGAGTGATCGATAATCGACTTTGCTTCCTCCAATTCCGGTGACGTTAAAGGTGAGACATTCCAGTGCCGCGATAACCGAATGCGCGCGAGCCCGGCAGAGGCCTCGGCAAAGTTTGGATCCCGTGCCAGC
>Ga0307278_10000519_pt1 | contig 19369 bp, 17 predicted proteins | sample ER_DNA_117_FD_194482 | JGI IMG/M metagenome (GOLD analysis project Ga0307278, IMG submission 194482) | Bulk soil microbial communities from the East River watershed near Crested Butte, Colorado, United States - ER_DNA_117 | ecosystem: Environmental > Terrestrial > Soil > Floodplain | place...
GCACAGAGCGGACCGCTGCTGCCGCAGCCCTCGCCACTGTTTTGGCGGCAGGCGTGGATCAAGTTCCAGCGCGCCCTTGATCCGCTAGCGCTGCCGAAGCCACTGCCACAGCTGCCATGGCAGAAAGACAGAACGTCCGAGGGCTCACGCCGTCGCCTTCGCGGAAGCGGCTAGACCTGCGAAGCGAGTAAGTACGCTTTGGATCACTGGATATGCGAATGAAGGTCGGATTCGTCGCACGGGCCGTCGTGCTCGCGCTGCTCGGGTTACGCCGCGCCTCAGTCGTTGACCACGGCACGCAATAGTTCGCCCTGTTCATCCCGAAATGCGTAGCTGTCGCGGTTTGTTGGAACTACGACAGCCGGCGGGGTAGATGGTGCCGCGACTCGGCGAACAATTCGCCGGCACACAGGCCAGGGACCACCGTCACAGCGCCCGACGGCAGCGACGATACAGTCTCCGAGGCTCAAGCCCGAGGAATCAAAAGGGAGGAAGACGGTGAAACCGTACGTGCGAATCACGCGGGAAAGGCCGCAGGCGCCGCGAGCGTGGCGACCGGACGTGCGCTCGGCCCTGGGAGGAGCGATCGGCGGCGCGGTCGCCGCCTACTTCATCGACCCGCAGCGAGGTCGAGCGCGGCGGCACATGGCAATCGATCGTGGCGGGGCGGCCTTTCGGCGCGCCGGCAAGCGGCTTGACCGGGGCGTCCACGTCAAGATCGCCTTCGCGCGCGGGCACGCGCACAGGCTCGTTCACGGGCTGCGCCGCGCCCCGGTGCCGGAGCTCGACGACGCCACTCTCGCGCACAAGGTCGAGAGTGTGCTGTTCCGGGATGCGCGCGTCCCGAAAGGGCACATCAGCGTGAACGCCGAACGCGGCGCCGTCTTTCTCCGCGGAGAGGTGGCAAGCCCCGACTTGATCGAGGAGCTCGAGCGGGCCGCGCGACGGATCGGAGGCGTCCGATCGGTCGAGAACCTACTCCACCAGCCGGGGACGCTTGCCCCTCACTCGAGCGGCGGCGCGCTGCTCCACCGCGAGGAGACGGCCGAGCATGGTGAGGCGGGATAAACGAAGCGCCGATCATCGCCGGCATGCCGCAGAGGAGATCGCCACCTCGCGTTTGTCGCAGATGAGCTGAAAGGCGACATCAGCGCGGCATGCTCAGAGGTGTGGCTCGTACGCGCAGTGGTTCAATTGGAAGTACGGGCGACGCGGGCACCTCTTTGGGGGGCGTTTCGGTTCCGTGCACATTGTCACGAACGAGCACCTGCTTGAGGCCCACCGGTATGTGGCTTTGAATCCTGTCCGCGCCGGCCTCTGCCGGCGTCCGGAATCCTGGCGCTGGGGAAGCTTCCGCGCGCTTGCCGGTCTAGAAGCTCGTCCGACCTTCTTGGACATGGACGGCGTACTAAGTCTCTTCGCAAATCGGCGCGAACTCGCCCAGCCCGCTTTCCGCCAATTCGTCGAGGCGGGCGACTTGGACGACGATGAAACCGTTCCGCTTGTCAGAGTGCCAGGCGCCTGACTCCGCTCATCGGAGCGTGCGCTCGAGAGTCACCGTCTCGAAAGGCCAGGGTCTGACCCCAGCTCTTAGAGTCACGTCCCTGATTCGGGCGCGAATGCGGCGACCAGGGCGGGCAGCTCACTCGGCGGACAGGACGGCGCCAGCACCGCGGTCGTGATGCCGGCGCGCTCGAATTCGACGAGGCGCTCGCGTTGTTCTTCCACGGGGCCAAGCAGGAAGATCTCGCGCACGAGTGCCTCCGGGGCGAGCTCGAGCGCACGTTTGCGGTCGCCGGCGTTCCAAGCGGCGACGACGGGTTCGATCTCGTCGCCGAAGCCAAGCCAGCGGAAGAACTCGGCGTACACGGGCACGGTCGCGTAGGCGACGAAGATCCGCTTCGCGCTGGCGAGCGCATCGTCCTCGGGCCCGGGGATCGAGAAGAACCGGCACGCGAGCTCCTTCTCGGGGGCTGCGAACACCTTGACGACCTGCGTCGCGCGGCTCAGCGGCAGGAAGTTCGTGAACGCGCCGTCGGCGATCCGCGCGGCGAGCCCCAGCATCCGGTCTCGCAGGGCCGCCAGGACGATCGGCACGGGCTCAGCCGGGGGTGAAGCGAGCCTGAAGCCGCCGGTGCCGCGCTCGCCGGCCAGGACCGTGCGGAGATACGCGACCGTTTCTTCCACTTTCGCGAGCGGCCGCCGGAAGGGGATGCCGTTCCATTGCTCGACGATGACGTTCGACGAGGCGCCGAGGCCGAGGACGAAGCGGCCGTCGCTGACGTTCGCAAGCGCCGCCGCGGTTTGGGCGAGTACCGCTGGGCCGCGCGTGTAGACGTTGACGATTCCCGTTACGAGCCGCAAGCGCGTGCTGTGCTCGGCTGCAACGACGATGGGCGTGAAGCCGTCGAAATCCGTCGACTCCGCCGACCAGACGCTGTCGTAGCCCGCCTCGTCGATTTGACGCACGAGCGGCCCGAGCTCGTGCAGCGGGACGCCGGTGAAGGGAATGGTCAGCGCGAGGCGGATGCGACAGTATCCCCCGATGTTCCCGCGCACTGCACTCGTGACGGGCGGCGCTTCCGGGATCGGCGCCGCGATCGTCGACCGCCTGCGCGGCGAGGGCGCCGACGTGCAGGTGCTCGATGTCGCCGCTGGGTTCGACGTCTCTGTGCCGCACGCGTGGGAAACCGTCGGTCCGGTCGAGCTCGCGTGTCTGAACGCGGGCGTCACCACAGGCGAGCAGGACGTGAGCCGGGTCTCGGACGACGCATACAGGCGCATCCTCGGCGCGAACCTCGACGGCGTCGTCTTCGGCGTCCGGCGGCTCGCGGACGTCATGGAATCGGGAAGCGCGATCGTCGCGACTGCGTCGCTCGCAGGACTCGTTCCGTCGCCGGATGATCCGATCTACACGCTCACCAAGCACGCGGTGATCGGGTTCGTCAGGAGCGTCGCACCGCAGCTCGAGGAGCGGGGGATACGCATCAATGCGGTCGCGCCCGGTTTCGTGGAGACGCCGCTCATCGACTCCGCACCCTTCGCCGACGCGGGCTTTCCGCTCTTACAGCCGGAGGACGTCGCGCAGGCCGTGCTCACCGCGGCGCGCAGCACCGAGACCGGCCAGGTCTGGGTCGTGCAACCCGGGCGCGAGCCGCTCCAGTTCCGCTTCCCGAACGTGCCGGGCCCGCGCGACGCGTCGGGCGCGAGCGTCGGCGCGCCGCCACGACTCGCTAGCTGAACCTCCAACCCTCGCCCGACGCGAACGCCTTCAGGATCCGTCGGCTCACGACCATCCGGTGGACTTCGTCGGGCCCGTCGTAGATATGAGCGCCACGCGCTTGCGCATACATTCCGGCGAGCGGCGAGCGGTCGGTCAGCCCGAGCGCGCCGTGAACCTGGATCGCCCGGTCGATCACGCGGGAAAGTACATCCGCTGCATAGAACTTGATCAGCGAGATCTCGACCCGCGCATCTCGTTCTTCGTCGATCTTGTGCGCGGCGTCGAGTGTCAGCAGCCTGCATGCCTGAATCTCCGCCGCGGAGTCCGCGATCCAGTTCTGCACAGTCTGCTTCTCGGCCAGCGGGCTACCTGACACCTCTCGCTCGAGTGCGCGCTTGCACATCAGCTCGAACGCCCGCTGCATCTGTCCGAGCCATCGCATCACGTGGTGGATCCGTCCGGGGCCGAGCCGCTTCTGCGCAATGAGAAAGCCGGCGCCGCGCTCGCCGAGAAGATTCTCCGCGGGCACGCGCACGTCGGTGTATGTCACCTCGCAGTGAGTGGTCCAGCCGCGGCCGCGGTGCCCGAGTGTCGGCACCGGCTCGACGTGGACGCCGGGCGTGTCGGCGGGAACAATGATCTGACTGGCGCGCCGTCGTGGATCGGCATCGGGCTCGGTGACGGCCATCACGATCCCGAAGGCGGCACCCTCCGCACCCGAGGAGAACCACTTCCTGCCGTTGATCACCCACTCGTCACCGTCGAGCACCGCCGTCGTGCGCAGATCGGTCGGATCGGAGCCCGAGACGTCAGGCTCGGTCATCGAGAAGAAGGAGCGGATATCGCCGGCGACGAGTGGCTTCAGCCAGCGCTCCTTCTGCTCCTCGCTGCCGAAGTGGTGGAGGATTTCGCCGTTGCCTGCGTCGGGTGCCTGGCAGTTGAAGACGTACTGGGCCCACAGCACGCGACCGATCTCTTCGTTCAGGTGCGCGTAGGCGAGGAAACCGAGCCCGGTTCCGCCGGCCTCCGGGGGAAGGTGCGGCGCCCACAGCCCCTCCGCCTTTGCACGGGCGCGAAGTTCGACGATCAAGTCCTGCGCCGCATCATCCTCGCGCTCGAGCGCCGCCTCGTTCGGATAGACGTGCTCCTCCATGAAGGCGCGGTAGTCGGCGCGCAACTCCGTGAAGTCGACGGCGGCTGGGGGATCGGCGATCGCCATGGAGCGAGACTAGTTGAGCCGCTCGACGACCATGGCCATGCCCTGGCCGCCGCCGACGCACATCGTCTCGACGCCGATAGTCCTGTCGAGCGTCCGGAGGTCGTTGAGCAACGTGTTCATGATCCGCGCGCCGGTCATGCCGTACGGATGGCCGAGCGCGATCGCGCCCCCGTGCGGGTTCAGCTTGTCGCTGAACGGGTCGACCCCGATCTCGCGGCAGACGGGAAGCACCTGCGCTGCGAACGCCTCGTTCAGCTCGACGACGTCGACTTCGTCGATCGTCATGCCTGCCTGTTTCAACGCCATGCGCACCGCCTCGATCGGGCCGACGCCCATGATCTCCGGGGCGACGCCCGCGACGGACGACGCGATGATCCGCGCGAGCGGCGTGATTCCCAGCTCACGCGCGCGCGTCTCACTCATAACGATCACCGCCGCGGCGCCGTCATTCAAGGGGCAGGAGTTCCCGGCGGTCACCTTTCCGCCCGGCTTGAACGCCGGCTCCAGCTGCGACAGCCTTTCGAGCGTTGAGTCCGGACGCGGCCCGTCGTCCTTCGCAACGCCGTCCCACGGCGTGATCTCCGGCTCGAAGAAGCCAGATTCCTGCGCAGCGACGGCACGCTCCTGGGACTGCTGCGCGAAGCGGTCCATGTCCTCACGGGAAACGTTCCAGCGCTCGGCGACGTTCTCCGCCGTCAGGCCCATCGGGATGTAGACGTTCGCGATCGGCGCGTCGTCCCCGAACAGCTTTGGGTGCAGCTCCTCTGCATCCTTCGGATAGCCGTCGACCTGCGTGATCGACTCGACGCCCGCGGCGACGTACGCATCGCCCTCGCCTGCGCGAATCGCATGAAACGCCATGCGGATCGTCTGCAGGCTCGACGCGCAAAATCGGTTCACGGTCGTGCCGGGGACCGTGTCCGGCAGCTCTGCGAGCAGGGCCGCGCGCCGGCCGAGGTTCATTCCTTGCCTCTCCTGCGGAAACCCGCAACCGACCATCACGTCGACGATCTCGGCGCGATCGAGTTCGGGAACCTGCTTCAACGCCGCGTCGATCGCGAATGCGGCGAGATCGTCGGGACGCGCGTCGACGAGCGAGCCCTTGCGCGCGCGGCCGATCGGCGTTCTCGTCGCAGCGACGATGACAGCTTCAGGCATCCGGCGCTCCCGCCGCCATGTAGACAACCTCACCGACGAGCGCGGGCTTTTCCTTGCCCTCGACCTCGATCTGGATGCCGACGTACCAGATCACGCTCGGCCCACGACGCTCGGTGCGAAGGAGCTTCCCGTGCAGGCGCACCCGCGACCCGGACGGCACTGGGCTCGTGAAGCGAATCTTCTCCGTCCCGTAGTTGAGACCCATGGCGGCGTCGCTGACCGACACGACCTCGCTGAGCAGCATCGGGAGCATCGAAAGAGTCAGGTACCCGTGCGCGACCGTGGTGCCGAACGGGCCGTCCGCGGCGGCTTCGGGATCGACGTGGATCCACTGATGGTCGCCAGTCGCTTCCGCGAAGAGGTTGATCTGCTCCTGCGTGATCTCGTGCCAGTCGCTCGTGCCGAGCTCGCGCTCGCCCGACTGCTCGAGCTCGGCGATCGTCAGGGTTGTCGTCATGTCGTCGATCACTCCCTCATCGATTGTCCGCCCGCCTGGTGCATCGAGGCGAGCATGCCGGGCGGTGCCGCCCCGTCGGGGAGGCGGTCGCGGAGCTCTTGCAGCAAAAGGTCCGGGTCCCAACGCTCATCGCTGGCGAACAATTCCCCGGCTTGCCAGCCCGTGAGCATGTTGACGACGCCGCCGTACACGAAGAACACCTGGCCCGTGATGGCCTGGGCTTCGTCCGCGCAGAGCGCAATGACGATCGGCGAGTTGTTCCCTGGGTCAGCACGGTCAAAGCCGTCTTCAGGCAATGGAATCTCCCCGAACGCCGCCTCGGTCATACGTGTGCGCGCGTTCGGCGCGATCGCATTGACGGTCACTCCGTAGCGCTGGAGCTCCTGCGCGGCTATCAGCGTGAAGCCGACGATGCCGGCCTTCGCGGCGCCGTAGTTCAGCTGTCCGACGTTGCCGAAGACGCCCGATGGGCTCGACGTGTTGATCACGCGTGCTGCAACGTGGTCGCCCGCCTTCGAGCGCTCACGCCAGTGGGCTGCGGCGTGTCGGGTCGGTGCGAAATGGCCCTTCAGATGGACTTCGATCACCGCATCCCACTCGTGCTCTTCCATGTTGACGAGCATGCGGTCACGCAGGATTCCCGCGTTGTTGACCAGGATGTCCAGGCGGCCGAACGCGGAGATCGCGGTGTCGATCAGCCGCTTGGCGCCGGCGAAGTCGGCAACGTTCTCGCTGTTCGCGACAGCCTCGCCGCCGAGTGCCTCGATTTCTCGCACAACGTCGTGCGCAGGGCCGGTGTCGGCGCCCTCGCCGGCAAGCGACGCGCCGAGGTCGTTGACGACGATCCTTGCGCCTGCCTTTGCCAGCGCGATCGCGTGCTCCCGCCCGATCCCGCGGCCTGCGCCGCTGACCACCGCGACCTTTCCCTCCAGCTTGGGCAACATGGCCTCCTAGTCGAAAGCGCTCTCACCGGTGAGTGCCCGTCCGATGATGAGCTTCTGGATCTGGCTCGTGCCTTCGTACAGCGTTGTCACGCGCGCGTCACGAAGATACTTGCCGACCGGATATTCGTCCACGTAGCCGTAGCCGCCATGGATCTGAACGGCTGCGTTCGCGGCGCGCACGGAAGCCTCGCTGGCGTAGTACTTCGCGACGGAGGACTCGAGCGTGTGCCGTTCACCCGCGTCGGCCAGGAGCGCTGCGCGCCAGGTCAGGAGTCGCGCTGCGTCGAGCTCGACCGTCATGTCCGCGAGTAGCTCCTGCACGAGTTGGAACGATGAGATCGCCTTGCCGAACTGGCGTCGCTCTCCGGCGTACTTGACGCAAGCATCGAGGCAGCCCTGGGCGATGCCGACGCAGCCGGCTGCCAGCGAGATGCGGCCGTTGTCGAGAGCCGACATCGCCACTTTGAAGCCGTCGCCAGCGGCGCCGAGGCGGCTCGAGTCCGGGACGCGGACTCGGTCGAGGAACACCTCGGCTGTGTCCTGGGCCCGCAGCCCGAGCTTGCCCTTGATCGGCGAGGCCGAGTAGCCGGTGGTGTTGGTCGGCACGACAAAGCAGGTCAACCCACGGGCGCCTTCTTCGCCGCTGCGGGCGAACACGAGTGCGACCCCGGCCCAGCTGCCGAGCGTGATGAACAACTTCGAGCCGGAGAGCAGCCAGTCGTCGCCGTCGCGCTCCGCGCGCGTGAGGAGGCTCGCGGGATCGGATCCCGAGCCGGGCTCGGTGAGCGCGTAGCAGCCGAGCGCGTCTCCGGATGCGAGTTGGGGCAGCCACTGGCGCTTCTGCGCGTCGGTTCCCCATTTCGCGATCGTCTTGCCGACGAGGCCGAGGTTCACCGAGACGATCCCGCGCACCGACGAATCGGCGCGGCCGAGCTGCTCCATCAGCAGGCAGTACGAGACGGTGTCGAGGCCCATGCCGCCGTAATCCTCGGCAATCGTCGCCCCGAGGTAACCCGCTGCGGCGAGTTTGGGAACGAGCCCACGGTCGAGTTGTTCGGCGCGGTCCCAGTCGCGGGAGTAGGGGAGGATCTCCCGTTCGCAGAACTCGCGGGCGGAGTCGCGGATCAACTCCTGCTCGGGTGTAAGAGAGAAGTCCATTCAGAACGAGGGGCCGGCGCCGACGCGCCGGCCCCACCGGTGATCGTTCAGCGTCCCTTGATCAGGGAGCCGAACTCGTTGAACGTCCCATTCGCGTACCGCAGCAGCTTCAGCTGCGAGATCGGAAAGGGATCACTCTTGCTGGTCTTGATCTTGATGCCCTTGATCGTGTATGGGTTGACCCAGTTCATGCTCTGCGTCGCCTTCATCAGCGAAGCCCGGGTCGGATTCTTGCCCGCGTTGTAGAGCAGCTTGACGACGTCGTACGCCTTGGCGAACCCGTAGAAGTAGAACGAGTTCTTCGGGTCGGCGCCGCTCGGGCCGTACTGCGCCAACAGCGACGTGTACAGCGTGACGATCGGGTCGTTCAGGTACTCCGGGTTGGAGTTGTTCTTCAGGTAGCCGGAGCTGATCGCCCCGTTGACGTACGCAGCGCCCGCGGATGCCGCGGCGGCCTTCATGACCACATCGATCGCGGACACCGAATTGATCACGATCGTGTCCGGCTTCCAGTTGAGCGCCTTCGCCGTCGCAAGTGCACGCACGGTCGGCGTCGGGATCGAGAGCAAGACCCACGTGTCCGCTCCCGATGCCTTCTGCCGCGCGAGCTGCGAGGCGTAGCTCGTGTCCGTCGCCTCGTAGCTCTGCTCCGAAACGATCAGGCTCTTCTTCGCGCCGAGGCCGATCTTCAGACCGCGGAGGTAGTCCTTCCCGTAGTCGTCGTTCTGGTAGAAGATCGCGATCTTCGCGTTCGGGGCGTTTTTCGTGATCCAGATGCCGTACGCGCGCCCTTCGGCGATGTAGTCGGGCTGCCAGCCGATCGTCCACGGGAACTGCTTGTGCTGGAGCCCCCAGATGCTGGCACCGGTTGCGACGAGGATCTGCGGGATCTTCCGTTCGTTCAAGAGCGGTCGAATCGCCTGGTTGTGCTCGGTGCCAAGCGAGCCGACGTCGGCGAAGATCTTGTCCTCGAGGATCAGCTTGTTCGTCATCTGAACGGTCTGGGCCGGGTTGTACCCGTCGTCGTAGTACTTCCAGATGATCTGGCGCCCCCTGATGCCCTTCTTTCCGTCCGGCCCCTTGCGCGTGTTGACCCACTTGAAGTAGGCCTCCATCCCGCGCGGGATCGGCGCGTAGAGCGATGCCGGGCCGCTCAGCGGGAAGGTCCCGCCGATCGTGATCGTCGACGACGTGACGCCCGGTGTCGCCGTCGGCGCTGCGGTGATCTGTGTGCGTCCGAATGCCCCAGGAATGCTCACGGCCAACGCTGCGAGAACGGCCGCGAGTGCAATTAGCGCTCTGTTCACCAGTCCTCCTCCTCCTCCGGATTCAAGCCGCATGCTGTCAGGGTCAGCCCCCCGGAGCAAGCGGTGATGCCGTCACGCTCGCTCGACGGACACCAGCCTTTCGTAGGCGGGGAGGGTCAAGAAGTCCTCGAACTCGTCTGCCAGCGCTACTTCCGCGAAGATCTCCGCCGCTGCCTCGTGGCCGGGGCCGAGCTTCTCGAGTTCCTCGCGCTCGAGCTCGAGGACGCGCTCGCGGGTGACACGATCGTGCTCGACCCACTGCCAGATCTGCGAGCGGCTGATCTCTGCCGTCGCGGCGTCCTCCATCAAGTTGTTGATCGCGGCAGCGCCGACCCCGTTCAGCCAGGAGGCGATGTACTGGATGCCGACGGAGACGTTGAGGCGGACACCTTCCTCGGTGACCTCGCCCGGTGTCGCTGCGACGTTCAGGAGATCCTCTGCCGCGACGGAGACGTCATCTCGCTGTCTGCCGACCTGATTCGGGCGCTCGCCCAACGTATCGTCGAACACTCTCATGGCAACAGGAACGAGATCCGGGTGCGCGACCCACGTCCCGTCGAAGCCGTCGCCGGCCTCGCGTAGCTTGTCCTCCCGAACCTTCGTCAATGCGACCTCGTTGATCTCGGGGTCGCGCCGGCTCGGGATGAACGCGGCCATGCCGCCGATCGCGTGTGCGCCGCGGCGGTGGCAGGTCTTGACGAGCAGCTCCGTGTAGGCACGCATGAACGGCACGCTCATCGTCACGAGCGGGCGGTCCGGGAGGACGAACTCGGGCCGGTGGCGGAACTTCTTGATGATCGAGAACATGTAATCCCAGCGACCGGCGTTCAGCCCGGCGGAATGCTCTCTGAGCTCGTAGAGGATCTCCTCCATCTCGAAGGCCGCCAGGATCGTCTCGATGAGGACGGTGGCCCGGATCGTGCCGCGCGGGATCGACAGCCTGTGCTGGGCGAAGAGAAAGACGTCGTTCCAGAGTCGCGCCTCGAGATGTGACTCGAGCTTGGGGAGATAGAAGTACGGTCCCGAGCCGGCATCGAGTTGGCGCTGACCGCAGTGGAACAGGTAAAGGCCGAAGTCGAACAGGCCGGCGGACACGGGCTCGCCGTCGACCAGCAGGTGCGCCTCGTGCAAGTGCCAGCCGCGTGGCCGGACCAGCAGGGTCGCGATCTCATTCTGCAAGCTGTACTGCTTCTCGCCGGTGTCCAGCGAGATGGTGCGATCGACGGCATCGATCAGGTTCGCTTGGCCTTCGAGGCAGTTCCGCCAGGTCGGCGAGTTCGAGTCCTCGAAATCCGCCATGAAGATGCGGGCGCCCGAGTTCAGCGCGTTGATCACCATCTTTCGGTCGACAGGCCCTGTGATTTCGACCCGGCGATCGAGCAGGTCTGGCGGCGCAGCAGTAACGCGCCAGTCCGGGTCATCTCGAATGGGGCGCGTCTCCTCGAGAAAGTCGGGCAGCTCGCCGGCGGCAATCCGATCCTGTCGATCCGCCCGGGCCGCCAGTAGTTCCACTCGTCTCGGATTGAACTCGCGCTGCAGATCGGCGACGAAGGCGAGCGCCTCCGGCGTCAGGACCCGCGCCTCGGCCTCGCCGGCACGGCTCGTCACCTCGACGCTGCCAACGCTCATCGGCGAGAGCATGGCATAGCGTTCGACCATGCGCGGCGTTCCGACGCAGCAGCTCTATGTCGAGGAGCACGGCAAGGGCGAGCCGCTGCAGCTGCTCGAAGGGCTCGGTCAGTCCATGTGGGCTTGGCGCGAGCAAATTCCTGTCTTCGCTCGCCACTTCCGGACGATCGCATTCGACACGCGCGGCACCGGCCGCTCGCCCGTGCCGCACGAGCCATACGGGATCGACGAGCTCGCGCAGGACGCTGCGGACATCCTCGACGGACGCACGGCCCACGTCGTAGGCCTCTCGATGGGCGGATACGTGGCGCTGACCCTCGCGCTCGCGCGGCCGGACCTCGTCCGCTCGCTCGTGCTGGTCGGGACCGGCGCCGGCGGACCGGAGCGCGTGCCGCGTCCGCAAGACGTTCGCGACGCCTACGCCGCCGCAACCGGGTTGCCGTTCGACGAGTATGGACGGAGGACGATGCCGCTGACGTTCTCGCCGGGCTGGACCGAGCGGAACCCTGAACGGTTCGAGGAAATCCTCGCAGCACGAGGCGAGCATCCCACCGCGGACGTGACTCTCGAGGCGCACCTGCTGGCGTGCTACGGGTTCTATGCCCGCGGCTGCGAGGTGGAGCGAATCGATGTCTCAGCGCTAGTCGTTCACGGTGATGCCGACGTGATCGTCCCGGTCGAAAATGGACGTGCGCTTGCGGCCCGCTTGCCGAACGCGCGCTATGTCGAACTGCCGGGCCGCGGGCACAACGTCCAGCTCGAGGATCCCGCGACGCTCAACCGGCTCGTGCTGGAGTTCCTCGCCCACTGAGCGTCGACCTCCCCGAGACTTAAGTCGGCTAAAGCGCCAGTTCCGCCATGGTTCGCAGGGACGTGACGTCGCGGGTTGCCACGAGCAGCGTCGTGGCGCCCGACTCGCGCCACGCTTCGAGGCGTTCCCGGATCCGCTCGGGCGGACCGACGAGGGAAACGTCGTCGATCAGCGCGTCGGGGACGGCTGCAATCGCCTCTCGCTGCTTGCCATCGAGATAGAGCTCCTGGATTCGCTCGGCTTCCGCCTCGTAGCCGTAACGGCGGAAGAGTGCGTTGTAGAAGTTCGCTCCGCGTGCGCCCATCCCGCCGATGTAGAGCGCGAGCAGCGGTCGCATCATGTCCCGCGCCGCCTCGAGGTCATCGGAGACGATGACGTTCACTGCCGGCGCGATGTCGAAGCCTTCACGCGGCTCGTAGCCGAATGCATCGCGTGCACGCTCGGGCGAGAAGTAGATGGGTAGCCACCCGTCGGCGATCTCGAACGCGGTGCGCACGTTCTTCGGGCTGAGTGCGGCGAGATAGATCGGAATCGACTCGCGCAGCGGCCGGACGAGCAGCTTCAAGGGTTTGCCGAGGCCCGTCGCGTCGCCGCCCGAGTACGGGATGTCGTACTGGTCGCCGTGGAACTCGAGCGCCTCGCGCCGCAGTGCTGCACGGACGATCTGGACGTACTCGCGCGTCTTCGTGATCGGTTTTCCCCATGGCTGTCCGTGCCAGCCCTCGACGACCTGCGGCCCGGACGTGCCGAGCCCGAGGAGGAATCGTCCGCCCGACATGAGATCGAGCGTCGCCGCGGTCATCGCGGTGTTCGCCGGCGTCCGGCCGGGGATCTGCATGATCGCCGACCCGATCTTGATCGTCGACGTCGTGGCCGCGAGCCACGTCAGGACCGTGACTGCGTCCGTGCCCCAGGCTTCCGCCGCCCAAGCGGAGTCGTAGCCGAGGCGTTCCGCTTCCTGGGCGAGCGCAATCAGTTCGAGCGGGTTCGTCCCTGGAGGCGCATAGCCCATGTAGAAGCCGAGGCGCACGACCTGCGATGCTAAACGCATGCCGCTAAATCGCCGCATCACTTTGGCAGCGCGGCCCGTCGGTGTCCCGCAGGAAGCGGATTTCGCGCTCGACGAGGTCGAGATCGGCTCTCCCCAAATGGGCGAGGCGCTCGTCCGCACTTTGTACGCCTCGGTCGATCCGTACCAGCGCGGACGGATGAGCGAGGCGCGCTCGTACGCCAAGTCGCTGGAGGTCGGGGACGTCATCACGTCGGTGAACCTCGGAGAGGTCGTGGAGAGCAACGACCCGCGGCTCAGCCCCGGCGACCTCGTGGTCGGACAGCTCGGCTGGCAGGAATACGCAAACGTCCGCGCCGGGACGCTCCGGCAGGTTCCGCCCGTGCTCGAACCCCCGACGCTTGCGCTGCACGCCATCGGGCTGACCGGATTCACTGCGTACTTCGGACTGTTCGACATTGGCAAGCCGCGGCCGGGCGACACCGTCGTCGTCTCCGCCGCGGCGGGTGCGGTCGGACAGATCGCGGGGCAACTCGCGAAGCTCGCCGGTTGCCGGACGGTCGGCATCGCGGGCGGGCCAGAAAAGGCTCGCGATTTGACGGAGCTGTACAGGTACGACGCGGCGATCGATTACAAGAGCGACGACGTCGGAGAAGCGCTGCGCAACGAACGCGTCGACGTATATTTCGACAACGTCGGCGGCGAGATCTCACAGGCGGTGCAGAGGCGCCTGAACCTCGGTGCACGCATCGTCATCTGCGGGCAAGTCTCGCTCTACAACGCCCTGAGGCCGGAGCCGTCGTTCCATCCGGGCCTGCTGGTGGTGTTCCGTGCGCACATGGAGGGCTTCCTCGTCTTCGATTACGCGCACCGCTATGACGAGGCGGCCGGCAAGCTCGCGCACTGGGTGGCGAACGGAGATATCCATTGGCGCGAAGACGTCACGGAGGGCCTGGAGAACGCTCCCCGAGCATTCATCGGCATGCTGAACGGCGAGAACCAGGGCAAAGCCCTCGTCAAGGTCGCTGGGCCCACGGCGTGACGCCAACGGCTGGGGTCAGACTCTTGCTGTTCGAGACGTGACGGCAAAGGCTGGGGTCAGACCCTTGCCGTTCGAGACGTGACGGCAAAGGCTGGGGTCAGACCCTTGCCGTTCGAGACGCGACGGCAAAGGCTGGGGTCAGACCCTTGCTGTGCGGGACGTGTCCTGTTACTCGGCTCCTGAGCGGAGCACCTGCGTGCAGCGGGCGCTCGCCAGATGAGTGCCTTCGGCGTCCCTCAGATCCGCTGCGCAGAAGACCGTTCGCTTCGTGCGCTCCACGACTCGACCCTCGGCGCGCAGCGTTCCGGGGCGGGTCGGCCGAAAGAACTCTGCACGCAGATCCGCGGTAAGGAAGGTCTCGCCCTCGCCGAGCAGAGAATGGCACGCACCGCCCATCGCCGTGTCCAGGATCGTCGTCACGAGCCCACCGTGGACGATTGGCCCCGACGAGACGGGGAAGGAGTAGTCCACGGTGGCGTCCCACTCGATCACCGAGACGCCGTCACCGTGTTCGACGCTGCGGTAGCCGAGGGTCACCCAGATGTGCGGAGCGCTAGGCGGCGCCTCCCCCAGCTTCGGCGGAGATCCGACACTTACGCGGTCGGCACGGCGGGCTGCTGCGCGAACTGCTCGCGCAGCGCGGTCTTGCGGAACTTTCCGACCGCCGTCTTTGGAATCTCCGTCACGAACTCGATTCGATCCGGAAGCCACCACTTCGCGAACTGCGGCGCCAGGAAGTCTCGTAGCTCCTCCGCGGTCGCGGACGCTCCGTCCTTCAGCAAGACCGCCGCGAGCGGACGCTCCTGCCACTTTTCGTCCGGGATGGCGATCACCGCGGCCTCCGCAACCGCCGGATGCGCCATCAATGCATTCTCGAGCTCGACCGACGAGATCCACTCCCCGCCTGACTTGATCACGTCCTTCGAACGGTCCTTGATCTGGATGTGGCCTTTGGGATCGAACGAGACGATGTCACCCGTCTTGAACCAGCCGTCGTCCGTCCAGCGGTCGTTTTGCTCCGGTGTCTCGTAGTACGCGGACGCAACCCACGGCCCGCGCACCTCGAGCTCACCCATCGTCTCGCCGTCACGCGGAATCTCGTTCCCGGAGTCGTGACGCGCCCTCAGCTCGACGAGCGCGAGCGGAATGCCTTGCATCGCCAGGTAGTCGAACTTCGTCTCGTCGTCCGCGCTCGCGATCTCTCCAGGCAGCGCTGCCACCGATGCAACCGGAGAGGTCTCGGTCATTCCCCACCCATGGCAGACCATGAGGTTTTGGCGCTCCTTGAACCCGGCGATCATCGCCCGCGGCGCGGCCGATCCGCCGACGAGCATCCCTTTCATGCGCGACAGATCCCACCTGCCGGGGTGCGCATCGAGAAGCTGCAGGATCCCGAGCCAGATCGTCGGCACGCCCGCCGTCCAGGTCACGCTCTCCTGGACGAAGTCGTCGAGCAGGCTCTCCGGATCGAGATGCGGGCCCGGGAAGACCAGCTTCGACCCGACCATCGCGGCGAGGTACGGATAGCCCCACGCGTTCGCGTGGAACATGGGGACGACCGGCAGCAGCGAATCCTGCTCGGAAATGCCGACCCCGAGCGGGTTGGCGGCCGCGACGCCGAGCGTGTGCAGGATCGTCGAGCGGTGCGAGTACACGACGCCCTTCGGCATACCGGTGGTGCCGCTCGTGTAACACATCGCTGCCGCCTCGTTCTCGTGGAGCTCGGGCTCGACCCATTCGTCTGGATCCGCAGAGGCAAGCAGCTTCTCGTACGAGTCCTCGACGACCAGCACATGCTCGATCTGCGTCTGATCGCGGAACTGGTCGACCAGCGGCGCCAGGCTCGCGTCGACGATCAGCGCACGGTCGCCTGCGTGCGACGCGATGTAGCCGATGTCGTTCGGGTGGAGGCGCAGATTGAGCGTGTGCAGCACGAAACCACCGCAGGGAATGCCGAAGTACGCCTCCAGATGCTGGTAGTGGTTCCAACTCAGTGTCGCCACGCGGTCACCGCGCTCGAGACCCAACTCTCGGAGCGCCACTGCAAGTTGCTTCGCGCGACGCGCCATGTCGGCGTAGGTGTAGCGGTGGAACGACTTGTCGGGCAGGCGGGTGACGATCTCCTTCTCGCCGAAGTACGACTCCGCCCGCCGAAGCAAGGTCGGGAGCGTCAGCTGGAAGTCCATCATCAAGCCGTCCATCGTTCCTCCTTTTAGCGGAGCAGCACCCGTTCGTACACCCGGTCGCGGAGCCGATCCGGCAGCCTCTCGACGCCCGACCGTACCTTCGCATCCATGCCCACGAGCTTGCGGGTTCGCGGCCGGTCCATCGTGAGGGCCGCTTCGACCGCCCGGGCGACCTCTTCAGCGGACGCGCCCTTCGCGCCACGCTTCAGCGCGACTTTGCGGAACGCAGCGATCCGCTCTCCGTACAGGCCCGCGAGCTCGGCCCCCGCGCCGTTCGCCAACTCATCCGCGACCACCGCCGACTTGGTCCAGATCGGCGTCTTGATCGTTCCCGGCTGGACGAGGGAAACGTCGACGCCGAACGGCCGCAGCTCCAGCCGCAGCGTGTCGGCCACCGCCTCGAGCGCGTGCTTCGAAGCCGCGTAGGGACCGAGAAACGGGAGCGCGCTCTGTCCTGCAATCGAGCCCATGAAAACGATCCGGCCACGCGAGCGGCGCAAGTGCGGAAGGAAAGCCTGCGTGACCGCGACCTGGCCGAAGACGTTCACCTCGAACTGCCGGCGCAGCTCCTGCAGCGGGATGAACTCGAGCGGAACGGCGAGCGCAATGCCGGCGTTGTTGACGAGGCCGTGCAGCTCCTCGACGCGCTCCGCCGCCGCTCGCACCTGATCCTCCTTGGTGACGTCGAGCAAGATCTCTTCTGTGCCGGCTGGTGCATCCCCCGCGCGGCGGACACCGGCGAAGACACGCCAGCCCGCGCGCGCGAGACGGGCCGCGCATGCTGCACCGATTCCCGATGACGCCCCCGTGACGAGCGCCGTCTGCATCAGTCCAGGAGCCAGGCCGCGACCTTCGCGCGCAGCTCGCGCGGATAGCCGCCGTGGGCCTGGATCCAGAGCGCCCGCTTGTAGTAGCGGTGGAGCACGTGCTCCCACGTGAAGCCGATCCCGCCGAGCACCTGGATCGCTCGCTCGCATGCGGTGACGGCGACGTCAGCGGCGTAGCTCTTCGCCGCCGCCGCGGCGATGGGCGCCTGCTCGTCGTCCTCCGCGACGCACCACGCCGCCCAGTACGCGATCGAGCGTGCGAGCTCCGTGTCGACGTAGGTGTCGGCGAGTGGATGCGACACGGCCTGGTAGACGCCGATCGGCCGGCCGAACTGCTCGCGGGTCTTCGCGTGCTCGACGCCGAGCTCGAGCGCGCGACGGGCGATTCCGGCCGCCTCCAATGCAAGCGCAGCGAGTTGCTCGTTCTCTGGAGCCTCCGAATCGAAGAACTCGTCGCCGCGATTCGCACGCCCTGCCTCTTCGAACACCACTGCCCGATCGAGGAACCCGAGGTCGTCGAGCTCGTCCCGTCCCCAGCCGCCGTTTGCGAGCACCTCACGCGCTTCGCGGCGCAGCAGTTCCTGCTCCTCGGTGAAGGCGAACTGCATCAGCGTGACCTCGGGAGGCCGAGCACGCGCTCGGCGATGATGTTGCGCAGGATCTCGCTCGTTCCCGCCTCGATGGTGTTCCCGCGGCTGCGGAGCTGCTGGTAGCCCCAGTAGCCGTCGTCTTCGCCGCCGAGGATCTCCAATGCCAGCTTCGTCAGGCGCTGGTTCTGCTCCGACCAGTGCAGCTTCGAGCCGGAGCCCTCCGGCCCGGGGATGCCGGTCTGGATCAACGTCGTCAACGAGCGGTAATTCGTCAGTTTCAAGGCCTGCAGCTCGATCCACTCCTGGGCGACCCGATCGCGGATGATCGGATCGTCGGCGGCGCGCTCCTTGGTCAGCGTGATCAGCTTGTTCACCTGCGCGTCGAGCGTTCCCGTGAGCGCGAAGCCGAGAGTGCCACGCTCGTGTAGCAGCGTCGTCATCGCGACCTGCCAGCCGCCGCCGATCTCGCCGAGCAAGTTCTCGCGTGGAACCTCGACGTCCGTGAAGAAGATCTCGTTGAATTCGGCCTCACCCGTGATCTGGCGGAGCGGCCGGACCTCGACGCCGGGCGCATGCATGTCGACGATCACGTACGTCAGGCCGGCGTGGCCATGGGATTCCGGATCGCCGCGGCCGACGAGGATGCAGAAGTCCGCCTCGTGCGCGAGCGACGACCACACCTTCTGCCCGTTGACGAGAAAATGCCCGTCGGCCGGCTCGATACGCGTCCGCACCGCTGCCAGATCGGAGCCGGCGCCCGGCTCGGAGAATCCCTGGCACCAGATCTCATCGGCGGACAACATCTTCGAGAGGTAGCGCTGCTTGTGCTCCTCGGTGCCGTGGGCCATGATGGTCGGCCCGGCCATCCCGAGCGCAATCACGTTCATGTGATTCGGGGCTTCGGCGCGCGCGAACTCCTCGAGCGCGATCGCCTGGTGGCTGTAGGGCGCGCCGCGTCCGCCGTACTCCTCGGGCCAGGTCAGACCGGCGTAGCCCGCATCGAACATCTTGCGACTCCACTCCCGGCCTGTTTTGGCAGGGAGGTTCTCCGTCAGCCAGCCCCGGACCTGTTCGCGGAAGGCGGTTTCGTCTGGGCTGTCGCGAAGGTTCACAGGCGGAATCTAGAACAGAATCGCCGAACGGATGACTTCGCCCGACCCGCGGTCATATCATCCCGCGTCCGATGGCGCTTCTTACGATCGAGGACGTCTCGCGTCGTTTCGGTGGGATCGTCGCTCTTGCCGATGTCTCGCTCGCCTTGGAGCAGGGACAGATCGTCGGGCTGATCGGGCCGAACGGTGCCGGGAAGACGACACTCTTCAATCTCGTCACCCGCCTCTACCGCCCGAACAGCGGGCGGATCTTCTTCGAGGGCAAGGATCTGACTCGAACGCCTGCCTATCGGATCGCGCGAATCGGGATCGCGCGCACCTTCCAGAACGTCGTGCTCTTCCAGAACATGACCGTGCTCGAAAACGTGCTCGTCGGAGCGCACTCGCGGCTTCGTCCCTTCTCGGAGCGACGCGGACGCAAACAGGCGCAGCAGGTGCTCGAGTATCTCGAGCTCGCCGAGCTCGGCCAGCGGCTTCCGGGCGGGCTTCCCTTCGGCACGCTCAAGCGGGTCGAACTCGCGCGTGCGCTCGCCGCGAAGCCGACGCTGCTCCTGCTCGACGAGCCCGCAGGCGGGCTGAACCACGAAGAGGTCGGCGAGCTCGCCGGGGTGATCCGCCGTCTGCAACACGATGTCGACCTGTCGATCCTGCTCGTCGAGCACCACATGAACCTGGTCATGTCGGTCTCCGACCGCGT
>Ga0307278_10000520_pt1 | contig 19369 bp, 17 predicted proteins | sample ER_DNA_117_FD_194482 | JGI IMG/M metagenome (GOLD analysis project Ga0307278, IMG submission 194482) | Bulk soil microbial communities from the East River watershed near Crested Butte, Colorado, United States - ER_DNA_117 | ecosystem: Environmental > Terrestrial > Soil > Floodplain | place...
CCGAGCATGACCCTCGGTCAGCTGTCCGCGCTCGAGCATCTTCAGCACGTCCTCCGGCAGCTCGAGCAGGCGGACTCGGTTCGAGACTGCCGGCTTCGACTTCCCGACCTGGTCCGACAGCTCTCCGAGTGACAGCCCGAACTCGTCGAGCACGACCGCGAACGCGCGGGCTTCCTCGACCGGCGAGAGATCTTCGCGGGCGATGTTCTCGACCAGGCCGAGTAGCAGCGAGTCGCGGTCGTCCGCCTCACGCACGACGGCCGGCACGGTCTCCAGCTTCGCCTCGCGCGCTGCACGCCAGCGCCGCTCACCGGCGATCAGCTCGTAGCCGCCGGCGACACGCGGGCGCACGACAACCGGCTGCACGACACCCTGCGCGCGGACGGATTCGGCGAGCCCTGCACCGGCTTGGGAGTCGAAGCGGCGACGCGGCTGGCGCGGGTTCGGGTGGATCAGGTCGACAGGCAGCTCGGCGAGCTCGCTCGTGCCGGCGCCGCCCAGCAAGACTTCGAGTCCGCGGCCGAGGCCGCGTCTTTCAGGCACGCTCGACAAGCTCCATCGCCACCTTCCAGTAGGCGTCCGCACCGCGCGAGCGGCGGTCGTACGCGATTGCGGGGAGACCGTGGCTTGGCGCCTCCGCCAGGCGCACCGACCTGGGCACGGTGGTCGTGAAGACGAGCTTGCCGAAGTGGCGGCGCACCTCGGCCTCGACATCGGCGGAAAGACGGGTGCGACCGTCGACCATTGTCAGGAGCACACCACCGACGGCCAGTCGCGGGTTCAGCCGCATCTTCACGAGATTGATCGAGTGCACCAGCTGCGAGAGGCCCTCGAGCGCGTAGTACTCGGCCTGGACCGGGATCAGCACACGATCCGCGGCGGCAAGCGCGTTCACCGTCAGCGGCCCGAATGAGGGCGGACAGTCGAGGAAAACGAACGAGTACTGCTCCACGCCCGCAGCGAGCGCGTGGCGCAGGTACGTCTCACCGTCGTTGTGCCGCGTCAGCTCGACGGTCGCGCCGGCGAGCTCGGGCTTTGCAGGAATGAGATCGAGATTCGGAAACCGCGTGGGCTTCGCGAGCTCGCCCAGCGGCGCCCCGTCGAGCAGGTCGTAGGTCGACGTGCCGTTCGCACGTTCCCCGAGGCCCGACGTTGCGTTCGCCTGCGGATCGAGGTCGATCACCAGCGCGGGTTCACCGGCCTCTGCGAGGCAGGCCGCCAGGTTGATCGCGGTCGTGGTCTTACCCACACCGCCCTTCTGATTCGCCAACGCGTAGACCTTGGTCACGACGGCCAGGGTACTCAGCCCAACGGACGCTTACGAGCGACTCCCGTACGCCGGGGAAACCCTTCCGGGGTCGCAGCGAGCTTGCGTAGGATGAGCAGGCCCTCGGGCCCGTCGACCAACTCTCCGGCCAGACGAGCCGCGACGCGCCCAACGCGATCGGCGTCTGCGCTCGGGCCGACCCAGAGCACGGCGGCGCCACCCGGTTGCACGAGCGGGAGACACCACTCCGCGGCGACGTAAGGGGGCGCCAGCGCCTTCGCAACCGCAACTCCGAAAACGTCCGTTGCCTGTTCTTCCGCGCGACCTTGTACGACCCGCGCGTTCGGCGGCGCCCACTCCCTCAGAAAATCGCACTTACGGCCGTTCGCTTCGAGCAACGTCATATCGCGATCAGGCAGCGAAGCCGCCAGGGGGATCCCAGGAACGCCGCCGCCCGATCCGACATCCACAATCGGCCCCCCGAGTTCCTTCACCATGGCAACCCCACGCAGCGAATCCTCGAGCAGTGCACGGCGTGCCTCTTCGATGTCTTCGATCGCCGTCAGGCCCGGCGTCGCGACGAGAGCAGCCAGCCAGTCGTCAAGCAACGGGGTGAATCACGACGAACCGATTGGGCTCGGTCCCTTCGCTCGTCGTCTCCACGCCGCCGAACTCCTTCAGACAGATGTGGACGACCTTTCGCTCGACCGCCGTCATCGGCTCGAGCTCGACGGGTTCGCGATCCGCAAGCGCGCGCTCGGCCGACCGCAATGCGAGCGCCTCGAGCGAGACCCGGCGGCGATCGCGATAGCCGGCGGCGTCGACGACGACTTGCTTCCGGTCCTCTGCGTGAGCGCGATACATGGCCGCGTTCGCCAGGTACTGGATCGCATCGATCGTCTGGCCGTGCCGGCCGATCAACATCCCGAGGTCGGGTCCGGTGCACGAAACGGTGATCGTCTCGTCGTCCTCGTCGAGGTCGACCCGCGCGCTGACGCCAATGCCGTCGACGATGCGCTGCACGAGGTCGCGCGCCTCTGCGGCCCGGTCGCTCTCGTCTGCGATGGGCGGGCGCTCGGCCGCCGGCGTCAAGTCCGCCGCGACGCTCGCGATCACCTTCGCCGGCGTGAAGCCGACGCCGAGCAGACCGCGTTCGCCTTCGGACACGACCTGGAATCGCACCTCAGACTTGTCGAGGCCCGGCCGCTGGCGCTCGAGCTCCCGCAGGGCAGACCACTTCGCCTCGCCGACGGTCTCGCCGCTGCCCTCGACCTGCAGCTCCATCAGCGCCGCGCTTTCTTCTTCCGCTTCACCCGCCGGGGCTGGCTCGGTGCTTTGGCGGGCTCAGCCGCAGGAACGGCGGCGGTCTCGCGTACCTCCTTCGGCGGCGTCCGCGACGAGCGCTTCGGCCCGGTGTCGGGCGCACCCACCTTCGGGATCAGCCGCCGCGTGATCAGGCCCTGTCCGACGGTCCAGAGGTTCGTCGTCATCCAGTAGAGAACGAGACCGGCCGGGAAGCGTGAGATCACGAAGATGAACGCGAACGGCAGGATGTACATGAGGATCCGCTGCGACTGCTGCATCGATGCGGACATGAAGTACGTCGACGCCAGCTGGCTCCCGATGTAGACGGCAAGCAGCACGTACCCCGACCAGTGGCTCGTGACGTGCGCGGCGATGTTGGGCACGAAATGCAGCCACGCGAAGTCGCCGCGATCGATCGCCGCCTGGCCGCCCGGCGGATGGTTCGCGAAGTTCCGCAGCGCGTAGTAGAGGCCGATGAAGATCGGGAACTGCGCCAGGAGCGGCAAGCACGACGACGCCGGGTTGATGTTCTTCTCCTTGTAGAACTTCATCAGCTCTTCATTGAGCTTCTGGCGATCGCCCTTGTACTTGCGCTGGAGCTCCTTCATCTCCGGCGCGTGGGCCTGCATGTTCTGCATCGAGTGGATCTGCTTGACCGTCAACGGTACGAGCAGCATCCGGACGATCAGCGTCAGACCGACAATCGCCCACGCCCACGGCAGACCGACCGAGTGCAACGCGTTGAGGATGTTCCGCAGGAGGTGCTCGAGCGGCTCGAGCAGGTAGACGAGCGTCATGTGAACACCTGCTGATCGTGCGCGTGATCCACGCCGCCACGGCTCCATGGATTGCAGCGCAGGACCCGCCACACGGCGAGCACCGTTCCCTTGAAGAGGCCGAACTCCTTGTACGCGTCGATCGCGTACTGGGAGCAAGAGGGGTAGTACTTGCAGCTGCCGGCGCCGAGGAACGGCCGCAAGGTGACCCGGTAGACCCAGACAGCGGCGACGCCCGCGTACCTCACGCTGCCGCCTTCGACAGCACTTCGTCCACGCGCTCGCCGAGCCAGTCGAAGCCGTTCGCCTCGATCGCCTCGGAGAGCCCCGGCTTCGCAATCAACACATAGTCGCGACCGACGGGCACCCGTTCGAGGCGCGCGCGCCACACCTCGCGCAGCTGGCGCTTGATCCGGTTGCGCGCCACGGCGTTGCCGGCAGCCTTCGGAACCGCCAACCCGAGCCGCGGCCCGACGGGCTCCTCTTTACGGTCGAACCAGTACAAAACGAGGAAGCGTGTCGAGGTCGAGCGGCCCTGCCGGTAGACGGCGTCGAAATCTCGCGAGCGAGACAGGCGGTGCCGGCGTTGCACGGAGCTCAGGCCGAGAGACGTTTCCGGCCCTTGGCACGACGGCGCTTCAGGATGGCGCGGCCCGCGCGCGTCGACATGCGAGCACGAAAGCCGTGCCGACGCTTGCGCCGGCGCACGTTGGGCTGATACGTCCGTTTCACGAGGTCGAAGAGGGAGGAAATTGCCCCAAAAAGGGGCGGTAGCCGCGCCAGTATAGATGAGCGTTGGTGCACAACGTTATCCACAGCCGGGGTTGTGCGAAGTGCCTCCAAATGTGACCAACCGTCACGCTTCCTCCACAGGTGTGGAGAGTCATGTGGAGTGGGGGAAGTCCCTGCAAATCGGCAGAATTTCTTCCCCAGTTTCCACGCATTGTAGGTCGCTGGACACGCTGGTATGCTCGCCGCTCCCCTAAGCTGGAGAGGAGTGGTACGGCGGCGTGGACCGCCCAATTGAGCTGACTGCGGAGAGCCTGTGGAACGAGGTTGCCGGTCGGCTCAAGGGGGCCCTCAACGAGACCACGTACCGCACGTGGTTCGCCGAGGCCGAGGGGACGGAGCTGTCGGACGACGCGTTCGTCCTCGGCGTCCCCAACGACTTCACGCGCGAGTGGATCGAAGGCCACTTCCTCGGGCTGATCGGCGCCGCGGTGCGGGACGTCACAGGCCAGGAGCGGCGGGTCGCGCTCTCCGTCACCGAGCGGATGCCCGTCGATGCCCCGCTCCCCACCGCAGCGGAGGCGGCGCCGAGACAGGCGGGCTCCGGGGCGCTCGACGCGGGCATGAACCCGAAGTACACGTTCGACTTGTTCGTGATCGGCTCGTCGAACCGCTTCGCGCACGCGGCTGCCCTGGCGGTCGCGGAGGCGCCGGCGCAGGCGTACAACCCCCTCTTTATCTACGGCGGCACCGGGCTGGGCAAGACGCACCTGATGCAGGCGATCGCGCAGTACGTCGCCGAGCACTCGAGCGACCTCTCGGTGCGGTACGTCACGAGCGAGACGTTCATGAACGACTTCATCAACTCGCTGCGCGACAAGCGGATCGAGGGGTTCAAGCAGCGCTACCGCACCTACGACCTGCTGCTCGTCGACGACGTCCAGTTCTTCGAGCACAAGGAGCGGATCCAGGAGGAGTTCTTCCACACCTTCAATTCGCTCTACGAGGCCGGCTCGCAGATCGTCATGTCCTCTGACCGGCCGCCGCGCGACATCGCGACACTCGAAGAGCGGCTGCGCTCCCGCTTCGAATGGGGGCTGATCACGGACATCCAGCCGCCCGACCTCGAGACGCGGATCGCGATCCTGCGGAAGAAGGTCAAGACGGACGGGATCAACGTCCCCGACCCACAGGTGCTCTCCTTCATCGCGTCTCGGATCTCCACGAACATCCGCGAGCTGGAGGGCGCGCTGACCCGGGTCGTCGCGTTCTCGTCCCTGACCGGCCGCGCGTTGTCGGTCGAGCTCGCCGAGGACGTTTTGAAGGACGTCTTCCCACAGGGCGAGGCGGCTGAGGTCTCGATCCGCCGGATCCAGGAGCTCGTCTCTGAGCGTTTCCAGCTCTCGATGGACGAGCTCTGCGGGGACAAGCGCTCCCAGAACATCGTCTATCCCCGCCAGGTCGCGATGTATCTCTCGCGCGAGCTCACCGACTCGTCGCTGCCCAAGATCGGCAAAGAGTTCGGCGGTCGCGACCACACCACCGTCATCCACGCGACCTCCAAGATCGCGCGGCTGATCCGTGAGGACAGATCTGTCTACAACCTTGTGCAGGAATTGACCGCACGTGTGAAGCAAGTCCGTTGAGGGTCCGAGCCTGTTGACGACGTCGGTCTTTCCACCATCTGCATCCCCTGCGAGAATGGCTCAACCAGCGGGGAGAGGGGCCTCCTCCACCGGTCCCACACCCCCTACGACTACAACGAGGTTTTAAATGATTGAAACCAACACCATTGTTGGGACGGGGATGAAAATCGTATGCCAGCGAGACGAGCTCTCGCAGAAGCTCGGCGTAGTCGCTCGTGCGGTGTCGACGCGCGCCAGCGTTCAGATCCTCTCCGGCGTTTTGCTGCGTGCGGAAGCCGGCCGCCTGCATCTTGCTGCGACCGACATGGAGCTCTCGCTGCGCTCGTCGCTCGAAGCGCAGGTCGAGGGCGAGGGTGCGGTAGTCGTGCCGGGGCGCCTGCTGGCGGATCTCGTGCGGCTGCTCCCCGAGAGCGAAGTGACAATCGAGCATCGCGGCGACGAGAATGTCGTCCGCATCACCTCAGGTCCCTCGAGCTCGTCGCTGCACACGTACGCCGCCGACGACTTTCCGCGCCTTCCCGACCTGGACACCGTCGGCACGTTCACCGTCGACCGCGAATCACTGCTCGACACCGTCTCGCGGGTTGCACGCTCCGCGTCACGCGACGAGTCGCGCCCGGTGCTGACCGGAATCCTCGTGCGCTTCGAGGCCGGCAAGATCGTCATGGCGGCGACGGATTCTTATCGCCTGTCGGTGAAGGAGACGGACCTGCCGGGCGAGGTGCCCGAGCTGGAGGCGATCATCCCGGCTCGCGCGCTGGCCGAGCTCGCCCGCATTGCACAGTCCGGTGACACGATCGAGCTGGGCGTGCACGAGAACCAGGTCGTGTTCGCAGCCGACGACGTCTGGCTGACGACCCGCCGCATCGACGGGCAGTTCCCGAACTACAAGCAGCTGTTGCCCGAAGCGTTCGAACACGAGCTGGCGCTGCCGCGCAACGAGCTCCTCGACGTCGTCCGCCGCGTCGGCGTGATGGTGCAGCGCACCTCGCCGATCCAGCTGCGGTTCGCGGAAGGCGAGCTGACCGTGTTTGCGCGCACGCAAGACGTCGGCGAGGCGAAGGAGTCGGTGCCGGTCCAGTTCGCAGGCGAACCGATGGAGATCGGCTTCAACGCCGAGTTCCTGCGCGAGGGCATCGAGTCGATCAGCGCAGACGACATTCGCTTGAAGCTGATCTCGCCGCTCCGGCCGGCAGTGATCGATGGCGGCGAGGACGACCCGACGTACCTGATCATGCCGATCCGGTTGCCTGGCTGATCGTCTCGACAGTCTCGCTCCGGAACATCAGGTCGTACGCGCGACTCGACCTCGACCTCGAGCCGGGGCTCGTGCTGGTCGTCGGTCCGAACGGCGCCGGTAAGACGAACCTGCTCGAGTCGCTGCATGTCGGCACGCAGGGGTTCTCGCCCCGCACGCGGGCGGACGCGCAACTCGTTCGCTTCGGCGAACGCACCGCACGCATCGCGCTAAAGGGCACTCGCGGTCAGACTGCGGTCGAGCTCGAGCTTGCGATCGAGGTCGGCGAGGGGAAGCGCGCGAAGCTGAACGGGGCGCCGCTGCGCGCGGCGGAGCAACTGCGCTCGGAAGTGGCGACGCTCGTCTTCACGCCAGACCGCTTGGCGGTCGTGAAGGGTGGCCCTGCCGTACGCCGTGCGTACTTCGATCGAGCACTCGGACGCCTTGCGCCTGCACGCGCACAGCTCTCGACCGACTACGCCGCGGCGGTGGCGCAACGCAATGCGTCGCTGCGCCGCGTTGGCGGTGGCTTCTCGTCACGCGAGGCGCTGGCGCCGTGGACCGAACAGGTCGCGACGCTCGGACGCGAGCTCGTCGAGGCGCGCAGCGAAGTGATCTCCTGGCTTGCGCCCGGGTTTGTCGAGCGTGCGGACGAGCTCGGACTGCCGGCCACGCGGATGACGTACGAGGGGGAGCCACCGACGCTCGAAGCGCTGGAGAGGCGGCTCGACCGCGACCTCGAGCGCGGCTCGACCGGGCTCGGGCCGCACCTCGACGACATCGTCCTCACGTCTGGCACGCGCGACCTGCGGAACTTCGGTTCCCAGGGCGAGCAGCGGCTGACCGTGCTTGCGCTCCTGCTCGCGGAGGCGGAACTGATTGCAGACCGCCGCGGGTTCGCGCCGCTGCTGCTCCTCGACGATGTCCTTTCGGAGCTCGATCCCAACCGCCGTCGCGTGCTCGCCGAGCGCGTCCAGGGGGCCGGCCAGACGCTCGTGACCGCCACGCAGGCGTCGTCGCTGCCCGTCGACCCGGCCCAGCTGCTCGAGGTCACTCCCGGGCTCGTACAGGCCGCCTGATGGAGCACCTCGGGAACGCGGTCGGCCGCGAGCTCGGACGCTTCGGCCCGGCGGCCGGGATGGCGCCGGTCGTCGAGGCTTGGCCCGCCGCGGTGGGTGTCGAGATCGCGCGGAACGCCTGGCCCGCGCGCCTTGCACGCGACGGGACGCTGCACGTGCATACGAAGGACTCCATCTGGGCCTTCGAGCTGAAGAGCCGTGCGGAGGAGATCCGAAGCCGGCTCGGAGAGCACGCTCCGCCGCGCCTCGCGTTCGCCCCGGGACCGATTCCGGAGCCGGTCGAGACAGCTCGTGAGGACGTCTCGTCGCGGTCGCTCGAGCCCACGCCGGAGCACGTCGCGGAAGCCGACTCACTCGCGCGAGTGATTCGTGACGAAGACCTCCGCAAAGTGGTCGCAAAAGCCGCTGCTTTGAGCCTCGCGAGCGCGTCTAACGACCGCTCGTTCTGGTAGAATTCTGGGTGCCCGCAAGTAGGGAATTTGCAGGGCTTTTTTCATGGCTGAGACCACATATACAGCAAAAGACATCACCGTCCTCGAGGGGCTCGATCCGGTCCGCTTGCGACCGGGCATGTACATCGGCTCGACGGGTGCCCGCGGGCTCCATCACCTCATCTACGAGGTGGTCGACAACAGCGTCGACGAGGCCCTCGCAGGACGCAACGACAAGCTCGAGGTAACGCTTCATCCCGACAACTCGGTGACCGTCCGTGACTACGGCTCCGGCATCCCCGTCGACCAGATGGCGGACCAGGGAATGTCGGCACTGACCGTTGTGCTGACGAAGCTGCACGCCGGCGGAAAGTTCGGCGGCGAGGACGCTGCCTACAAGGTTTCAGGCGGTCTGCACGGCGTCGGCGTGTCCGTCGTGAACGCGCTCTCGGAATGGCTTGTTGCCGAGATTCGCCGCGACGGCAAGGTCTACCGCCAGGAGTTCACGCGCGGCGTCCCCAACGGCGACGTCGAGATCGTAGGTGAGGCCGAGAAGGGCGACACGGGCACGACGATCTCCTTCCTGCCGGACGCCGAGATCTTCGACGAGGTCGAGTACTCCGCCGAGACGCTGCAGCAGCGGCTGCGCGAGACGGCGTTCCTGACGCGCGGGCTGCGCATCGTGCTCACCGACGAGCGTGCGGGCGGCGAGACCGTCGAGTTCTACTACGAGGGCGGCATCCGCGACTTCGTCGCGCACGTCAACGCGACGAAGGACGGTATCCACAAGAGCATCGTGTTCTTCGACGGCGAGAACGAGCAGGGGAACGTCGAGGTCGCGATGCAGTGGAACGGCTCGTACCAGGAGTCCGTCTACACGTTCGCCAACAACATCAACACGCACGAGGGCGGCTCGCACCTCTCTGGTTTCAACGCTGCGCTGACTCGAACGCTGAACAAGGTCGCGCGCGACATGGGGCTGCTGAAGGAGAAGGAAGACAATCTCGAGGGCGACGATGTGCGCGAAGGACTCGCCGCAGTCGTCTCCGTGAAGCTCCAGGACCCGCAGTTCGAGGGCCAGACGAAGACGAAGCTCGGCAATCCGTGGGTGAAAGGCTTCGTCGAGTCGACGGTCAACTCGAAGCTGTCGGAGTTCCTCGAGGAGAACCCGACCGACGCCAAGCAGATCATCACGAAGGCGATCTCGGCCGCTCGCGCGCGCCAGGCGGCGCGCAAGGCGCGCGACCTGACCCGACGCAAGGGTGCCTTCGGCGGCGAGATCGCAAAGAAGTTCGCCGACTGCCAGGTCCGTGATCCGGAGCTCGCAGAGATGTTCATCGTCGAGGGAAACTCGGCCGGCGGTGCGGCCAAAGACGCGCGCGACAAGTCGAACCAGGCGATCCTGCCGTTGCGCGGCAAGATCATCAACTCGGAGAAGAACCGCATCGACAAGGTGCTGTCGAACGCCGAGGTGCAGTTGCTCGTGCAGGTGATCGGCACGGGCATCGGCGAGGAGTTCGACATTGCCAAGCTTCGCTACCACCGGGTCATCGTCATGACCGACGCCGACGTGGACGGTGCGCACATCCGCACGCTCGTACTGACGTTCCTCTACAGGCACATGCCGGAGCTGTTCGAGCGCGGCCACATCTACATTGCGGTGCCGCCGCTCTATCTCGCGCGACTTGGAAATCAACAGAACTACCTCGAGAAGGAATCCCAGCTCGAGGAGCTGCTCGTGCGCGAGCGCTTCGGCGATCTCGAGATCGAAGGCCGCGACCACGCTGCGGTGAAGTTCACCGAGGCTCGCTACGCGAGGTTTGCCCGCACGCTGATGGAGTACGTCGGTTGGGCAGCGCGGCTGCGCTCCGACTTCGGCCCGCAGGCCGCCGACTTCGTGCTCTCGCACCGGCTCGTCGAATCGGACGCAATGTCTGCGGCCGACGCCGTGAAGGCGATCGTGGGCGCAGCGCCGAACGGCTACAGGCTCGAGCCGGAGGCTGACGGAGAGCAGTTGAAGATCCGCGTCGTCGAGGTCGAGACGAGTGCAATGCACAACGTGGTCGTGCCGGCGGAGCTGTTCGCCTCCCCGATCTACGACCGCGTGCGCAAGACATACGCTCGTCTCGCCGAGATCATCGGCGGGCTGCCGCCGTTCTCGCTCAAGTACGGCAAGCAGTCGATCGAGGCACTCACGTTCGAGGAGCTGCGCGATGCCTCGCTGACACTCGCGAAGAGCGGGATCCAGATCACGCGTTTCAAGGGCTTGAGCGAAATGAATGCTTCGGAGCTCTGGGCGACGACGATGGACCCCGCCCGCCGCATGCTGATCCGCGTCGATGTCGAGGATGCCGCCGCGGCCGACCTGTGGTTCTCGAGGTTGATGGGCGACGAGGTCGAGCCCCGCCGGCTCTTCATCGAGCAGAACGCCTTGGAGGTCAAGAACCTGGATGTCTGATCTGACGCCCGAACCACTGGGCGCCGGCCGCGTCGAGACGCGCGAGCTCGACCAGGAAGTCCGCACCAGCTTCCTCGACTACGCGATGAGCGTGATCGTGAGCCGCGCGTTGCCGGACGTGCGCGACGGGCTCAAGCCGGTGCACCGCCGCGTTCTCTACGCGATGCATGAAGCGGGCCTGCAGCCGAACCGGCCGACGCGCAAGTCGGCCCGCGTCGTCGGCGACGTGATGGGCAACTACCACCCGCACGGCGACTCTGCGATCTACGACGCCCTCGTCCGGCTTGCGCAGCCGTTCTCGATGCGGTATCCGCTCATCGACGGCCAGGGCTACTTCGGCTCGGTCGACGGCGACCCGGCCGGCGCGATGCGCTACACCGAGTGCCGCCTCTCGCGCATGGCGACGGAGCTGCTGCGCGACATCGACGCAGACACCGTCGACTTCCAGCCGAACTACGACGAGTCGCGCCGCGAGCCATCCGTGCTGCCCGCGCGGTTCCCGAACCTGCTCGTCAACGGGTCTTCCGGCATCGCCGTCGGGATGGCGACGAACATCCCGCCGCACAATCTCGGCGAGATCGTGAACGGGATCGTGGCGATGATCGAGGACCCCTCGATCGACGTCGAGCGGCTGTCGAAGCACATCAAGGGACCGGACTTTCCGACCGGCGGGTCGATCGTCGGCCGCGGCGGCATCCGCGACGCGTATCGCTCGGGCCGCGGCCGCATCACCGTGCGCGGGCGTGCGCACATCGAGCAGCTGCGCGGCGGCAAGAGCGCGATCATCATCACCGAGCTCCCCTACGGCGTGCGCAAGGCCGGCGAGGGCGGCGTGATCGAGAAGATCGCCGACCTCGTCAAGGCGGGCACGCTGACCGAGGTGCCGATGTCGGACGACGCGCTGCAGGATCACTCCGACAAGGAAGGCATGCGCATCTACGTCGAGCTGAAGCGCGAAGCAGTGCCGCAGGTTGCGCTGAACAAGCTCTTCAAACTGACGCCGCTGCAGACGACGTTCGGCTACAACGCGGTCGCGCTCGTCGACGGCGTCCCGAAGACGCTGTCACTCCTCGAGCTGATCCGCTACTACCTCGATTACCAGCGCGAGGTCGTCACCCGCCGCTCGAAGTACGAGCTGCGCCAGGCCGAGAAGCGCGCGCACGTGCTCGAGGGCTACCTCAAGGCGCTCGACCGTCTCGACGAGGTGATCGCGCTCATCCGCGCAGCCGCCGACACTGACGGGGCGCGGGAAGGCCTGATGAGTACCTTTGAGCTTTCCGAGGTGCAGGCGCAGGCGATCCTCGACCTGCGCTTGTCGCGTTTGACGCGGCTCGCGCGCGACGAGATCCAGACCGAGTTCGACGACCTTCAGGAGCGCATCGCCGAGCTGCGCGCGATCCTCGGGGATCCCGCGCGCATCGACGGTGTCGTGAAGGACGAGCTGCTCGAGCTGAAGGCGATCTACGGCAAGTCCGACGACCGTCGCACCGAGATCGTGCAGGCTGAGGACGAGCTCGAGCTCGAGGACCTGATCGCGGAAGAGGACATGGTGATCGCGATCACCCGCTCGAACTACATCAAGCGTCTACCCGTGACGACGTACCGCGAGCAGCGGCGCGGCGGCATCGGTGTCATGGGCATGGATCTCAAGGACGAGGACTACATCGAGCACCTGTTTGTCGCGTCGACGCACGACTACATCCTCTTCTTCACGAATGTCGGCAAGGTGTACAGGCTGAAGGTGCACGAGCTGCCGCTCGGCTCGAGACAGTCGAAGGGTCGAGCGATTCAGAACCTCCTGCCGTTCCGGCAGGACGAGCAGGTACGCGCGGTGGTCCAGACGCGGAACTTCGAGGAGGCCGAATACCTCGTCTTCGCCACGAAGAAGGGCGTCGTGAAGAAGACGCGGCTCGCCGCGTACAATACGCCGCTGCGCTCGGATGGGATCATCGCGATCAAGATGCGCGACGGCGACGAGCTCGTCGGTGTGCGCCACTCGTCGGGGAACGACGACGTCCTGATGGTCTCCCGCAAGGGACAGGCGATCCGTTTCCACGAGACGGACGTGCGCGCGATGGGACGAGACGCCTCGGGAGTGCAAGGGATGAGGCTCCGCGTCGAGGACGAGGTGATCGCCGTCAACATCGCGCACGACGATGCCGACGTGCTCGTCGTGACCGAGAACGGCTATGGCAAGCGAACGCGTGTCGCGGACTACCCGGTCAAGGGCCGCGGCGGCATGGGCGTGAAGACCGTGCAGCTGACCGAAGCGAAGGGTCAGCTTGCGGGCTCGCGTGTGGTGCGCGACGGGTACCAGGTGATGCTCATCTCCGACGGCGGCACCGTGATCCGCATGTCGGTGGACGACATCAAGCGGTCGGGCCGTTCAACGCAGGGCGTGATCGTCATGCGCCTGCGCGAGGGCGAGCACGTCTCGAGCCTCGCGCCGGTGGTCGAGCCGGCGGCGGACGACAAGGCCGAAGCAGCGGCTGAGTCGAACGGCTCCGGCCCTGTCGAGGCGTAGCGTCTTGCCATAAATCTCCGGAAAGAGCTGCCCCGAATGAGGGAGAATTTGAAGGAACCCCTTCCCCCTCGTGAAGGAGAGTTGTATACCTTGAAACAGGGGTTCCACCGCCGACGGAGACGATGACGACATGGCAGCCAGCCGACAGGTAGACCTACTCGAGCCCATCGATCTCGCCGAGCACCTCGGGAAGGTCGAGCTGTACCTCGGTCAGGTCTGCCAGATTGCGGGCATCTCCAAGATGCAGCTCGACTACTGGACGAACAAGGCGCAGATCCCGACCAAGGGCAAGAAGCAGCGGATCTACGACATCGACGCCCTCGAGACCGTGATGCTGATCAAGCAGGCGAAGGACAAGGGCCTCAACCTCGGTGCGGCGATCGATGCGGCCCGACGCTTCCGTGAAGTTCAGTCGCTGGAACGTTCGCCGGTCATGCACGAGCCCCGCCAGGACTAGGGGCTGAGCCGCCTCGCCGCCTCTTCGGGCGGCAACGTGTTCACGAAGATCCCCGCGCCGAGCTCGAGACCGGCGAGGATCGTCAGTCGGGGCAGGAGCACGATCCGCCAGTCGCGCTCGTCGTATTCGAGCCACGCGTTCAGCGGCACAGGCCCCTCGACCGAGTGCAGGCGCTGGACGATCTCGGCGAGCAAGCGCACGGCGGCACCCAGCCGCGTGCTCTGCATCCCTGCCGGATCGCGCTTGGCGGGAGCGATCACCGTCTCGTAGGGCAGGCGGCTCGCCCACGGGCAGCCCGCGACGAGGCCGTCGCCTTCGAGGAACGTTTCGAAGCGCGGGCGCTCGTGTGCCGGCGGCGGTTCGGGGAGCCAGACGAGCTGCGAGTGCGAGTGCGGCAGGCTCGATCCGGCCTCCCGGCCTTCGTTGACGAGCGCGTGCACGTAGCCGCCGTGCGCGGCCGCCCGCCGCTGCCAAGCCTCGGCTATGAGCTCGGGCTCGTCGTCCTCGAGCTCGGCCAGTGAACGGATGTGGCGGTGGCTGTGCACGACGACTTCCTGCCGTTCGAGCGCCGGGTAGAGATTGGGGACGACTCGCACGCGCCAGTCGCCCTCCTCGGGAAGCACGAGCGTCTCGGGCGGTGTCATCTCTTCGTGGCCGGCGCAGAACGGACACGACTCCAGCTCCTCGGCCGTTGGCTCATCGAGTGCCGCGCGTGCCGCGCCGGGACGCTTCGCGCGGCCGGGAGCGATGACGGCGATGCGGCCCGACTCGGGTTCGCGGCGGAGCTCGCCGCTCAGGTGGGGTCTTTGCCCTTCGGGAGGAACGGTCGGATCAGGTCGACCGGGAAGACGATCGTCGTCGCCTGCGACGAACCGAGCTCCAACAGCGTCTGCAGGTAGCGGAGCTGGAGCGCCGTCGGCTCCTCGGCGATCACGCGGGCCGCGTCCTTGAGACGTTCGGCCGCTTGGAATTCACCCTCGGAGTTGATGATCTTCGCGCGCCGCTCTCGTTCGGCCTCCGCCTGGCGTGCCATCGCTCGTTGCATCGACGACGGGATCTCGACGTCCTTGACCTCGACGATCGACACCTTGATGCCCCAAGGGGCAGTCGACTCGTCGATGATCCCCTGCAAGATCGCGTTGATTTTCTCGCGCTCCGACAGGAGCTCGTCGAGCACGTGTTGACCGAGTACAGAGCGCAACGTCGTCTGAGCGATCTGCGACGTGGCGACCATGAAGTTCTCGATCTGGACGATCGCGTCCTTCGGCGAGACGATGCGGAAGTACGCGACGGCGTTGACGCGCACCGGCACGTTGTCCTTCGTGATCACTTCCTGCGGCGGCACGGTCAGCGTGATCGTCCGCAGGTCGACCTTGACCATCCGATCGACGACGGGAATGAGGATGAACAGGCCTGGCCCTTTCGGCTGCGGCAGCAACCGGCCGAGCCGGAAGACGATGCCGCGCTCGTACTCGCGCGCAACCTTGATCGCCGCAAAAAGGAACAGCACGATCAGGAACAGGAGGATCGCGATGATGACGAGGGTCGCGGTCACGCGGACGATCCTATGTGTTCCGGCCGCACAGTCAGAACCAGGCCGTCGAGTGACTCGACCCGGACGTGGTCGCCAGGACGGAGTTGCTCGCCCCCGACCGTACGCGCCTGCCACAGCTCGCCGTTGACGAACACGAGCCCGTCGCGGCGCACCTCGCCCACTGCCCCGGCGATCAGCTCCGGCGCAACCTCGACCGGCTTGTGGCGCACCTGCCACGCCTTGCCGACGGCGAAGGCCCAGGTGGACCCCAGTACGACCGCGATTGTGATCACCAGCGGCTTCGACGTGTGGTACGGCGCCGGTGCGTTCTGGAAGAGCAGGATCGCGCCGACCGCGAGGCTGATCAGCCCCGCGACGGTTAAGGCGCCGTGCGAGGTGACGTGTACGTCGGCGACGAGGAGCCCGACACCCGCCAGCAGCAAGATGACGCCGGCCCAGTTGACCGGCAGCACCGAGAAGCCGAACAACGCCGTGATCAGTGCGACCAGCCCAAGGGCGCCGGGCAGCACGACGCCGGGATGGAAGATCTCGTAGCCGATCCCCGCGAGACCGGCGAGGAACAGCAGCGTCAGGATGTTCGGATTGATCAGCGTGTCGAGCAGGCGCGTGAAGAAGCTGGGATGCACGTTGTTGATCTCCGCGCCAGCGAGGTGCAGAACGTAGCCTCGAGGCTTGGTCTTGACGCCGTCGGACTGCTGCAACAGCGCGGGCAGCGTCGGCGCGACAGCGTCGATCACGTTCATCTGCAGCGCCTCCTGCGCCGTTGCATTGGTGGCCACGCGTACTGCGCGATCAGCCCACTGTGCATTTCGGCCGTGGCTCTGTGCGAGGGCGCGCAATGACGCCGCCTCGTGGTTGATCAGCTTTCGCCGGAGATCGGTGCCGATGTTCCCGCCGCTCGAGTCGATCGGTGTTGACGACCCGATGTTCGTCTCCGGCGCCATGCCGAGGTAGTCGGCCGCTTGGGCGATCCAGACGCCGGCCGAGCCGGCAAACGACCCGTTCGGTCCGACCCAGACGAGCACCGGCACTTTCGCGCTCAACTCGCAGAGAACGATCTTGTCCTTGGACTCGAGTAAGCCGCCCGGCGTGTTGAGGACGATCGCGGCCGCGTCGTATCCGTCCTTCGCCGCCTGCTTCAGCTGATGGCAGAGGTAGTTCTGCGTGACCGGGTTGACGTCTGCGTCGAAGTGGATCGCAAGCACACGCGGCGTTGCTGCGGTGGCCGGCGAGGCGAACGCCAGAACCGCTCCGAGGAGAAAAAGTCCCCGCAAAATGGCGCTCTTCAACTCGTAAGGATTCTATCAGCGGCCTTGAGGCCGACAGACGGTGCAGGCAACCTTCACTGCGGGTCGCCGTCTGTCATGAAGATCGCGCTAGCCGCAGCCGCCGTGTTCTTTGCCGTGCCCACCGCGGTTGCGCTCGGCGAGGCGTCGATCACGATGCGCGAAGTGCCCCTGCACGGGCAGCGCACGCTCGCCGCGTCGCCGCCGGCCCGGTTCGACATGGTGGGTCTCCACTGGCGCGGGCCCGGTGCGGTCGAGTTCCGCACGCGCGCCGCGGATGGGCGCTGGAGCGGGTGGCACACTGCGGCGCCCGAGGGTGAGGATCTGCCCGACGTCGAGACGGCGGAGACGCACGCGGCGCAGGGCTGGCGCCTGGGCAATCCGTACTGGGTTGACGCATCCGATCGCATTGCCTATCGACTACGCGGCCGCGTGACGCGCCTACGCGCCTACTTCGTCGAGAGCACCGAGGAGCGCGTGCCGCTGCGGCGAGTGTCGATGACGGGCTCCCCACCGCTCATCGTCCGCTCGGCCTGGGGAGCGAACGAGGCGATTCGCCGTGGGCCGCCGAGCTACGCCCGCACCTTGCAGCTCGGTCTCGTCCATCACACTGCCGGCTCGAACTCCTACACCGCGTCGCAGTCCGCCGCGATCGTGCGCGGGATCGAGGTGTACCACGTCAAGGGGAACGGCTGGAACGACATCGGCTACAACTTTTTGATCGACAAGTACGGCCAGGTGTTCGAAGGCCGCTACGGAGGCGTCGACAAGAACGTGATCGGGGCGCATGCCGAAGGGTTCAACACAGGCTCGTTCGGCGTTGCGCTCCTGGGGACGTACCAGTCGGTTGCGCCTTCGGCGGCCGCCAAGGCCGCGCTCGTCAACCTCCTGGCGTGGCGATTCGACGTCGCGCACATCGACCCGCTGTGGACGCTCACGTTCAGCTCGGGGGGAAACGCACGTTTCCCCGTCGGCACGCCCGTGTTCCTGCGCGCTGTCTCGGGCCACAGGGACACCGGCTTCACGACGTGCCCCGGCGCCGTCCTGTATTCACAGCTCGGTGCGCTCGCGCGGCAAACGTCGGCGACCGGCTTGCCAAAGCTCTATGCGCCTCGCGTGCAGGGACAGCTGGGCGGGCTGATCAGGTTCCAGGCGCAGCTCACGGAGACGCTTCCGTGGACCGTGACCGTGGCGGACGCGACCGGAGCGGTCGTCGCGAGCGGCACCGGGACGAGCCAGCAGATCGACTGGACCTGGGACGCGTCGACTGCGCCAAGCGCCTCCTACATGTGGACGATCAGCGCCGGCGACACGGTCCGGGCCGCGACCGGCACGATCGGAACCGCATCCGTGGCGCTGGCGATCAAGTCGCTTTCCGCAACGCCGCGCACGATCACGGACTCGACGCAGATCGCCTACACGCTCACGGCGCCGGCGACGGTCACCGCGACGCTGCGCGGTGCCGACGGGACTGACGTGGCGGTCCTCTTCACACAGCAGCACCAGCCCGGCAAGCAGTCGTTCCGCTTCACCGCCACGAGCACGCCGGAGGGGCGTTACCAGATCGTCCTCACAGCGGCGAACGCAAAGACGAGCGTGAGTGCGAGCGTCTCCGTCCAGATCGACCGCACTGTCAGCCGCTTCGTCGTCGCGCCTGCGGTGACCAGAGGCGAGGTCACCTTCTCGTTCGACCTGGCGCGTGCTGCGTCCGTGCGGCTCGAGATTGCACGGGCGGGGAAGACCGTTGCAGCGGTTTACGCGGCCGCGCTCCCCGTGGGATCGCAGACCGTCGGCTGGAGTACGAAGGGAACGAAGGACGGGACGTATGGCGGCTCGCTTACGACCACAGGGGAGGTTGGGACGGCGACGCGGACGGCGCTCTTCCGGATCGACACGAAGCCGCCGGGACTGCGCGCTCTCTCGTTCCGCGCGCTGCGCTTCTGGGTCAGCGAGCGGTCGACGGTCAGGCTGGTCGTGAACGGTGTACGCGTTGTGCGAACGGTTCCTGCCGGAAACTTCTCGTTCCGCCATGGCCGGGTGCGCACCGTGCGTGCCGTCGCCCAGGATGCTGCAGGGAACCTCAGCCGGACGCTGACGTTCCGGTGATCCAGCGGTCGTAGGCGCGCTCGAGTCGGAGCAGGATGGCTGCGAGCAGCGCGCCGCGGTCGACCGGCTTGCCGAGCTCGATGCGTAGCGAGGTGGGTGGGGTCTGCGCGTCGGCCGGGAGCTCCTCCGCCGTCTGGTTCGCGTTCACGCCGACGCCCAGCACTACGCGTCCCTCACTGGACTCGGCGAGGATGCCGGCCACCTTCTTTCCGCCCACGAGCACGTCGTTCGGGAACTTGATCGCCGGGTCGATGCCCGTGATGTCCGCGATCGCTTCTGCGACCGCTCCCCCGGCGACGAGCGAGAGCTCAGGTAGCCGTGACGCTTCGATCTCGGGCCGCAGCAGGACCGAGACGAGGACGCTCGTACGAGGCGGGGCGTGCCAGGTTCGGCCGAGCCGCCCTCGCCCTTCGCTCTGCTCCTCTGCGACGGCGACGGCTCCCTCCGGGTCGTCGTCCTGCAGGAGCCGCTGGGTCGAGACGCAGAGCTCCTCGTAGCGATAGACGCACCCGA
>Ga0307278_10000521_pt1 | contig 19366 bp, 18 predicted proteins | sample ER_DNA_117_FD_194482 | JGI IMG/M metagenome (GOLD analysis project Ga0307278, IMG submission 194482) | Bulk soil microbial communities from the East River watershed near Crested Butte, Colorado, United States - ER_DNA_117 | ecosystem: Environmental > Terrestrial > Soil > Floodplain | place...
ACGTGAAGCGGCGGACCGCCCAGGGCAAGACCAAGGCCGAGATCATCCGCTGTTTGAAGCGCTACATCGCGCGAGAGCTCTACGCCATTTTGACCGATCCGGCCGGTTGACAAGCCATAAGAGCATCAATCGCCGCTACGCCACCCTCGCCCGCGAGCTCGGCCTGGACGTCGCCAGCGTCAAGCCAATCGGCTGGTCCGCCACCACCGTCCCCGACCAGACCGCCGCCGGCTACGCCGGCCAGCTCGAGGAGCTCCAAGCCGCGTTGGTGCTATGGCGCCGCCAGGAGCACCGCATCGGCACCGGCACCAGGTCCCGGAACCTGCTCGCCGCCGCCTGCGCCTGCGGCCGGCGCATCCGGGTCGCCAAGGCGACCCTCGCGGAAGCGCCCATCGTGTGCGGCGCCTGCGAGCAACCCTTCGAGCCCGCAGACTCCGACGAAGAAGGTAATTGACGCTTAAGCGTCAACCAGGAGATGACCTGGCCCCGGACCGCCGCGTCCGCGGCCAGATCCCATCCAGGACACCAGGAAGGACACCGTCATGCCAGTCCGTGCTGCCCCCGACCGCGACCGCATCGACCGCGCCATCCACCACGCAAGCTGGTTGGGCGCCTTCGCGATGTTCGGCTACGGCGCCGCGCTCAGCTTCGACGTCCTGCACTCGATCGCACTCGCTGCTGGGCTCAGTCCCGTGCTGGCGTGGCTGTGGCCGCTGGGGTTCGAGACCTTCATGGCCGTGGCCGTGGCCGCGGTGGCGGTGCTGGCCGAGCAGCGCACCCGCCCCCACAAGACACCCTGGTACCCGTGGGTGCTCACCGCGCTGGCCGCCGGCAGCTCGATCGCGCTCAACTTCGGCCACCCCTACATCCCCCTCGATCCGCCACCACGGCTGCTGGTGGCCTGCGTCTACGGCGTCCCACCGGTCACCGCGCCGTTCGCCTGGCACCTGTTCCTGCTGCGGCTGGCTCACCGCCGCCACCAGGACGCCGGCCAGCACGCCCAGGACGGCGGCCAGGACACAGACGGCCCGGCCGACCGGCAGGACGAGCCGACCGCGGTCACCGCGGCCGCCGGCGCCGGCTCGGCCAATGGCAGGCAGGACGGCGAGCCGTCCCGCGCGCTGGTGCGGGTCCTGCTCGCCGGCGAGACCCAGGACCGGCCGGTGTCCTGGCAGGACGTGGCCGACCAGACCGGGCTGTCCCGCAGCCGGGCGTATGCGCTGCTGCGGGAGGAACGCGCCCGCCTGGCCGCTGGCAACGGCCACCAGCCCACCCTCGACCTGGCCCGCACGCCGCGGTGACCCTGCCACGGCCACGTGGAAGGAGCAGCATCATGCGTGTTCGCAGGCGCGTTCTCACCCCGGCACGCGGGTTCGTGTCCGCCGGCCTGGTCGTGGGGAGCGCGGCGTCTGGATCGTCGGTGACCGGCTGGTTGGCTCGGGCCTGGACGATCCCGCCTACGAGCTGCGGCAAGAGCGCAGCGGCCGGGCGCGCATCCTGCGCCGCTCCCGGCTGCGCCTGACCCGCACGACCAGGAGGTGAGCCCGATGCCCGACCGCCAGCTCAGCGACCAGGAGGCGCGCCAGCGCCGCCGCGCCTGGCTGGACGACCGCCAGCGCTGGAACCGCGACCTGGTCGTCCTGCTGCTGCGGCACGCGCCCGAGGTCGATGTCGCCCGCGCGCTGGACCAGCTTCCCGCCGCGGAGCTGCAACACCTGGCTCGCCTGCTCGCCCAGGCGACCGACCTGCACCAGGTCGCCCGCCGCATCGCCGTCGACCTCCAGGAGCACTTGGGCGTCCGCCAGGCTGGGCCGCCACCCGGCCAGGCTGGACCGTCCACGGCGACCCCGACGCACCCATGACCAGGCACCGACCGCCCGTGCCAGCCGACCGCCAAGGCCCCTCGACCCCGAGGGGCCTTTCTTGTGTGCGCGCCGGCGTCGGCGCTCCCGTTGCCCTTGAGGAGGGGGGTGCCGGGGGGAGGACCCTCCCCCCGGCGTACTGGCCACATCGATCGCCCGGGCGCTGGTGGTGCAGCCAGGGCACGATGCCCGGCGGTCAAGCGCGAATGTCCGGCTCCCCGCCGCAGCGCAGGTCCAAGCGGTGCAGCCATTCGTGCTTGACGGCCTGCCCGGCACCCCGCCGGCCGGCTACTCGCCGTGGTCGGTGGTGGACGCGCCTTCGGCGCGTGCTGCTTCGCTGGCAAGCTCCGCAGCCCTGCCCCGCGGACCGGCCGACCCGGCTCACCCGGCCCAACTCCCGGGGCCTCGATCCCTACGGCATTCCCTACGTCAACCCCTACGGCATTCCCTGCGCCACAGGTGGCGTACCCCACCCGTCCCCGCTCACCGGCATCTGTCCAGCTCAGGACCCCCGAGGGGGGCCAGTCAGCCGCAAAAACCGCGGCTGACTGGCCCCCCTCGGGGGAGTGGTGCGGCCGCGCCGAGCGGTGCGCTTCGCGCGATTGATTGATCGGCGCGTCCGCGCCTTCGGGCGGACCTTCGGTCCGCGCCGCCTGCGGCGGCAATCTCATGCCTGCCCTGATTGCTACTCAGGGTGGTACCGACGAGCGCCGTGATGCCTTCCAACGTGGGCGCAGTGGTCCGGGCCAGGCGTGCTGGTGGCACGTCCATTCGCTCGCGAGTCTCGTACCCTGGCGGCACCCCTATCGCCGTTGCACCGTCAGCCACTCCGTGCCCGCCAGCGGCGTCCGGGTCGCCTTGAGCGCCCGGCTTGTTGCACCTCAGGGGACTCCCCATACTCACTGGTATCGTTCGTGAGCGTCTTCTTGTAGGGTCGGCCTGATGCACGGCCTAGCGGTGCTCGCGGCTCGACGAACCAAAGGATGATGCATCACAGGACAGGGACGACCGAGCGATGTCCGCCATGGCCTTTCCAGATGATCTGGTGACAAGTCTCCGGACTGGACGTGTGCATCTCTTCGTCGGCTCTGGCCCATCAACATCGGCCAGCCTAACTAGCTGGGACGATCTCATACAGGATATGGATGCCGCTATTAGGCGTGAGAGTCATACTTTTCCCCCTCAGGACCTTGATAAGTTTCTGAAGAGTGCTGATTATCTCGACATCGCGGAGCTGTTTCGCCAAACGGTTGGGAGAGCGCGTATTTCCACTTTCTAAGAGACAGGTACCGCAGAAACCTTCGTCCGTCAAGGCTCCATAGAGAAATTGCAAGGCTTCCCGTCAAGACCGTTTTCACAACAAATTATGACAAGCTGCTGGAGACAGCGTTTCGTCAAAGCAACGGAATCGATCCGGCAGTAGTCACGTTTCCTGGGCAACTGAACTACATCGACGATGATGAAGTAAGGATTATCAAGATCCACGGTGACATTGATCATCCGTCCACTATTGTCCTTACCAGGGAGGACTACGCTGGGTATGCGGCGAGGCACCGCGACTTTGTCAACCTGCTACATTCCAGCATCAATGGGCGCACCATGTTGTTTCTTGGGTTCGGTTTGCGTGATCCAAACTTTGAAAGGATCTACGACGATGCTCGAAGTTTCTTTGACAGCGCCAAGCGACAGTCTTATGCATTTATGACAGGAACCGATGCGATACAACGGCACTTTTGGCACAAGGCGGGCTTGACGATACTGCCGCTGACTCGCAACACACAGCTGCAGCATTATTTAGGTCGGCTCCGTGTTGCGTGATCGGGGAGAAGCGATGGCGAAATCGGGCGTAAGCGACGCTGTGAATTTCATCCTTGGAAACGCCCGCCAGGTGGAATCCTTGGTCGTTATCGTAGGGGCTGGGGTCTCGGTCGGCGCGGGCGAGCCGGACTGGCGAGGTTTGATCAGGCAGCAGTATCTAAGGACCCTTGAGGGCGCAAGAGTTGCTCGTCCCGGCCAAGAGCGGGAGGCGGCGGAGAACCAACTCAGCCGAGAGATGGCTGAGTTGTTGAGGAATGCAGTACCTACCCACCCAACCGCTTCGACGCCTATTCACGAGGCACTGGCAAAACTCGCACCGAGAGCAATAGTGACGACGAACTATGACAATCTTATCGAGATAGCGTTAAGGGAGGCCGGACGCCAGCCCATTGTGATAACCGGTACGAGTGGGTTGATGGAACCGGCAGAAGACTCCGTGCCAGTCTACAAGATTCATGGCTCGATAGACGAGCCCTTGAGTCTCGACGAACCCCTGAATCTAGTGATGACCGCAGAGGACTCTGAAGCTTATAAAGGAAGGCTGTACGACCGGGCGTTACGAAATATATTTGTGGTGAGTGTCGTGATCGTCGTGGGATTTACGCTCAGGGGCGATGAACTCGGTGCTTTATATGAGCGGTTCGGTGGTGACGCGTATCTACAGGATTGGTTCGTGTTAGCCACTGAGACGGACCCTGAGCTGGACCCTGTGTCAGAATCGCTCTGGCGACATCGGGGTGTGAGGGTGCTGCGAGTCCACGCCACTGACGTACCTGGGATCTTGGACGCACTGCGACGCCGGCGCGAGCTAGACGCTGGTAAGGCAGCGCCACCCGGTAGGTCACAGGTATTCGTAAGCATGTCCTCGGGAGACGACGAGGTCGCGTTGGCTGTTCGCCAGATCCTCGAAAACCTCGGCCTTGTGGTCGTGGGAGCTACAGACGCTGCCAAGCCAGGGAAGACCATTCTTGAAACATTCGACCAAGTAGTAGATTCTTCAGGGGCGGCCCTGGTAGTAATCGGGCCTGAGGGTGGTCCCGGCCACCTAATGAGGTCGCGACAGAACCTCATTTTTGAACTGGGCTATCTCATTGGCAGGCTGGGTAGGGAGCGAGTCATCGGAATTGTGACAGAAGGAGCGGAGATTCCGTCTGATCTCGCGGGCATAAGCTTCCTCGTGGCAGATCTCAATCGACCGGACACCCTGGAGATCGGTCTTCGCAGGTGGGCGCTTGCATCAGGTCTTCCCGTGGAGGGCTAAGCGCACCGTCGCCCGCAGGCTGTTCCGCCTGCTCACCCGGACGGTCCGGCGGACTACCCGCATTTCCGCCATGCTGACGGCAGCTACGACTTCGACGGCCTGGACGCCCTGATGCACCAGCGCTAACCAGTTCGAGTTGAGCCACCGCCTCACCGACCCCATAGGCCGCTCAGCCACAGCTCAGGCCCCCTCGGGGGAGTGGTTCGGCAGGACCAAGCAGTCCCCCGACGCCGGGCCGCCGGCTCGACCGATTCGTCATACCGCGTCCGGCTGTACGTTCCGGCTGTCACCGCTCGAGCCGGCCAACTGTCAGCTCGGGGGTTACCGGATGGGTTCAGGTGGTGACCCGAGATGGAGAGAGCAACCTCAGGGTATTTGACATGGGTGTTACTCTCCACCCCGAGAAGGCAAGGAACCGCCGGGCGGGCACCCGGCGGTCCTTGACCACCCGACCCGTAGGCCATGGCAGTCGCACACGACATGGTAGCGGGTCCCTCCCGAAAGGGGATGCCCGTGTCCGTTACCGAGTTCGAGAGCCTGCCTCTCGACGCCGGCTCCTTCGTCAAGGGCATGCCGGTCAACGGGGCCACCTTCGTGGCCGTCACCACCTTCCGGAAGCTGCTGCAGATCACCCGGAACCCGGTGGACCTGCAGCCGACCGCCAAGCGGGTCGGGTACGAGGCCGACGCGCTCGAGGAGGAAGCCAGCGTCCACGAGCTGATCCAGCGGGCGCTGACCGGAGCCAAGAAGGCCAACGTCGCCCGCTACGCCCAATATATCGAGGACGTGGTCATGGGCCAGCGGGTCGGCGTGCTGCCCCCCATGCACCTGTTCACCCAGGAGAAGCTCGAGATCGTCCGGCACGTGGGCGACCAGTACGCGCTCATCCCCACCGGGATGCGGCTGCTGGCGATCGACGGCGAGACCCAGCTCACCGGCCACTACCAGCTCCAGAGGAACGGTTCGCCTGAGGTGCGCGAGGCCCACGCCAACTTCACGCTCACCGCGATCATCCACAACGGCATCAGCGTGGACATGGCCCGCCAGTACTTCTACGACCTCAACATCCTAGCCGTGCGGCCCAACATCGCCATCAGCCTGTCGATGAACACCGTCGACCCGCTCAACCGGGTCGTGGTGGATGTGGAGGCGGCGGTGCCGGCGATCGCCGGCAAGGTCGACAAGCAGGCCCGCCAGCTCCGCAAGCACAGCCCCAAGTTGCTCACCGTCGGGGCGCTGCGGCAGATGATCGTCAACGTCGCCAAGGGCATCGCCGGCATCCAGTACGGCGCCCGGCCCCTCGAGGTCGAGGACCTTGACTTGGTCCGCCTGTCCGGCGTCAGCCGCGACTGGCTCAACGGCTTCTTCAACACCTTCGCCGCCCAGGTCCAAGACCGCGACCGGTACGTGGCCGCAGCAGCGCCGGTGCTGGCCGCGGTCGGCGCGATCGGCCACAAGCTCTACCAGGCCAACCCCGAGGAGCGCCCCGCCCTCCAAGCCGAGCTCCTCGCCGACCTCGAGCGGGTCGACTGGACCAAGGGCGAGCGCTGGGCCGGCATCCTCGGCAAGTTCACCGACCGGGGCACCTTCTCCATCGGCGGCACCAAAGAGACCGCCTACACGGTCTACAACGTGCTGACCGACCCCACCAACCCGGGATGGCACCGCATCCGCGGCCAAGCGGTTCCGACGCCGACCCCCACGGACCCGGCGACCTAGCACCGAAGTAGCCTCGAGGCGGCCGGGAGACCACCCGGCCGCCTCCTCTATTGGGGATCACCTCTTCAGCTCACCTCGAGGAGCCGGCCTCCTCGGGAGTGGCACGTCCGCGATCCTGAAGGACCGTCCGTTCGCGCCGCATGGGGCGGCAACCTCAGTCTGTCCTGGTCGCCAATGAGGGTGGTGCACCGTGGGCACGTTCTGCCCGAGGAGACTAGGGCAATCCCGAGGTCAGAACGGATTCCTGCGGATTGAGGTTGCTGGTACGAAGCGGCATACTTCCGCCCATCGCGTGGTTCGTGAGTCACCATAGGAGGGTGGATGGCCCGCATCTATGTCTCCTCGACCTTTCAGGACCTGCGCGTGTGCCGCGAACAGGTCCGCCTTACGTTGCGGCGAATGGACTACAACGACATCGCAATGGAGTACTACACGGCAGAGGACACGCGCCCTCTAGATAAGTGCCTGCGCGACGTAGACGCCTGCGATCTATATATCTGTCTGGTGGCGTGGCGCTACGGCTATGTGCCAGACGGCCACCAGTACTCCATCACGGAACTTGAATACCGCCGAGCGGTGCGTGCCGGTAAGCCATGTCTGGCGTTCCTGCTTGACGAGGAAGCCTCCTGGCCCTTCAGCAGAGTCGAACGTAACGCGCTCGACAAGGTGGAGGCGTTTCGCAGTGAGTTGAAGCGCAATCACGCGACGTCGTTCTTCACTGGTCCGGAGGATATTGGGGCACGAGTAGCTGAGGCAGTTCACAAGTGGGGCAATCAAGAAGGCGTTGTGGCTACGGGAGATCGAACCAATTGGGAGGCGTATCGGGCTGCCATCTTCGAGAAGCATCGCTGGATCCGCCTCGCCGTGATTGCCGGCGCAAAGCAGGATCGCCGCTTTGCACAAATTCCTCTTTCAGATGTCTTCGTGGCACAGCAGACCACGTCCGGCCACCCGACATACGACATCCCCGATGCTCCTCTAGCTGATACGGCCCAACTTGAGGAACCACCTGAAGCATCCGCAGTATTGCAGGAGCCAAGTCTAGAGATCATTGGACGCGAATCCAAGCAGGTGATTCTAGGCGGACCAGGTAGCGGCAAGAGCACCCTATTCCACTACGCGATGTTGGCCCTCTGTGACCCAGTACCATCGGAGACCGCCATTCCGGTTGGTCTCCGTCATGGGCCTCTCCCGTTTCTCATCGAACTGCGGCAATACTCCCTCAAGAGGGCAAATAGCTTCGTCGAGTATCTGACCGACCAAACGCGCGAGTTCTACGGGGTAGACGTCGAAGCCGATGATCTCCGCAACGTGTTACGGGAGCTACGACGAGCGCTCGTCCTATTTGACGGGTTAGACGAAATCCTCAATCCTGCTGAGCGTTCCCGGATTGTGGATCAGTTCGACACCTTCACACGCCAATACTCTGGCGCAGATACCATCGTGTCGTCCCGAATCGTGGGGTACGATCCCGAGCGCCTTCAGCTCGGCGGTTTCAGCCACTATACCCTCCTCGACTTCGGCCTCACCGAGATCCGCGAGTTCGTGCCGAGGTGGTACCGCCACTACACCTGGCAAGGCGACGAGCGGGATGCAGCCGGGCTGCTGCAACGCATCAACGGTAGCCCGCGACTTCTGGATCTCGCCGGCAACCCGCTGCTTGTAACCATGATGGCGGTCATCTACAAGCACCAAGACCTGCCCGAGAAGCGCTGGCAGCTCTACGAGCGCTGCACTCAGGTGCTGTTGGAGGACTGGGACGTCAAACGCAAGAACATCGAACGCGACGAGCTACTGCCGCTCGACTTCCGCATGGTGGGCGAGCAGAAGGCCGAGATCCTCGCCAACGTTTCTATGCACATGCTTCTACAGCACCGGGAGGGCGGCGAGCTTAACGCCATCGCTCGCGGCCCGCTCATCGAAGTCCTCGCCACCTATCTCCAACTGACCTATAACAAGGCCCCGGGCGACGCCCGCGCGATCGCCACCGACATCCTGAACCACCTGCGCGAGCGCACCTACATCCTGGCTGAGATCGGTGAGAGCATCTTCGGCTTCGTGCACCGCACATTCATGGAGTACTTCGCGGCATCCCACGCCCGCGCCGAGTTCAATCGCCGGCGCGCCGACTACTCCTGGCTCACGCAAGAGGTCTTCGGTGCCCATTGGCAGCGGGACGAGTGGCGAGAGATCCTGCTCCTTCTCATCGCCATGCTGAAGGACCAGGGCTCTCCCATCGAGGAGGTCGTGGATCACTTGCTCAGCTTCAGGGTTGGGCAGCCGCCTTGGAACCTCGCGTTCGCCGCTCGCTGCCTTGGCGAGGCCGGCGCGACTGACGGACCGTGGGAGCAGGATATCCTCAACAGACTTGTGAAGAGCATCCTGCGATGGGCCGGCGAGACGAGCAACGACGAAATCGCGCGATTCGTCAACGAGGAGCTTGTGGCGTTCTCCATGCTTGTGTCCACCGTCCGGCCCGCAGAGAAGTTGATCGCCAGTATTCAGCAATCAGGGTCAAGGTCACGACGCCACCGCATGGTGGCATGGCAGATGGAGCTCACGCTGCGCTTGAGAGAAGAGCGGTTCGTCTTTGCAGCCGCGGCGCTCAAGGATCCAGAGGAAGCGGTTCGACTCGGTGCGATCGCCGCCCTCGAACGCGAGTGGCCAGGTCGGGACGTAGTCGGAGTCAGTTTAGTAGAAATCCTACGCTTAGATCGAGTCACGCGTGTCCGCCAGGCGGCAGTCCAGGCTTTGCGACGGTCATGGCCTGAGCAACCAGGAATCCTTGAGGCGATTTCTGAGCGAACTGAAGACGAGACTGCCTACACCCATGTAATATGGCTAATTCGCTACCTCTCCTCCGAGTGGCGGCACGATCTTGCCGCGCTAGAAGTTGTCCTGCGACTCGCAGGAACCAAGCGTCGGCCGCCGTCGGGCTACTCGTACCGGGCGGTCACTCGTACAGCCGCTAGGGGAATCGCCGACGGTTGGGGTGATGTGCCTGGAATTCTTTCTTGGTTGCAGAACCAGTTTGATATCCAGCGTGACCCACACATCCGCAGTACGATCCTCGCCGCGACCGCGCACGGCTGGCCCGGTGACCCAGGCCTTCTTGAATGGTTACAGAAGCAGAGGATCGGGCTTAGCCCGGACACCCGATTGGCAATCATTGATTCACTCGCTAGGGCTTGGAAGGGGCGGCCAGACGCCCTTGCCTTCATCCAGCAGTGGGCAACAGACGACGACGCGGCCCGAGTCCGCATGGCTGCGCTTAACTCGGTAGCGCGCTGGCGGGAGCATCTACAGGTTCGCACCTGGCTCGAGGAGCGTGCGGTTAGCGACCCTACTCCAGCGGTAAGGGCCATCGCTGTGCTGGCGCTCTCCAGGTACTGGAGGCGGACCAATGTCGATGAATTTCTGCGGCACCGGGCAATCGCAGATCCTGCGGCCGAAGTCCGGTTGCCGGCACTGCTTCTGGCCACTGGCCGTTTCATCTCCCCCAGTTGGCCACTATCGGTCCAACGTGTAGCGACTCATTTAGAGGATCTCGATGAGCTTGATTGGCGACCGTTGGTACGTGCGGAGGAGGGCCGGGACGGCCCTTCCGCCGCGGTCGCCCTGCTGGAGGCGCGAGCAGTCGACGACCCAACGCCCTCGGTACGAAAGGCGGCCGTCCGCGGCGTATTCCACTACCGTGCCAACTCGGCGACTGCATTCGATCTCTTGCTATCCCGGCTCAGTCAAGACTCCGACCGCGACGTTCGAGCTATGGCGCTTCTCTGCCTCGCCCGGATCGGGTTACGGAATGTACCGATTCTTAGGTTGCTGCAGATAGCGGTCAGCATGCCAGAGCGCCTGTTCACCGAGCCAGCGCCCCCCGTGACCCGCGTCAGAAGCTTGGAACGCCCACTTGAGTTTGAGGGCGAGGATGAACGACTTCGGGCGGCTTTTAAGCACGCCGCCGAGCATGACACTGACGCAGGCGTGCGCGTTGCCGCCGCATTGGCTTTCGCGTACACCGAATCCGATGACGCACATACCTTTGCATGGCTCAGTGAGCGGATTCGCCGCGAGCAAGACCCCGCAGCTCGCTCCTTCCTCGAGGGCGCCATCCGTCCGGAGCGCTGAGGTCAAATCGGCACTCTCCGAGATGTCATTCCCGACGAGTCGGCGGATCAGCCGTGTAGGGGCCACTCACAGCAGCAGGAGAACCGCGGTTCACCCCATCCCTGCGGCACTTACGGAGCCGCACGACCTGGGAGAAGGCTCGATAGCACAGCGCATAGTCGTCGATACCTGATAAGACCCGCATGGCCGGGGGCGCCACGAGGGATGAGAATCGGGGGTGCCCGGCCAAGCTCGGCTTTCCTTGGTGCGAGAGAGCCCGTTGATAAGACTGACGCGGGGGCCTTCCCGGCACCACGAACTGTTGCTGTGAGCACGCGTTTCAGCGTCGCCTGATCGGTAGGCCCTGCCGGGCGCCACCCAACGGCAAGGGAGGTGTCGACGGTGGAGCTGCTGGTGGCGCGCTGCGCCGGGTTGGATGTGGCCAAAGACGAGGTGGTGGCCTGCGTACGCGTGCCTGATGGGCGCGGCGGCCGAGCCCAGGAGGTGCGGACGTTCCCGACCTTCACCTCGGGGCTGGAGGCGTTGGCTGGGTGGCTGGCCGCCGAAGGGGTCACCCAGGTGGTGATGGAGGCCACCGGCCAGTACTGGAAGCCGATCTGGTATGTCCTTGAGGAGGGGGGCTTCGAGCTGCTGTTGGTCAACGCCCGCCACGTCAAGATCCTGCCCGGCCGCAAGACCGACGTCTGCGACGCGGCCTGGCTGGCTGAGCTGCTGGAGCATGGGCTGCTGCGGGCAGCTTCGTGCCCCCGGCCCCCATCCGGGAGCTGCGTGACCTGACCCGGTATCGCAAACGGCTCATCCAGGCACACAGCTCGGAGGGCCAGCGGGTCCAGAAGACCCTGGAGGACGCCGGCATCAAGCTGGACTCGGTCGCCACTGGCGTGCTGGGCGCCTCGGGTCGGGCGATGCTGGCGGCGCTGGTGGCTGGGGAGCGCGACCCCCAGGTGCTGGCCGAGCTGGCCAAGGGCAGGTTGCGGGCCAAGCTCCCCCAGCTGCGCCAGGCGCTGCGGGGCCGGTTTGGTGGCCACCACGCGCTGCTGGTTCGTCTGGCCTTGGCGCACCTGGAGCAGCTGGAGGCCTCGATCGCCGAGCTCGACGCACACATCGACCGGGTGCTCGCCCCGTTCGCCCAGGCTCGGGACCGGCTGGACACCATCACCGGGGTGGGCAAGCGGGCGGCCGAGTGCATGATCGCCGAGATCGGGGTCGACATGGCGGTGTTCCCCACCGCCGGGCACCTGGCCTCCTGGGCGGGCCGCTGTCCGGGCAACAACCGCACCGGCGGCAAGCGCCGCTCGGGCAAGCCCACCAAGGGCAACCGCTGGCTGGGTGAGGTACTCATCGAGTGTGCCTGGGCGGCGGCGCGCAGCCGTGACACCTACCTGTCGGCCCAGTACTGGCGGCTCGCCCGCCGGATTGGCAAGAAGAAGGCCGCTGTCGCCGTCGGCCACTCGATCCTGGTCATCGCCTGGCACCTGCTCACCGACAACTGCGACTACCAGGACCTGGGTGGCGACTACTTCGTCCGGCGCGACACCGATCGCCAGCGTCAACGCGCCGTCGCCCAGCTCCAGGCCCTCGGCTATCGCGTCGTCCTCGAACCCGTGGCGGCGTAACACCCGGGGATTCACGTTTCAGGATGAGGTGCACCCCCGAATGTGGCACCTGACCCGGCGGACGGCGCCGGGCCAAGCTCACCCTCTCGCCGGCAGACTGGTGGTTCCTCAGTCCGCCGGCCAGACCATGGCGGCTCGATCGGCCGCGTCCAGGACCAGGCTGGCGTCGATCTCGACGCCTGACGCCTGGAGCTGGCCGCCTGGCCAGGTGCACACGAAGGTCAGCGGCCCGGGCGGGGGCAGGCCCCACAGCCAGTGGCGGGAGTGCCACCCGCGCTCACTCCCGCCGCTCCCGTGGGGGTACAGGAACGGCGGGTCGGGCTGCTCGGTCTCGAAGGTGCGGGGCCAGTGCCGCGGGTGGTTGCTCGCCCTCTGGCCGTCGGCGAAGCGCAGCTCCAGCCAGAGGTCGCGGTACACGAAGCGGTGGGGCTTTTCGGGGTCGTGGTGGCGCTGGTGGAGCTGGTCTGGGTGGGGTCTGGCGGTGAGGACGAACTCCAGCCCAGTGGGATAGGCGCGCAGGCTGGTGACCAGCACGGCGTCGGTGTCGGTGCGGCCCAGCAGCAGCTCGACGGGCACGATCCCGGGGATCATGGTCTCGGGTGGCCGCAGCCAGGCCGGGATCCGGTAGCCCGAGGGTGGCTGCCAGGCCGGCATCACAAAGAAGCTCATGGCGGGGCCTGGCCGGGCCACAGCGTGGTCGCCCGGGCGGCCGCCGCCAGGACCAGCCCAGCGTCCAGCTCCGCCTGCGACGGTGGGATCTGCTCGGCCGGCCACTGGCAGGCGAAGACCAGCGGTCCGGGCGGGGGCAGTCCCCACAGCCACACATGCCCGCCGTCTGGGCCACTGGTGCTCTGGTACAGCAGCGGCGGCTCCGGCAGCTCGTCGTCGGAAGGGCGGGGCCAGCGGCGCGGATGGTTGTCGGCGCTGCGGCCGTCGGCGAAGCGAACCTCCAACCGAAGCTCGTGCCATTCGCGCGGGTGAGGGCGCTGCTGGCGGGGGTGGCCGGGGCGGCGGCGGACGGCCAGGTCGAAGTCGAACCCGGTGGGATACACCAGCAGGGCGTCGACCAGGACGGCATGGGTGTCGGTGCGGGCCACCAGCAGCGCCACCGGCACGACCCCGGGCACCATGCCCTCGGGCCCTCGGGACCAGACCGGCATCCGCGGCTCGGCCGGTGGCCGCCGGGCGGGCAGCTCGAAGAAGCTCACGGTGAACCCGGGTCGGGCCAGATGGGCACCGCCCGGGCGGCGGCCTCCAAGACCAGGCCGGCGTCGATCTCGACCCGGGACTCCGGGATGCCGCGGACGGGCCACTCGCACACGAAGGCCAGCGACCCCGGCGGGGGCAGGCCCCACACCCACACATCCACCTCCCAGGCCAGCCGGTCGTAGCCCTCCCAGCGGACCAGCCACAACGTGGGTGGGTCCGGCGCCGGGACCTCGTCAAGGTCCCGGCGGTGGTCCAGGTTGGTGGCCTTGCGGCCGTCGGCGAACCCGACCCCAAAACGCAGGTAGTAGTCGGCGAACTCCCCGGCCGGGTCGACCCCGTCACCGAACATGTTGAAGGCGCCGAAGTTGCTCTGCTCACCGGGGATGACCTCGCGCAAGCGGAGATGGAGGGTGCAGCCGAACCCGGTCGGATAGGCCCGGATGCCGGTCAGCCCGATCGCCCGCTGGGGGGTGCGCGCCAAGATCAGTTCGACCGGCACGATCCCGGGGAGTATGTCGGCGGGCGGCTCGACCCAGGCCGGCCGACGGTACTGGACCTCCGGCTCCGGCAGCTCCGGCGGCTGGGACGCAGACACCACCTGATGCTAACCCAACCTCAACTGCCTAAACGGAGAGCCGTAGGCCGCAGAGCACCAGATCGAGATCTGGTGCTCTCACCCTCTGAGCTTGCTCTGCTCGGTCAACGACGCGGTCAACGTTCTGCCTTGTTCTACCTGCGCCTACCTTAACGGCCGACCTTCCTAGCCTGCGCTGCCTTTCCAGGACGACGCTAGGTTTACGGCTGCCCCCAGACTACGGATCTGGCGTGCAGCGGTTCAGCCACGGCGGCGGAGGTGTTTGGCGCGCCGCCGCCGTCTGGCGTGTCTGCAGCCCGGTTGCAGGAGTCCTCGCAGGAGATACACCAGGCCGAGGATGGGCAGCAGCACGGCGGCCGTCGCGGCCGAGACAGTTGCTGCCTGGTCGCCACCGAGGATCGGCTGGCCGGTCGTGGTGGTGGGCTCGGTCGTGGTTGTGGTGGGCTCGGTCGTGGTCGTGGTGGGCTCGGTCGTGGTCGTGGTGGGCTCGGTCGTGGTCGTGGTGAACTGCGTCGTGGTGGGCGCCACCGTGGTGGTCGGCGCGGTCACGATCGGCTGGGTGGTCGTGGCGCCGAAGGTTGTCAGGGCCGCGGTGGTCGTCGTGCGGCCAGCCGCCGTCGGCGTCCCGCTGGGGGCGGGTTGGGCGAGCGGGGCGATATTCGGTTCGGTGGGCGACGGGGTGGGGGAGGTGCTCGGCTGGCGTGGGCGCGTGGTGGTCGGCGCCGATGTCGGCGCCGACCCAGCCGGGACCGTCGAGGGTGTGCCGCCTGGCGGCCGGGTCGGCGTTGGCGGTGCGGGATCGTGGGGTCCCAGGGCGGCCGAGGCGACTAGGGCGGCCAGGACCGAAGCGGTGAGGCCGAAGGCAAACAGCGTGAGTCGCCAGGGTTGCCGTGGCGGCTCCAGGTGCTGAGGGGGTCGCTTGGGCATGGCTGCTGTGGTTCCTGTTCGGCTGGTTCTTCCGCGCTTGGGCGTGCCCACCAAGCGCCCTACGTACCCGTCCACATAGGACGTGGTCGCGCACAACGGAGCGAATGGCGCGTTCGTGCCGTTGATGCCGGCGGGAGGGTGCGCCGCCCCGGCGGGTCGAGGAGGGCGGGACGCAGGCGAGTGGAACTACGGTGCAGGACGCGCGGCGCTTCGAGCGGGAGCGCGCCTGGCCGAGGTGCATCTGCCATGCCATGGGAGCCGTCGCTTGCGCTGGCTGTCATTCTCGGTGTCATTCCACCGGCCGTCACCAGACCGAACAACTCCTGACTGGCCGGACTCGCCCCCCGACCTGACCTGCGAGAACCGCACTCGTCCGAGCCCGCCAGACGTGGCGCTCACATCTTCTAAACAGCAGGTTCCGGGTTCGAGTCGCGGCGCCAGCTCCAAAGGCGCAGTCGCTGGTTGGGGGACACCTCGGCGTTCGGATCGCGTTGCATGGGGCCGAGGGAAGGGTTACCCGAAGATCTCGGTCACATAAGCCGCGATGGACTTCTGGCCGAGCGCCCGACTCGCCGCGACCCGGTGATGGCCATCGGAGACGTAGTAGCGGCCGTGCAACCGGTAGACCTCAATGGGTGGAAGCGTCTCTCCCTCACGAAGCGCAACGACGATCTCTTGAAAGCGCCAGCGGCTCCGCTCGTCGGTCGGAAGGAAGTCGCGGTCGAACTTGCCGGCGGCGCCGTCCACGGCACCGACAATGTCGCGTATGGGGATCTCAAGCTCTCCGGGGTTGCGCGACCCGCCGAGCCCGAGGGTGGTCGCCTCTTTCAGGGTCGGCAGGTCGAGCCGGTGTGGCTGCCCACGCAGCGCCGCCGTGAGGTGATGGCGCTGGTGCTGTCGGCGTGCCCGGTCGAAGGCGTCCTCGGCGTCCAGCCACGGACGGCCAGTTGGGCCGCTGACCGGTCGTTTCAGGCCGATCAGGCGCCCCGCGAGCCAGAACCCGGCGAACAGAATCACCCAAACCGCGACATACAGCAGCAGGTTCTGGACCATGACGTACCCGTGGGCGTGAGAACCCTCAATTCACCACGTTGGTGGATGCTGGTCAACGGCCGAGTCGAGGTCGGCGGCGGTCCGGTGGTCGAGCTGCCTGGATTGCTTGATCATCCGTTTGATCACCCAGACGATCCGACGGGAGCCGTCTGGACCCGACGCGACCGACGAGGCATCCAACGTGAGCAGGCTAGATCCGTCTGGAGCCGACCAGATCGACGCTGAGCACCAGGCTACGGACCTGGTGGCTACTCCCGAGGCTGGAGCGAGGCAGCTGTGGTGATTGCCCGACGAAATGCCGGATCGCTGATGGATGGTGTCGGGAGTTCAGCCCACCCGCACCGCCCAAGCCTCACCTCCGGGCTGGTCTTCCTTGGCATGCCATCAGCTTGTGGAGTCACGAGGCGGCGTCAAGCCCGTGGCGTTCAGGGGACGAGGACAAGTTTTCCGCGGACGTGGCCGGACTGGCTGATGCGGTAGGCCTCGGCGGCGCGGTCGAACGGGAAGGTCTGCACCTTGATCACCAGCTTGTTCTGGGCCAGCAGCTCGGCGACCTGCGCCAGAGCCTGCATGGGCTGACTGTCGGCGCCGCCACCGGTGACGCGGGCTCCGGCCTGGCCGGCGGCGAAGTTGGCGATGCTCACCACCTTGGACGGCTCGGGTGCCAAGCTGATCAGGTCCTCGACCGGGGTCTTGCCCGCGACGTCGAAGACCGCGTCGACCGGCCCGCCGGCAGCGGCCCGGACCCGCTCGGCCAGGCCCTGGCCGTAGCGCACCGGGGTCGCACCGATCTCCCGCAGATAGTCGTGGTTGGCCTCGCTGGCCGAGGCGATCACCTTCGCGCCTCGGGCCAGCGCCACCTGCACGGTGGCCGCGCCCACGCCACCCGCACCGCCGTCAACGAACAGCGTGTCGCCGGCTTTCACGTCGAGCAGACGAAGACCGCGCTCGCTGGTCTCACCGGCCACACCCGCTGCAGCGGCCACCGCCCAGTCGATCGACGGCGGCTTGGCCGCCCAGGCGTCCAGCACGGCGAACTCCGCCTGGGTGTTCTGGCCGCGGCCGAACACGTCATCGCCCACCGAGACGCCGGTGACCCCGTCGCCGACCTCGTCGACCACGCCGGCCGCGTCATAGCCGAGATACCCGGTGCCCTCCATGGGCTTGCCACCGGACATGGCGCCGGAAATGGTCTTCCAGTCGATCGCGTTCACGCTGGCCGCCCGCACGGCGATCCGGATCTGCCCAGGGCCCGCGTGCGGATCAGGAGCCTCGGCCCACTCCAGGACCTCCGGGCCCCCATACGCGCTGAACTGCAATGCTCGCATCCACCACTCCTCCCGCACGGGCGGGTCAGCCGCCGCTTCCAGGGGTCAGCAGCCCAGCCAGCGAGCCAAGTGCGCTCGACCAACCCAGGGCAGTTCGTCCCCCCGGATGATGCCACGCTCCTGGGAAGATGGAGTCGAGCTGTCAGGGCGGCGCTCTGTTCGTGCACCTTGGTCGTGGACGCCTTCAGCCGCTTCATCGTCGCTGGTAGGCCTCGTACTGCACAGCCTGCGGTGCTTCACAGCGCCGGTCGCTGCCTTCCTGACCCCGTAGGACGGACGAGAACCGGCCTCTAAGCGTCCAAGGGGTGGTACGGTCACCCCTTTTTCCACCAGGCGACATACGGCGGGCTGAGAGGCTGCTCGCTGGTTGGCTAGACGCGCCAATGGGGATCGACTCGATCCGGGTCGAATCGTGGCAGGCCCCGCTTGGGCGGGTTGATGACCAGGCCACGCAGGGCCATCTGCACGACCCGCCGCCGGACGCCTAGCCCCCATTCCTGCCAGGCCGCTCGCAGCTCCTCTTCGCCCCTTGGAAGGTCGATGAGGAAACGCGTCTGCGGCTGGCGAGCGAGCGCCTCCTCGGCATCAGCGATCCGGGCGTCCAGCTCGCCCCGGGCGGAGAGGTACTCCGGCTCCTCGATGATCCGCCGGACGTAGCGGTCCCGGGTCAGCTCGGCCAGCGCCCGCTTGTCCGCGTCGAGCTGGGCCGCAAGGGCGGAAGTGTCCCCATCCACGGCCAGCCGCGCCTGCAACGCATCAGCGAAGCCAAGGCTGCTCAACGCCGTGATGACCATCTCCTGCACGTATTTGTCCAGCTCCGGTGCGTCGATCCAGGTCTGGCCGCAGCCGTGGTGGCCGAAGTCCTTCTTGCAGGCGTACTTCGGCCGCTTGGCGCCGGCCGACGCGCCAACCAGCGGCCGGCCGCAGCCGTCGCGGCCGCAGGTGGCAAACCCGCTGAGCAGGTACGTCCGTGGTCGGCCTTGCCGCTTGCGGTCGTCTCGGGCAAACAGCTCGACCAGCCGTTTGCGGGTCGTCTGGTCCAGGATCGCCGGCCAGGCGGCCGGGCCGAGCACCTCGCCGCGGTGCTCCCGGAGCCCCGCGGTCCGAGGCGCGAGCAGCGCCCGGCGCAGGCTAGTGGAGCTCCACACATTCCCGGCCGGCGTGACGATCCCTCGGGCCTGCCAGTCATGCAGGACCGCATACGGGCCGTCGCCGGCAAGCAGCCGCTCGGCCGCCTGGCGCAGCAGCGCGGCCTCGCCCTCGTTGACGGTGAGCTTGTCGGCCTCAAAGCCGAACGGCCGAAGCCCACCGCCCTTGGGCCGGCCGGCCCGCGCCTGCTCCTGGAACTTGAGTCGCAGCCGCTCGGCCCGATGCTCGGACTCGTAACGGGCGATCGAGCCGAGCATGCGGAAATGCAGCCGGCCCGAGGGAGTCGCCAGGTCATGCTCGCCGGTCACGGTGGCGAGCTGGATGCCGTACCGCTCGGCCAGCGCGATCAGCCCTTCGTTCTCGATCGGCTGGCGGGTAAGCCGGTCAGCGTGCCAGGCGAGGATGACGTTGATCCGCCCGGCCTTGGCGTCGGCAAGGAGCTGCTCATAAGCCGGCCGCAACTTGCCGGAATACGCGCTCAGGTCGTTGTCCTCGTAGACCGGCTCGACCAGTGTCCAGCCCTTGCGGCGAGCCAGCTCGCGGCAGGGCGGCACCTGGCGTTCGACCCCAAGGCGCTCCTTGGTGCCGTCCTCGCGGCGGACGTAGGAGATGCGGGCGTAGATCCCGGCGGTGAGCTGCGGCTTCGGCATCCTGCCCGGATCGTACAGCTATAGCCATAGGTCAGCAATCGTCCTTATGAA
>Ga0307278_10000522_pt1 | contig 19353 bp, 13 predicted proteins | sample ER_DNA_117_FD_194482 | JGI IMG/M metagenome (GOLD analysis project Ga0307278, IMG submission 194482) | Bulk soil microbial communities from the East River watershed near Crested Butte, Colorado, United States - ER_DNA_117 | ecosystem: Environmental > Terrestrial > Soil > Floodplain | place...
CCTTGTTCGTGGCTCCGCGCGCGACGACGAGGGAGACCTGGAGCTCCTGCGGCGTCAGCTGCTCGGCGGCTGAAGGGTCGCCGCGGCGGGCCGTCTCGCCGCTCGCGCGGAGCTCCGTGCGTGCCCGCTCGGCCCACGGTGCGGCGCCGAGGCGCTCGAACGCCGCGAGCGCGCGGCGGAGTCGCTCGCGGGAGTCCGTCCGGCGGCGCCCGCGCCGCAATCGCTCGCCGAGGCAGAGCTCGGTTCGGGCTCGCTCGAACGGCGTCGGGGTGCCCTCGTGCCGGCGCAGCGCCTCCTCGAACGCCTCCTCGAACTCCTCGTCTGCGAGGAGACCTCGGCACCGGGCTGCCGCGGCGAGCGCCCAACCGCGTCCACTCGCGCGCGCCTGCGCCTCGAACCGCTCGAGCTCGAGGAGCGCGTCGTCGCGCCGGCCGACCCGCACGTAGGCTTCGATCAGGTCGGGCGCCCACTGGATGACACCCGGCTCGGCGAGGCGGTGGCGCCGAACCTGGTCGGCGAGTTGCTCGAGCTGGCCGACCGCCTCCCGTGGCCGCCCGAGCCCGAGCTCGAGGAGCCCGAGGGTCGACTCCGCATAGCCGATGACAGAGCCGATCCCGAAGGCCGTCAGCTCCAGCGCCTCCGCCACATGCGCACGGCACGCCTCCTCTCGCCCCTGGGCGGCCTCGATCCGGGCGAGGCACACGAGGCTGAACGCGAGACTGCTTCGCTGCCCCATGTCCCGCGCGATCTGCACGCCCTCGGACGCCTCGGCGTACGCGGCCGCCCAGTTGCCCGTGCGGAAGTCGAGCTCCGAGAGCGTCGCCAGGGTGTACGGAAGCACTCCGAGCGCGCTCTGCGACCGCGCGCTCTCGAGCATCCGCGTCAGGAGTTCTCGAGCCTTCTCGTACTCCTCGAGCCAGATCAGGACCTGGCCGCCGGGCTGGATGAACAGGCGTGGGTGGTCGAGCGCCGTCTTCTCCACCAGCGGCTGGAAGCCAGCGAGCAGCGGGAGCGCGCGGTCGGTCTCGCCGGCGAGGAGTAGCCCGATCCCGAGCAGTCCTCCGGCGACCAGCACGCTGGGGCCGCCCTCTCGCTCCGCGAGCGCAAGGGCACGCTCTGCCAAGGCGAGGCCCGTCTCGATCTCGCTGGCCATGAAGCAGGCCCAGCCGGCGTCCGTGAGCATGCGGGCAGCCTTCGCCGGGTCGAGCTCCTCGATCCGGCTCGCCTCGTCCAGCAGGAGCTCCCGCGCCGCCAGCGGCGCCCCACGCCACATCTCGACAGCACCGCGCATGTGCTGGATCCGTGCGCGGAGCAGCGGGTCACCGGTGTGGCCGACGGCCTCGCCGACCAGGAGCAGCGCGTCCTCCGAGCGGCCGACCAGGCGGGCGTCGTCGGCGGCCTCGAGGAGAAGCCGCGCTCGCTCTTCGTCGTTCGACGCCAGCCGCGCGGCGCGCTCGAACGCGCCTGCAGCCTCCGCGTGACCGCCTCTGCGGCGGGCACTCCGGGCCGCATCCTCGAGCGCGCCGGAGACCGCTGGATCCGGCTCGGGAGTCGCCGCGGCGAGGTGCCATGCGCGGCGGTCGGGCTCGGCCACGGCAGCGGTCTCCGCGAGTGCCTGGTGTACGGCCCGGCGCGCCGCGGCGGGCGCACCGTGGTACACGGCCGAGCGCAACAGCGGGTGGTGGAGCCGCAGCCGCTGGTCGTCGCCTGTGATCAGCCCCGCGTCCTCCGCGATCTGGAGTGCCTCCGGCTCGACGCCGAGGCGATCGAGTGCGGCGAGGACATGGTCGAGATCGCCCGATTCGCTCGCCGCCGCCACGAGGAGCGCGCGTTGCGCCGGCTCCGGCAGCGCCGCGACCCGCTGGAGGAACGCGTTGCGGACCGCGGGACCGGGCGGCAGCGGATCGGGAATCGACTCCTCACCGGCGAGCTGCCCGTCCGTCAGCGTCGCTGGGACCTCGAGCAGTGCCAGCGGATTGCCGGCGGTCGCGCGTGCAAGCCGCTCGGCGACTCCCGGCCCGAGCGGCCGGTCGACGTGTCCGGCGAGGAACGCTGCCGCCGTCTCCGTCCCGAGCCCGGTCACTCGGATCTCCTCGAGCCCGGCTCGCGCAAACGCCTCGCCCTCGCCCTCGCCTTCACGCACGCCGAAGAGCACGGCGACGCCTTCCGCCCCGAGACGGCGCGCGGCGAACAACAGGGCCTGCGCCGAAGACGCGTCGAGCCATTGGGCATCGTCCACGACGGCGAGCACCGGAGCGTCCTCGGCTGCCGCCGCGAGCAGGCTCAGCGTGGCGGCGCAGATCGAGAACGGATCCCGCTCCACGGGTGGGCCGAGCGCGAGGGCGCCTTGGACCGCGGCCGCCTGCGGCGCCGGGATCGCCTCGATCCGGTGGACGACCGGACGGACAAGGTCGCTGAGCGCGGCGAACGGGAGCTGCGACTCGGATTCGACGCCCTGCGCGCGAAGCACGGTGAGTCCCCGCGCCCGCTCGATTGCATAGCGGAGAAGCGCCGTCTTGCCGACGCCGGCCTCGCCCTGGATCACGAGCGCGCCGCTGCGTCCGGCGAGCGCATCTGCGAGCAGTGCGTCGATCCGGGCACGCTCGGCGTCCCGACCGGCGAGCTGCCGCTCGGGCGGCGCGGCAACCGGCCGCCGTGGCTCGACGGCGAAGAGGTCCCATTCGCCCGGCACGCCGCGCAGGCGGTGTGCGCCCCGCTCCTCGAACGGGAGGTTCGATCCGGCAACGAGGTCCCTGACCGTGCTCGAGACGAGCACGTCCCCGGGCCGCGCGGCAGATGCCACTCTTGCGCCGATGTGGATGGCGATTCCTGTGATTCTCCCCTCGGTGAGCTCGCATTCGCCGGCGTGGAGGCCGATGCGCGTTTGCACGCCGAGGTCGGCGACGGTGCTGCGGATCGCCTGCGCGCAGTCGACGGCACGTGCAGGTGCGTCGAAGCGGGCGAGAACCGAGTCGCCGGCAGTGTCGACCTCGCGTCCCCCGAAGGCCCTGAGCTGGCGACGGACGACCTCGCGGTAGCTCTCCAGCAGCTCGCGCCAGCCATGGCCGCCGAGGGAGGCTGCGAGCTCGGTCGAACGGACGAGATCGACGAAGAGAACGGTCGCGACGATCGTCTCCGCAGCGGCGGCTCCGGGCCGCTCGTCCTGGTGCACGTCGTCACTTTCGCAGCTATCTCCCGGGTTGTCACGGACTGCCGCGAGCGAATGTCACGGCCCCGGCAGAGACCCCCTAGCTGCTCGTTAGAGGCGGTAGCACGCTTCTCCCCATGGGCGGGATGCACGGCGACGAGATCCCGACTTCGGAGAGGGGGATCCCCTATGCGAGCGGCGGGATTGCCCTGACGCGAGGGGACGGCGCGACTCCTAGGTTCGGAGACATGAACGAATCGACCTGGCAGGCAGAGCGGCGCAAGCTTCGCCGGCAGGCGGAGGAGGCGCTCGACCGCGGGAGTGTTCGCACGGCCCTCGAGACCCTCGATCGGCTGCGCAGCAGATCCGTGCGGAGACGCGACATGGATGGGTTGAACGACGTCCTGGCGGTCGCGCGGTCGCTGGCGCCTTACGCGCGTGGGCGCCTCGAGCACGAGCTGCGCAGCCTCGTCTTCGCGGCGGAGCGGAACGTCGAGCTCCTCGCCGCGAAGGCGCCTCCGGCTCGACCGGGCGGCGCGGCCAGCATCGATGCGCGGCTGGCCGACGCCGAGCGCGCCTTGCGCGAGCTCGAGCGCGAGCTCGCCGACCTGCGGGTCCTGGCGGCGGGCGTCACTACGCCGGTCGAGCCGGCCGCCTCCGAGCCCGGCGAGCCCGCTCCCCCCGCGTTCGCTTGGGAGCCGGGGCCGCAACCGGCACCGCCGAGCGGCCGTGCGGTTGCGCTGCCCCCGCCGCCCTCTGCGGAGGAAGCCGACCTGCCGTTCGCCTTCAAGCGGCCGGTGCAGATCGAGCCCTCGCTCGCCGATCGGGCGGCCAAGGCGCTGCGGGAGAAGTCGGCGGCGTGGATCCTCGCCTGGGCCGGCGGAATCGTGACCGCCCTCGGCATCGTCCTCTTCTTCGCGCTTGCCGTGAACCGCGGCTGGATCGGACCGGACGCGCGGGTCGCCGCCGGCGGGCTCGCCTCCGCGCTGGTCTTCGGAAGCGGTGCGTACCTACGGCGGCGGTTCGGCCCGACGTACTCGTCGCTCGCAGCGGTCGGCGCCGGCATCGCAGGCGCGTACGCGACGCTGCTCGCAGCGACCTCGCTCTACGACCTCCTGCCGGCGGCGGCGGGCCTCGTGGCCGCCGCGACGATCGCGGGGGTCGGGCTCGTCACGTCGCTCGCCTGGCGCTCCCAGCTCGTCGCCGGCCTGGGGCTGATCGGCGCGATCGTGTCGCCCGTCGGCGTCTACGACGGGGACGTCACCCGGTTGGGGACGGCATTCGCGGCGATCGTCCTAGCGGCGGCGGGAGTGGTCTCCGTCCGCCTGCGCTGGACGCGCTTGGCCTTCGTCGCGTCAATCGTCAGCCTGCCGCAGTTCCTCGCCCTGGCAGGCGACGACCCCGAGCCCGATCCGCGGCTGCTCGCACTCGGCGCGATGTTCGCGGTCGCGTACCTCGCAATCGCCGTCGGGCACCAGTACGTCTCGGATAGAGCGGGACTCCGTCGGCTGCCGACCTGGCTCGTGCTCGCCAGCGCGTACGTCGCATCGGGCATCACGGCGGTCTACGACCAACCCGGCCGCGAGGGGGTGGCGCTCCTGATCGTCGGAGCGCTGTACGGGCTCGTCGCGGCGGCGCTGATGCGTCGCGAGCGAGCGCGCGAGCTCGGGGCGCTCGTCGCCGTCGTCGCGCTCGCGATTGCCGCGGGCGCGATGGCGGACCTCTTCTCCGGCCGGACGCTCGCCGTCGCCTGGGCGCTCGAGGCCGGGCTCCTGGCCTGGCTGGCGCGCCGCGTTCGCGATCCGCGGTTCCAGCTCAGCGCGCTCGCCTACCTCGGCCTCGCGCTCGGGCACTCGCTCGCAGTCGAGCAGTGGCAGCTGGCGCTCTTCCAGGTCTCATCGCATCCGGCGACGAGCTGGCCCACGCTGCTCGCGCTGGCCGCCGGGGTGGCCGCCGTGGGCTGGCTCACCCCGGCGTTCGGTAATGAGGACGTCCCGCGCCAGGGTGTCTTCGGCGCCCTGGCGCCCGTCTTCGACCGGCTGCGCGCCGCGCAGCCGGCGCTCCGCGTGGCGGGCCTCTGGTCGGCCGCGACGCTCGCGCTCGTGACCGTCTCGCTCGCGATCCTCGAGCTCGCAGTGCGGCTCGGCCCGGCCGCCGCGCTCGGGTTCGACCGCGGCCAGGTCGGGGTGGACGCCGTCTGGGCCGCCGTCGGCCTCGCCGCCGTCTGGCTGGGATCGCGCCGCCTGCCGGCCGTCGCGGCGGCCGGCTGGGTCTGGCTCGCGCTCACCGTCGCCAAGGTCCTGGCGTACGACATCGACGAGCTCGTACGGCCCGAGCGCTCGCTCGCGCTGCTGATCGTTGGGAGCGCCGTGCTGCTGGCCGCCTTCGCGATCCGCACCTTCCAGGCTCTGCCGGTCGGTGCGGTGCTCCTGAGCATCCCGCTCGTCACCGGAGGCGCGGTCGAGCTGGCGCACGGCGGCTTCGCCGGCGCCGACGCGAACGGCCTCGCACTCCTCGTGGTCGCGGCCGCGTACGGGGTGCTCGCGGCCGCCTCGCACCGCCGGGATCGGGACTTCTCCACGGTGCACTCGGCGACCTGCATCGCGCTTGTCGCGGTCGCCTTCGGCGTCCTCCTCTCGCACGTCTGGCTCGTGCTCGCGTGGTCGGTCTGCGCCGTCGTGCTCGCCGGACTCGCCGAGCTGCTCGGCGACAAGCGCTTCCTGACCGCGGCGTACGGCTTCATTGGGCTCGCCCTCGGCTACGCGCTGACCGTGGAAGCGCCGCCCGGCGATCTCTTCCTCTCGCAGCCCCACCCAGCCGACCGCGTGCGGGCGCTCGTGATCGCCGCCGCCGCCGCCGCCGCCGTTGCCGTCTTCTGCCGCCGCACGAAGCCGGCCCGGCCTCCGCAGCCCACGGGTGGGCGGTACTCGGCGCTCGCAGCCGAGCTCGAGGCCGGTCAGGACCGGTGGGCGGCGGTCACGCTCTGGGTCGCGGGCGTCCTCACCCTGTTCGCCTGCTCGCTCGTCATCCTCGAGATCGCGCAGACGGTGTCCTCGGGCACCGTCGACACCGACTTCCAGCGCGGCCACGTCGCGGTGAGCGCCTTCTGGGGCATCGTCGGGCTGGCGCTGCTCTCGATCGGCCTCGTTCGCCGCTCACGCGCGTTCAGGGTGGCCGGCTTCGTCGCCTTCGGAGTGACGGTCGGCAAGATCTTCCTCTACGACCTCGCGAACCTCAGTGCGATGGCGAGGGCACTGTCCTTTCTTGGCGTCGGGGCCGTGCTGCTCCTCGGCGGGTTCTTCTACCAGCGGTTGAGCGAGGAGCTCGAAGAGCGACGCCGTCCCGTGAACGCCGGGGGATCCGCGTGAGGCCGCTAGACCCGTTCGCGGGTCGGTAACGCGGCGCGCCTCGGCTCGGCGACGACGCGCGCGAGCCGCGAGACCAGCTGCAGCGTGTCGCCCTCCTCGACGAGCCCCCGGAGCTCGCCAAGCTGCGCGTCCAGCCAGTCGCCTTCGACGCGGCCACGGGTGACGCGCATGATCTTCGGGTGGTCGGTGGGCTCGACCGTCTCGCCCTCTCCCCACAGCTCCTCGTGCAGCTTCTCCCCCGGGCGGGCGCCGATGAACTCGATGGCCACGTCACGCGCGGGTTCCTTCCCCGACAGCCGGATCATGTTCTCGGCGAGCTCGACGATCCGCACCGGCTCGCCCATGTCGAGGACGTAGAGCTGTCCCTCGCCGCCGCTGCCGCCGGCCTGCACGACGAGCGCGACGGCCTCGGGCGTCGTCATGAAGTACCGCGTCATCTCCGGGTGCGTGACCGTCACCGGGCCACCGCGCTCGATCTGGCGGCGGAAGATCGAGATCACGCTACCGGACGAGCCGAGCACATTGCCGAAGCGGACGCCGACGTAGCGCGTCGCGACGTCCTCGCGGGCGCCGTAGGCCTCGACGATCCACTCGCACAGCACCTTGCACTGGCCGTAGACGGCCTTCGGGTTCAGCGCCTTGTCCGTCGACACGAGCACGAAGCGCTTCACGCCGAAGTCGGACGCGATGCCGGCCATGATCTCGGTGGCGAGGACGTTGTTTCGCACGGACTCGATCGGGTTCGTCTCCATCATCGGCACGTGCTTGTAGGCGGCTGCGTGGAAGACGATTCCGGGCTCCCAGCGCTCGAAGACCTGGCGAATCTTGGTGCGGTTGCCCGCGTCGGCGAGCACGGGGACTGCGGGCGGAAAGTGCCGCTCGCCAACCAGCTCGCGCTCGATCTCGAACAGCGCGAACTCGGAGTGGTCGACGAGGATCAGGCGCGCGGCGCCAAGCCGTGCGATCTGCCGGCAGAGCTCCGAGCCGATCGAGCCGCCGGCGCCCGTGACCAGCACGGTCTCGTCGCGCAGGTAGGACGCGACCTGCTCCAGATCGACCTCGACCGGCTCGCGGCCGAGCACGTCCTCGACCTGCACAGGCCGAATCTGGCCCGCGAGGTCGACGTCGCCCTCGATCAGCTCGTACAGCCCGGGCAGGGTCTTCACGGGCACGCCGGCCTGCCGACAGATGTCGACGATCCGGCGGCGGTCGTCGCCCGATGCCCCGGGGATCGCGATCAGCACCTCGTCGGGCTGCGAGTTGCGCAGGAGCTCGGGCAGGTTTGCCGTGGTGCCCAGGACGCGGACGCCGTGCAGGCGCAGGTTCCGCTTGCGCGTGTCGTCGTCGACGAGCCCGATCGGCGTATAGCGCAGCGCGGGCGAGCGCAGCAGCTCGCGCACGATCAGCTGGCCGGCGTCTCCCGCACCGACGACGAGCACCTCCTTACCGCGCGCAACGAGCCCCCCCGGTGCCGGGCGCTCGATCACGGTGCGGACGAGCAGGCGCGCGCCGGCGACGAAGGCGAGCGTGAGCAGCAGGTCGAGCACGGCGATCGACCGCGGCAGCCGGACGTCCTGCACGGGCGAGAGGAAGTAGACGGTCACGTACGCGATCAGCGACCCGGTCACGACGGCCCGCCCGATTCGCCACATGTCCCGCGTGGACACGTATCGCCACCAGTGGTTGTAGACCCCGAAGAGCAGGAAGACGACGACCTTGATCGCGACGACGATCAGGATCGTGCGCTCGAACAGCGTGTCGTAGTAGACGGGGACGCCGTTGTCGAACCGGAGCTGGAAGGCGAGGTACCACGCCAGCGCGAAGAGGCCCCCGTCGACGAGGGGCTGCCACAGCCGATGGCGCGTGGGCAAGGTCACCTCGCGCTCCTGGCCGCCGTCCACTCACGCCCGGCACGCGTACGCGTTCCAGTCGACGCGTCACATTCGCGTCGGCGCGTCTGCGTCGAGCCGACTCGGGCGCCGGCGCCGCTTGTCCGTACTGGCTCGTACTGTCCTGCGCGCCGCGTCTGCTTGAGCCGGTTAGGCGCCAGCGACGCGCCAGGAGCGCGAGGAAGCGTCACGGGGTCACTCCGGCACTCACGGCCGACCGCACGGTGTCCACGACCCGCTCCTGTACGCCGCCGGGAATGCCCGGCCACAACGGGATGGAGAAGTTCTCGCGCGCCGCACGTTCCGTCGCCGGTAGGGATCCTTCCTCGTAGCCGAGGAAGCGCAGCGCGGGCTGGAGGTGGAGCGGCGTCGTGTAGTAGACGGCCGATCCGATTCCGGCTTCGTCCAGCGCCTCACGGATGCGGTCGCGTTCGGCCGAGCGGCAGACGAAGAGGTGGTAGACGTGGCCCGGCTCGTCGGGCGGGAGCCGGCAGGCCTCGCCGAGACCGAGCTCCGTGTAGCGGGCGGCTGCCTCGCGCCGACCCCGGTTCCACGGCTCGACGTGCGGGAGGAAGACGCGAAGGAACGCCGCTTGGAGCTCGTCGAGCCGGGAGTTGTAGCCGACGAACTGGAAGTCCTTCTTGTCGAGCGAGCCGTGGAAGGCGAGCATCGAGACGCGCTCTGCCAGCTCCTCGTCGTTCGTGGCGATCAGGCCGCCGTCGCCGAGGCAAAAGAGGTTCTTCGTCGGGTAGAAGCTGTACGTGGCCGCGACGCTGGTCGCCGTCCCGGGCGCCCCCCAGGCCTGCGCGGCGTCCTCGATGATCGGCAGGCCGAGCTGCGCGAGCTCGGCGAGCGGCGCGGGACGGCCGAACAGGTGCACCGGCATGATCGCCTTCGTAAGCGGCGTGACGCGGTCGGCGACGTCGGACGGGTCGAGGTTCAGCGTCGCCGGGTCGATGTCGGCGAAGACCGGCGTCGCCCCGCGGCGAGCAATCGACTCGGCGGTCGCGTAGAACGTGAACGCCGGGCAAACGACCTCGTCGCCGGGCCCGACCCCGAGGGCGTCGAGCACCAGCACGAGTGCATCCGTGCCGTTCGCGACCCCGACCGCGCGGCGAACGCCCAGGTAGGCGGCCGCTTCCGCTTGGAAGGCCTTGAACTGGGGTCCGCGGATGAACGCGCCGCTCTCCAGCACGTCCTGGAACGCCTGTGTCACCTCGTCCTTGAGCGGCGCGTACTGCGCCTCGATGTCGATCAGCGGGACTCTGGACACGACGGCGAGTCTACGCGTCACTGGGGTTGCGACCGGTTGCCCGGTCAGTGGGTGGCTGGCGTCTCTTCACCACGAGCCAGGCGATCCCTCCGGCGACGGCGGCGACGAGGAGGAGGATCTCGAAGTACCGCAGGGCGTCGTGCAGCCGCTCCCAGTGCGAACCGAGGGCCCAGCCGGCCGCGGAGAGCACGGAGCAGAACGGGATCACACCGAGCAGCAGGAGCGCGAGGAACGGCGCCAACCGCATGCGCGCGAGGCCGGCGGGAATCGCCACGAACGAGCGGACGAGCGGCGTCGCGAAGCCGAGCGGTACCGCGACTCCGCCGAAGCGCGAGAACCAGCGTTCGGCGCGCTCGAGCCGCGCGGGCGTCACGTGCAGCCAGCGGCCGCGGTGCTCGACGAAGGGGCGGCCGCCGTGCGCACCTATCGTCCATCCGATGAACCCGCCGACGAGGTTGCCGGCGGCCCCGGCTACGACGACGGCTACGAACGAGCGCGCACCGTGCTGGAACTCGTGTCCGAACAAGCCGATCGAGCCGGCGATCGACCCCGACGCGATCGCGCCCGCATAGACCATGACGAGCTCACTCGCGATCGGAAGCATCGCGCCGACGAGCATGAGCAGGAAGACCGCCTCGAGCCCGTGGTCGCCGATCGCCGAGGTGATCGACCCGGTGACCGACGCCAGCGGCACGGGTTGCAAGCCTACGTGCCGCTGCTGCGGTACCGGAGGAGGATCGCGTCGGCGAGGATCCGCTCGCCGCCCTTCGACTGCCGGCTGAGCAGCACGCCGTCGCTCGCGAGCGCCGCGCCGGGACCCGGGGCGAGTGCGAACCCCGTGACGGCGCCGAGGCGCACGAGCGCGCGGGCGAGGTCGTAGTTCGAGAGTCCGACGCTGTAGCCGACGCGTCCGCCGTCTGCCGCCACGAGCAGCAGGCGCCCGTCCGCCCGCTGACCGACGGCGGCACGTGCCTGGCGGACTGCGAGCACGGTTGCACCGAATGCCTCTCGCGCCCGGAATACCGCTCTGCCGTCACGCACGAGCACGGGGCCGCCGCCAATCGCGTCCACCGCGCTCGTCCAGTCCGGCTTCAGCGGAAGGCGCACTCCGACGGTGGTTCCGACAGGTGCTTCGGTCGCGAGCTGCTGCGTCGCGGTGCCGCGGGCGACGAGCACTGCTCCACCGGCCGGCACCGGTCCGCTCCCACGGCGAATCTCACTCACCTTGCCCGAGAGCTCGGTGTTCGGCCTGGTCGGAGGAAGGCCGGTGACGACGGCCTCGACGGTGTCGGAGGCCGTTGGGGTCACGCCGCCCCACGCCGGTGTGTAGAGGCTGACGCCGTTGGCTGCGGGCGGCTTGTTGAGCACGAGCGGCCGCCGTTGCCCCGTGCCGTTCCACGTCGCGCTCATCGCGACCTTCCCGATCACGAGGTTCCCGGAGGCGTCGATGCCGAGGCTCGAGCGTGTTGCGAGCGGCCCGCTGTGGAGGACGCCGCCCTGGATCACGATCCCGTAGGGGCGTCCGTCCGTGTAGGAGAAGTCGCCGCTCAGACCCACCACCGGGGCACCCAGCCGGCGCTCGATCGCGGTCAGCCGCTCGCGTGCTGCGATGACGCTGTTGGAGAGGGCTGGTTCCAGCTGGTACTGCCCTGTCGGTTTCGGGGCCGTGACCACGTGGAGTACGACCGGACCGCGCCGCGTGAACTGCACTTGTTTCTCGTACGTCACGCCGGGCATCAACTTCTGGCGCTGCCCGGCCGCGGCCGATGTGGCCAGCAGGCCGGCAACGAGCAGGCAGATGACGGCGGCGCGTACCACGACCCCGCGCAGACGGTAGCGGAAGGGTCGGCCCAACGAGCGCGAGCCGTCGCCGCCCTCGGGAACCGCACAGGTGAGAACTGCTCCGCCGAGCACGGTCCGGCAGTCGGATCTATGCGCGAGGCCGACCGGCGCGCGACGGACACGGGGGCACCGAGAAGCGCCAGTTAGGCGACGAAGAGCATCAACCACGATATCGCGGATTTCCAGGCAGTTCGTCGCCCTCGACGGCCGCACCGTCTCCGCCGCTACCATGCGCCCCGTGAGGGGGAGAGGGGTCCTTCGCACGGGGTTGTGCGTCGGCGCGGTTACGCTCGTCGCGTTGCCGTTCGCCGCCGTGTCGGCGGGCTCGGAGCGCGCGTCGCCGCGCGCCAAACCGGCGCCCGGCATCATCAAGCTGCGGGTGCCGGCGCCCGGTCACGTGAACGCGGCCGTGCTGACCTTCACGCGCAAGGCAGGAAGCACCGCCCCACCCCGGATCGCGCTCGCGGGCCGCTACACCGTCCGGCCGAGGGTCACGCTCGTCGGAGGAGTCAGCCGGTGGGCGAACAGCGAGACGCAATGGGTGGCGCTGGTGACGATCGTGAACTTCAAGCCTCAGCCACCTTCCACCGGGCGCACGCTGGCGGCCGTCACGCGACCGCTCGTGCGCATCAGGGCCCAACGGCCGTACAAGACCGTGTTCGTCGGCAACGTCCCTGTCGATCGGGCCATGAAGCGGCCGATCGTCATCAACAGCTTCGGGCTGGGCGTCGTGCTCAAGCGGATTTCCCGCGTCGGCATCCCCGACCCCTACGACAACCCCGCCTACGTGCTGAACGAGGTCCGGCGCGCGCTCGCCGGGCTCCCCAACCCCGCCTTCGCGGCCGCCGTCCTCGGCCGTCTGCCCACGTCGGGCTGATCAGCCGCCGAGGCAGGACGTGGGCGAACGCGGCGCGCTCGTCGTTCGCTTTGCCTACCGGCCTCGTCTGCGCCACTGACGCGGCCGCTGCGCAGCGGCCGCCATCCCGTCCGCGCACCTCGGCCGCCGCGGTCGGGCTCAGCCGGCCGCGACGAACTCGGCACACATTCGTCACAGTCTTGCGACCAGGTCCGTGGGATGATGAAGGGTCACGCGTTTTCCGGGGTCAGACCCCGATGCGAGCCTCGCCACGGCGCGATGAGCGCGTCAGTCCTACTTGACGAACCTCTTCGAGACGACGTCTCCGTTCGACGGGTCGAGCACGACGTGGTAGCCGGCTATCGAGTACGCCGCCAAACCTTCTTCCGCGACCACGTCAGCTCGGGACAGAGACCGAACAGCCGCCTCAGCAAGCCTCACTCGGCTGGGGAAGCTCGCTCCCAGCCACCGGACCTGGAGCTAGTTCCAGACTTTGACTTCGCGGTAGAGCGTGTCGCGCTGCACCGGTGTCTTGCCTACCGCCTTGATCAGGCGCACGAGCTCCTCGGTCGACGTCCGGTGTGTCGTCCCGGCTGCCGAGACGACGTTCTCCTCGATCATCACGGAGCCAAGGTCGTCGGCGCCAAAGTCGAGCGCCACCTGGCCGATCTTCATACCCTGCGTGACCCACGACGATTGGATGTGGTCGACGTTGTCGAGGTAGATGCGGCTGACCGCCTGCGTGAGGAGGTAGTCGAAGGACGTCGGCATCGCCTCGACGGGCACCTGCGCCGCGAGCCGTGTGCCGTGCGGCTGGAACGTCCACGAGATGAAGGCGCGGAATCCGCGCGTCTCGTCCTGAAGATCGCGGATGCGCCGCATGTGCTCGATGCGCTCCTCGACCGTCTCGACGTGTCCGTACATCATCGTCGCCGTCGTCGACATCCCGAGTCGGTGCGCGTGGCGCATGACGTTCAGCCACTCGCGGGTCTTCGTCTTCTTCGGCGCGATGATCTCGCGCACGCGGTCGACCAGCACCTCGCCGCCGCCGCCCGGAATCGAGTCCAGCCCGGCGTCGCGCAGGCGCGAGAGGGTCTGCGGGATGTCGAGACGGGAGCGGCGCGCGATGTGCTGGATCTCGGGCGGCGAGAGCGCGTGCAGGTGGATCTTGTAGCGCGCCTTGATCGAGCGGAAGAGGTCCTCGTAGTAGTCGATCCCGAGGTCCGGGTGGTGCCCGCCCTGCATCAGCACGCCCGTGCCGCCGATCGCGAGCGTCTCCTCGATCTTCTTGAAGATGACCGAGTTGGGGAGAAGGTAGCCCTCCGCGCGGTCGCCGGGCCGACGGTAGAAGGCGCAGAAGTCGCAGTCGGTGACGCAGATGTTCGTGTAGTTGAGGTTGCGGTCGATGATGAACGTGATCCGGCCGGGGTCGGTGCGCCGGCCACGCAGCTCGTGCGCTGCACGCCCGACCGAGACCAGGTCGCGCGAGCGGAGCAGCGCCACGGCGTCCTCGTCGGTGATTCGCTCGCCGTCGAGGGCCCTACCCAGGACGTGTTCGACCGTCAAACCGCGACCTCTGTCCGCACGAAGCGCAGCTCGGGCACGCGCTCGAGCTCGCCGACCTCCTGGGCGAGCTCCAGGAAGGTGAGCAGGCCGGCGCGCTCGCGCGGGCCGAAGCGGTAGCGCAGCTTCTCGAAGTAGCGGGCGAGGAAGCCCGGCGGGTAGCCGTAGCGCTCGCTCGCTTCGTAGGCGAGCGTCTCGGGCTCGGCGCGTGCGTGCAGGACCGACTGGAAGAGCGCCTCCTCGAGCTGGGCGAGGCCGTCCGGCAGCGGCTCGGGCGCGGCCCACACGGCGAAGACCATCGGCAACCCGGTGCGTTCCAGCCACAACCGGCCGAGGTCGTGGTGCGGCGTGGGATCCTCGAACGCGCTCTGGAGCGCAGCGTCCCCGATCAGGAGCTTGGCGTCGGCGGGCTCGCCCAGGGGCACGTGCCGCGCCTCGGGGAGGAGCACCTTCGTCAGCACGACGGACGTCGCGCTCTCGGGCGTGACAGCGACGGTCCGGACGTGCTCGAGCGGCTGGCGGGAGACGAGCTGGATTGAGTCGACCGCGCCCTCGGAGGAGACGCAGAGACGCGGGAGGATCCGCAGCCGGTGGGCGTGCCGCGCGTACTCGATCGACGAGATGGGCGCCAGGTCGATCCCGCCGTCCAGCAGCTGGGCGTTCAGGTCGGTCGGCACTCCCGGAACCTCGACGACCTCGGCCTCGAGCCGGAAGAAGACGGGCGCCATGTTGACGTACGAGATGCGGCCGAGCCGGATCACGTGTCCCCCGGTTGGAAGAACGTCACGAGGTTGCCGTCATGGTCTGTGACCGAAAACTCGCGAAAGCCCCACGGTTGCTCCTCGAGCGGCGACTTCGGATGCACGATCCCCTGATCCATGCAGGACGCGTACAGCTCGTCGATCCCTCGGACCCCCACCCTGATCGACGTCATCGAGTCCTCCGGCTCGATCCCACTCGGGCCCCAGAAGTGGATCCAGGCCTCGCCGCGTCCGACGATCCCATACTCGTGCTCCGCGTGGAAGATCTCGAAGCCGAGGCGGTCGCGGTACCAGGCTGCGCTCGCCTCGATCTCCCGCGCCGGGATGATCGGGACGGCCGAGAGGAAGGTCGTCCCCACGCTCACTCCCACCTCCGCAGCTCGTTGTAGAGCGTGTCGCGCTGCACCGGAATGCGGCCGGCCGCGCGCACGACGCGGGCGAGTTCGTCGATCTTCTGCTCGGTCTCGGTGCTCGCACCCGCGGCATGGAAGATCTCCTCCCGCACGACCGTGCCCTGGACGTCGTCGGCGCCGAAGTGCAGCGCAACCTGCGCGAGCGGGAGACCCATCATGATCCAGTAGGCCTTCACATGGGGGACGTTGTCGAGGAGCAGCCTCGACGCGGCGATCATCTTCAGGTCGTCCGAGCCTGCCGTGTGCGTCCAGCCGCGCCGCTCGAACACCGTGTTCTCCGGGTGGAAGGCGAGCGGGATGAAGGAGAGGAAGCCGCCGGTCTCGTCCTGGAGCTCGCGCAGACGTAGCCAGTGGTCGACCCGCTCCTCGTACGTCTCCACGTGTCCGTAGAGCATCGTGCATTGCGTCGGCATGCCGAGGCCGTGCGCGGTCCGGTGGACGTCGAACCACTCGTCCGGGTGCTCCTTGCCCGGCGCGACCAGCCGCCGTACGCGGTCGGCGAAGACCTCTGCGCCGCCGCCCGGCAGCGATCCGAGCCCGGCAGCCTGGAGGTCGCGCAGCACCTGCTCGTGTGAGAGGCTCGCCAGCTTCGACATGTGGTGGATCTCGCTCGCGGTGAAGAGCTTCAGGTGGACGTCCGGGAGTGCCTCGTGCAGGTGCCGGACGATCTCGACGTAGTACGTGAAGTCCACGTGTGGGCTCTCGCCGCCCACCATGTGGATCTCGGTGAACCCCGTGAGCTCGCGCTGGCGCGAGGCGTCCTCGACCAGCTCCTCCGCCGTGTACGTATACGCACCCTGCTCCTTCTGCGTGACGGCGAACGCGCAGAACTTGCACTTCACCCGGCAGACGTTCGTCTGGTACAGGTTCAGGTTCTGGACGAAGTAGACGCGGTCGTCGCCGCCGCGCACGCGACGCGCGAGATCCGCGAGCTCGCCCACGGCGAGCAGATCGTCAGACTCGAGCAGCGCCAGGCCGTCCTCGAAGTCGAGTCGCTCGCGCGCCACGACCTTGTCGCGAATCGTGTCCAACGTGCTGATAGCGACCGCCATCAGGAAGCACCTAGGGGCCAGGCTGAGGTCTGGGTTCTGATTGCGGCCGTCACTAACCGTCCCTGTCCACCACAGCGTAAGTGAGCGCCACGAGCTCCTCCCGGTCGTCCCCGTTCAGGCACGCGCGCGCCTGCCGAGCATAGTCGAGGGCTACTTCCCGGGACCGTTCCAGCGCGCCTGTGGCGGCCACGCGGACGAGCGCGCCGTCCAGACGCCCGCCGGCGAGCGCGCGTCGCACGACGTCGTCCTTCTGCGCCGCGAGCAGGAGCGGCAGCGTCGGCGTGCCCTCCCGCAGGTCGGCGCCTGCGACCTTGCCCGTGTCGGCGGTGTCCCCGGCGCAGTCGAGGATGTCGTCGGCGATCTGGAAGGCGATTCCGAGTGCGACCCCGAACCGGCCGAGCTCGGGTCGGCGAGGCCCGCCGCCTAGCGTGCAGGCGGCCTCGAACAGCTTCCCGGTCTTGAGCGCGCAGCGCTGGAGGTACGCCTCGACGGTGGTGTCGGGGTCGTGTGCCTGCTGGTGCTGGAGCGCCTCGCCCCGGGCTAGAGAGAGGGCGGCCTCGGCGAGCACGGCCACCGCCCACGGGTCACCGGTCGCCGTCAGCTCGGCGAAGGCACGGCCGAACAGGTAGTCGCCCGAGGCGCGAGCGGCCGGCTCGCCGTACGTCGACCAGGCCGAGGCGCGCCCGCGGCGGAACTCGGCGCCGTCGATCAGGTCGTCGTGGACGAGCGTCGCCATGTGGACGAGCTCGACCGCCACGCCGGCGGCGACGGGCGGGCGCAGGCCTCGAGGCGCGGCGAGGAAGCAGAGCAGCGGGCGCAGGCGCTTGCCCCCCGCCTGAAGGGCCGAGGCACCGACGTCGGCGACGAGCCCAGGGTGGGCGGCCACAGCGGTCGTGAGCCGGCTCTCGAGATCGTCGAGGTACTCGTCCAGCCCCGGGGCCTCCCGAATGGTCTGCAGCGCAGTCATTCAACCGTTTCCGCTCGGCCCAAAAACTCGACCAAGAGCTGGGACCTACCTGTCATCAGGCATTTCTCGATTCCTCTCCACACCGGATTCGCCCACGGCGACTCCGGTATGTAGTGCGACGATCCCGGCTGCGAAGCGGCGGTGGCGCACGTCCTCGAACCCGGCCTTCCGCATGACGGCCGCGAGGTCCTCGGGGCCGGGGAAGCGGCGGACGCTCGCCGGGAGATACGTGTACGCCGAGCCGCCGGGCAGGGTCTTGCCGGCGAGCGGGACGAGCACGTCGAACCATACGCGGAAGAACGGTCGAGCGGGCCCGGACGGCCGCGTGATCTCGAGGACTCCGAGACGCCCGCCCGGCCGCAGGACGCGCTGCAGCTCTCGGAACGCGGCCTCGAGGTCCTCCACGTTGCGGACGCCGAAGCCGACCGTCGCCGAATCGAAGCTGCCGGCGGCGAAAGGCAGCGCCAGCAGGTCGCCCTCGACCCACTCGATCGACGAGGACTTGCGCCGGGCGCGCTCGAGCATTCCCTCCGAGAAGTCGAGGCCGACGACGCGGCCACCGGCCTGCTCGGCGGCAAGCGCGAGATCGCCCGTTCCGCAGCACGCGTCGAGGACGCGATCTCCACCTCGGACGACCGCGCGCGCGGTCATTCGACGCCACCTGCCGTCGAGGCCGGCGGTCATCAGCCGGTTCATCAGATCGTAGACGGGGGCGATCCGGTCGAACATCGACCGCACCTCGGCGCCGCCCAGTCGACCCGTCTGCACGCTCACAACAGCACGCGCGCGACGCTCACTGCCCCCACCTGGGCACGAGCGCCTGATCCAGCCCCAGCTGGTCGAGGCAGCGGGCGACGACGAAGTCGACCAGGTCCTCCACGGTATCGGCACCGTGGTAGAAGCCGGGCGCCGCGAACAGGATCACAGCGCCGGCGCGGCGGAGGCGGAGCAGGTTCTCGAGGTGGATCGTGGACAGGGGCGTCTCCCGGGGAACGAGCACGAGCTTGCGGTCTTCCTTGAGCGCGACCGAGGCTGCCCGATGGATGAGGTTGTCGACGATGCCGGCGGCGATCGCCCCCGCCGTGCTCATCGAGCACGGACAGACGACGTAGCCGTCCACACGCGCGGAGCCGCTCGCGAACGGCGAGCTCCAGTCGCCCGGGTCGGCGATCGTCGCCAGCCCGCAGGCTGGCTCCGTGAGGCGCGCGAGCACCTCGTCGGCGGGCAGGCGCGGATCGCCGTAGAGCTCCGTCGCCAGCACCTCCACGCCCGAGGGCGACGCGCAGATCCCGATCTCGCAGTCGGCCGCTGCGAGCGCCTGGACAAGGCGGGCGGCGTACGGGGCGCCCGACCCCCCCGTTATTCCGAGGAAAACGCGCACGCTCCGGTGCAGATTAGCCCGGTCGCGGTCGGGCTGACGGTTGTCAGTGCGGGAGCCCTTTACCCACCGGCGGAGCCGGGCTCTGCCCGGCGGGAGCCACAGCGCGGTGGAGCGCGTCTGCAGTCGAAGAAAGGGGTTCGCGGGGGAAACATGGTTTCCCCCGCGGTTTCCCCAGCGCTACTGCTTTCCCTTGGACGACTCGAGGAAGACGGCAAGCGCGAGCAGATTGTCGTCGCCGAGGGCACCGAACGACGGCATCGGCGAGCCCGGATTTTCGCACGCGGGGCACTTGAGGTGGCTGATCTGGAAGTCGATTCCTTTGTTCGCCGCGCCCTCGGATGTCAGGTCGGGAGCGCCGAGGTTCGACGATCCGGACCCCAGGTAGGTGTGGCAGGTGAGGCAGCCGGCCTCGGAGAAGATGGTCGCGCCCTGGACCACCAGTTTCTCGGGGTCCGCCCCCGGCGGGAGCCCCTGTAGCTGCTGGGCGTTGGCCCTCAGGTTCTCGTCCTTGATCCACACCGGCACCTTGGCCTTGAGCTCGCTGGCGATCGCCTCCTGGGCCGTCGCGCCCTTGTACGTGAGCACCCCCATGGAGATGACGACGAGGATCGCCGCGATCATCGCCACGGGCCGGCGCAGGAGCCGGCGCTCGCGCCGCAGGTCGATGAACGGGAGTACGAGCAGGAGGATGAGGCAGATCGTCGGGATGCCGACAGTTCCGAGGATCACCGACTCCGGCCACTTGAAGATCCGCAGCAGGTAGAAGAGGAAGTAGAAGTACCAGTCGGGCCGGGGGACGAAGCTCGTCGTCCCGGGATCGGCCTTCTCCTTGTACAGCGA
>Ga0307278_10000523_pt1 | contig 19323 bp, 20 predicted proteins | sample ER_DNA_117_FD_194482 | JGI IMG/M metagenome (GOLD analysis project Ga0307278, IMG submission 194482) | Bulk soil microbial communities from the East River watershed near Crested Butte, Colorado, United States - ER_DNA_117 | ecosystem: Environmental > Terrestrial > Soil > Floodplain | place...
CGATCGGCGAAGCAGAGAAAGGACGGGCGGTGGTGTCAACCATCAACCGGAACAGCGGAACCCATCAGCCGGCACCAAGACGTCAAGCATCTACCGGGCCAGCACACCGTCCGCCGGAGGTAGTCCGTGAGCAAGGCGTTAGCAAGCGACCCGGCAACGCTCGCGGCCTTGGTGAGCGGAATCCTAGATCCGCTGGTCAGGGTGGTGCGAGCGGGGAGATTCGAACTCCCACGTCCAAGGGACACCGGGTCCTAAACCCGGCGCGTCTACCGGTTCCGCCACGCTCGCTCGAAGCTTGTGGCTCGCTTCTACCTGCGGCTTCGCCCTACCGTACCACCTGTTCCCGGCACCCTCGTACGCCTCGTCAGCCCGGTGGCTGGTCGGGGCGGACGGAGCGCTCGCCGACGAATGCCTCGATGCCGTCCAGGACGCGTGGCAGGCCGAACTCGAAGCTGTCCAGGGCGCGTTGCAGGGTGTAGTCGGCGCCGCCGTCGGACGGCGCGAAGGCGCCTGACTGCTCGACCTCGACCAGGGTGGGATAGCGGCTGGCGTCGAAGTACCTGTCGAAGACCGGTTCGTAGGCGGCCCACCACTGGTCGTCGGTCATGCCGGTGCGCCGCGCGGCGTCCGCCGCGTCGACCGCGGTCTGCGCCGCGCCGCGGACGTACTCGCCGACGAGGCTGACCACCTGGACCATCTCGGTCCCGCTGAGGCCGATCCCGGAGACCGCGTGGAGGGTGGCCTCGAACAGCGCGGTCTCGTTCGGTCCGAGCAGTGCCCGGGCCGCCGAGACCTGCAGCACCCAGGGATGGCGGTGGTAGAAGGCCCAGTCCTCGCGCGCGCGCAGCTCGAGCTTGGCTCGCCAGCCGCCGGGCGCGGCATCGGGCATGGCGATCTCGCCGAGGACCGTGTCGAGCATGAGGTCGAGCAGCTCGGCCTTGCCCGGCACGTAGGTGTACAGCGACATGGTGCCGACCCCGAGCTGGTCGGCCACCCGCCGCATGGACAGCGCCGCCAGGCCCGTGGCGTCGGCGAGCTCGATCGCGACCCGCACGATCCGTTCCACGCTGAGGCCTGGCTTCGGCCCCCGGGTCGGGCTCTTCTGCATGCCCCAGAGCAGCGCCAGGCTGCGCGCCGGGTCGCCGCGGCCGCTGTACTCCCTCGTCACCCTTGTTAACTCCGTATGGCGTACGGTATCGTTCGATTATCTCCGTACAGCGTATCAAGTTACTGGGGAGCGAGTGAGGAGGTGCCGGTGAGCGAGACCGGGTTCGCGGTCGTCGCCGAGGGGCTGCGCAAACGCTACGGCGAGACCAGGGCGCTCGACGGGTTCGACGTGACCGTGCCGGCGGGCACGGTCTGCGGGCTCCTGGGGCCGAACGGCGCCGGCAAGACCACCGCCATCCGCATCCTGGCGACGCTGCTGCGACCGGGCGGTGGCCGCGCCGAGGTCGCCGGCTTCGACGTGGTCCGGCAGGCCGCGCAGGTGCGCCACCACATCGGGCTCCTGGGACAGCACGCCGCCGTCGACGAGGTCCTCAGCGGCCGGCAGAACCTGCTGCTGTTCGGCCGCCTCTACCACCTGGACCCGCGGGCGGCCCGCCGGCGCGCGGACGAGCTGCTCGACCAGTTCGCCCTTGCCGGCGCGGCCGGCAAGCCGGCCAGGCAGTACTCCGGCGGCATGCGCCGCAGGCTCGACCTCGCCATCAGCCTGATCCTGGCGCCGTCGGTGCTGTTCCTGGACGAGCCGACCACCGGGCTCGACCCGCGCGGCCGCAACGAGGTGTGGCAGGCGATCCGCGAGCTCGTGGCCGGCGGTACCACGGTGCTGCTCACCACGCAGTACCTCGACGAGGCCGACCAGCTCGCCGACCGGATCTCCGTGATCGACCACGGCCGGGCGATCGCGGAGGGCACGCCCGACCAGCTCAAGTCCGAGATCGGCGGCGACCGCATCGACGTCGTGCTGCGCAGCGCCGACGAGCTGCCCGCCGCCGCCGCGACCGTCGGCAGGGTGACCGGCGCCGACCCCGAGGTCGACCAGCACACGCGCAGGGTCAGCGCGCCTGTGCGCGACCGGGTCGCCGCGCTCACCGAGGTGGTGCGGGCGCTCGACGACAGCGGCATCACCGCCGAGGACATCGCGCTGCGCCGGCCCACCCTGGACGAGGTGTTCCTCCACCTCACGGGGCGTCGCGCCGACGAGGAGGTGGCGGCATGACGGTCGTCGTCGCCCCGCCGGTCCCGAGGACCCTGCTCGAGCGCCTGCGCTGGGCGGTCGTCGACGCCTGGACGGTCACCCGCCGCGACCTGGCCCACTGGGCGCGCCAGCCCGCCGTGGTCGTGGTGGCGCTGCTGTTCCCCGTCATGACGGTGCTGATGTTCGGCTACCTGTTCGGCGGGGCGATGTCGGTGCCGGGCGGCGGTGACTACCGCGAGTTCCTCCTGCCCGGCATGTTCGCCCTCACCATGGTCTTCGGCATCGAGGCGACGATGGTCGCGGTGACCTCCGACGCCGCCAAGGGCGTCACCGACCGGTTCCGCTCCATGCCGATGGCGCCGTCGGCCGTGGTCGCCGGCCGCGGCATCGCCGACATGCTGAGCTCCACGGTCGGCCTCGCGGTCCTGATCGCCTGCGGGCTCGCGGTCGGCTGGCGCTGGCACCACGGCGCCGGCCAGGCGCTGCTCGGGGTCGGCCTGCTGTTGCTGCTGCGCTTCGCCCTGCTGTGGGTGGGCATCTACCTGGGACTGCTGGCCAGGAGCCCGGAGGTCGTCACGGCCGTGCAGATCCTGGTATGGCCGCTCGGGTTCCTCTCCAACGTCTTCGTCGCGCCCGCCACGATGCCGGGCTGGCTCGGCGCGGTCGCCGCGTGGAACCCGCTGTCGGCCACGGCGGCGGCGACCCGGGAGCTGTTCGGCAACCCGGGGTGGGGTGGCGAGGCATGGATCGCCGAGAACGCCCTGGCGATGGCGGTGGTGTGGCCGCTGGTCCTGCTCGCGGTCTTCTTCCCGCTGTCGGTGCGGCGCTTCCAGCGACTGAGCCGCTGACGTCCCGGCGGCGGTCTGCCTACGCGAACAGGGTCTTGCCCCACCACTCGCCCGGCTGGACGCCGGGCGGGCAGGCGAAGACGGCGCTGCCGACGTGGCGGATGTACTCGTTGAGCGAGTCGTTGCCGGCCAGGTTGGCCTGGACGGGGATGAACTGCTTGCGGGGGTCGCGCTGGTAGGCGAGGAAGAACAGGCCGGCGTCGAGGCGGCCGAGCCCGTCGGAGCCGTCGACGAAGGTGTAGCCGCGGCGCAGCAGGCGCGCGTCGCCGTTCATGCTCGGGTGGGCGAGCCGGACGTGCGCGTCGGCGGCGATCAGCGGCTTGCCGTCCTCGCCCTTGACGCCGAGGTCGAGCTGGTCGAACTCGCCGCGGCCGGTGAGCGGGGCGCCGGTGCCCTTGAAGCGGCCGATGATCGCCTGCTGCTCGGCGAGGTTGGTGCGGTCCCAGGTCTCGATCAGCATGCGGATGCGCCGGGCGACCAGGTAGCTGCCGCCGGTCATCCAGGCGGGACCGTCACCGTCCCGCACCCACACCTGCTGGTCGACCACGCCGTGGTCCTCGGCCTTCACGTTGTTGGTGCCGTCCTTGAATCCCATCAGGTTGCGCGGGGTGGCCTGCGCCCGGCTGGTGGAGGAGGTGCGGCCGAAGCCGAGCTGGGACCAGCGCACCGCGGCGACGCCGAAGGCGGCGCGGGCCAGGTTGCGGACGGCGTGGACGGCGACCTGGGGGTCGTTGGCGCAGGCCTGGATGGCGAGGTCCCCGCCGCAGCGGTCTGGGTCGAGCTCGTCGCCGGGGAAGTGGGGCAGGTCGGCCAGGGCCTCGGGGCGGCGCTCGGCCAGGCCGAAGCGGTCGTGGCCGTCACGGTCTCGGAACAGGGTCGGGCCGAAGCCGATGGTGAGGGTGAGCTGCGAGGGCGGCAGGCCGAGGGCCTCCCCGGTGTCGTCGGGCGGCGCCTCGGCCGGCCCGGCGACGGCGCCGAGCGGCCCGGCGTCGCGCCCGGCGGTCATCCGCGCGGCCGCCTCGGTCCAGGTGCGCAGCAGGTCGACCAGCTCCCGCCGGCTGGCGGTGGTGAGGTCGAAGGCGACGAAGTGGAGGCAGTCCTGCGTCGGGGTCACGATGCCGGCCTGGTGGCCGCCGTGGAACGGCACGGCGGCGCCGGCCCCGCGGCCGGCATCGGCGCCGTCACGGCCGGCGGCGACCACCCCGATGCCGGCCGCGCCGGCGGTCGCGGCGCCGACCCCCGCCAGGCCCAGGAGCCCGCGGCGGGACAGCCGCGGGCCGGCCGCCGGGGCCTTGCCGGTGTGCTGGTCGTCGGTCATCGGGGAGACGGTCCCCGGTCGCTCGGTCACTTGCCGGCGACGACCGCCGCGACCTTGCTCAGCGGCTCGCTGAGGGCGTCGACCTTGGTGGCCAGCGCCTTGATCTCGGCCTTGGACAGCTCGGTGTAGAGCTTGAAGCCGTCGCCCTCGGCGTGTTTGGCCAGCTCGGTCTCGACCTCGTCGAAGCGCCGGTCGAGCGTCGTGGCCAGCTCCGGGTTGCGCTCGTCGAGCACGGGGCGCAGCGCCGCGATGGCGGCCTTGGAGCCGTCCACGTTGGCCTGGAAGTCCCACAGGTCGGTGTGGGAGTAGCGGTCCTCCTCGCCGGTGACCTTGCCGGTCGCGACCTCGTCGAGCAGCTCCTTGGAGCCGTTGGCGAGCTGCAGCGGCGACAGCTCGGTCTGGTTGGCCAGCTCGACGACCTTCTTCACGTCGGCGAGGAGCTGGCCGGCGATCTTGCCGTCGCCGCTCACGTCGCCCTTGACCCAGAGGTCCTTCTCGATGCGGTGGTAGCCGGTGAACTCCTTGCCCGGCTCGACGGCGTTCTCGCGCCCGTCGATCCTCGGGTCGAGGGTGCCGAAGATCTCCGCGACCGGCTCGATCCGCTCCCAGTAGGTGCGGGCCGGCGCGAACAGGTCCTTGGCCCGCCCGACGTCGCCGGCCTTGACCGCCTCGACGAACTCGGCGGTGCGCTCGATCAGCGCCTTCGACTGGCTGCGGACGTAGCGCTGGTAGGACGCGGTCGCCTGGGCGAGGTTGGCGTCCTCCGACAGCGACTGGGCGCCGCCGGCGACGGTGAGCTTGCCACGGATGCCCTTGCCGACCTGGCCGGGCTTGCAGGCCGTCTCGTACTGCCCCGCCGGCAGCTCCACGGTGAGCTCCCTGGTGAGGCTGGGGCCGATGTTCTCGACCTCGCCCATGACCCGGTCGCCGGGCCCGTACACGTAGAACTCGGTGACCTGGGTGCCGGTGTTGGTCACCGCGAACGTGTGGGTGCCCGCGTCCAGCGAGACGCTGGACACCTCGCAGCTCGACTCGCCGGCCTTCACGGCGATCTTGCCGCTCCCGCCGCCGGCGGGGGAGGGCGACTCCGAGCCGCAGCCGGCCAGGGCGGCGGCCAGCAGGGTGGCGAGCCCGGGCAGGAGCAGCCCACGGGCACGAGCGGCGACCCCTCGGAGGGCGCCGGGGACCGGGGTCATCTGGCCGCGACGTCCTTTCGCTGGGGAGGGCTCAACGAGGAGACCGTGGCGGGCGCGACCTGGCGCCGCCGGGCCGGGCGCAGGAACAGGTACAGGACCGGCACGAGGTAGGCGAGGTAGACCATCGCCTCGAGCACCGTGGTCTGCGGGCTGAAGTTGAAGACGCCCTTGAGCACGGTGCCGTACCACGAGCCGGGCGGGACCTGCGCGCTGACGTCGAACGCCAGCGCGGTCAGCCCGGGCAGCCAGCCGGCCTCCTGCAGGTCGTGCACGCCGTAGGCGAGGACCCCGGCGGCGACCACCGCCAGGCCGGCGCCGGTCCAGGTGAAGAAGCGGCTCAGGTTCAGCCGCACGGTGCGCTTGTAGAGCAGCCAGCCGAGGACGACCGCGCTGGCGACCCCGAGCGAGAACCCGCTCACCGGCGCCGCGGTCGACCCCGCCGCCTGGACCGCCGACCAGAAGAACAGCGCGGTCTCCAGTCCCTCCCGTCCGACCGCGAGGAACGCCATGCCGGCCACGGCGGCCGTCCCGACCGCGAGCGCGGACTCGAGCCGGCCGGTCAGCTCGGCCTTGATCGTCCGGGCCGCCCGCCGCATCCAGAAGATCATCCAGGTGACGAAGCCGACGGCGACGATCGACAGCGTCCCGCCGAACGCCTCGCGCGCCTCGAAGGTCCGCAGCATCGACGTGGAGGTGTAGGTCAGCACGGCCCCGAACAGCACGCTGAGCGCGACCGCGCAGGCCACGCCGAGCCAGACTGGCGCCAGCCGGTCGCGCCGGCCTATCCTCACCAGGTAGGCGATGAGGATGCTCACGACGAGCACCGCCTCGAGGCCCTCCCTGAGCCCGATCAGGTAGTTTCCGACCACAACGCCTCCGCTGGTAGAGACTTGATTTAGGCTAACCTAATTCTTGCCAGCCGTGGCGCGTCGCGTCAACTTCCCGCCGGCTGGACCCATCCAGATCGGGCACAGCCGCGAACCCGTATCGAGCGCGCAATCGAGCGCGGACGTTGCGATACGGGAGGAAGCGATGGCGGCGGGGCGCAGGCACCTGGTACGGCGTGGGGTTGCGGCCACGGTGGCGCTGGTGCTGCTGGCGCTCGGGCTGGCCGGGCCGGCGCTGGCCCGGCCGGCGAAGCGGGCCACCCCGCGGCCCGCGGCGGCGGTGAGCCTCGACCGCATGTCCGTGACCGGTGCCGACAACGCCGTGCTGCAGTGGAACGCGGCCGCGCTGCAGGCCGTGCGGGACACCACGCCGCCGCCGCCGGTGGCCGCGCGCGCCCTCGCCGTGCTCCACACCGCCATGTTCGACGCCTGGGCCGCCTACGAACCAAAGGCGGTCGGCACCCGGCTCGGTCCCCGGCTGCGGCGGCCCGCGGCCGAGCGCACGCCCGCCAACAAGCGCGCGGCGGTCAGCTACGCGGCCTTCCGCGCCCTCGCCGACCTGTTCCCGGCCGGGCTGGCGGACTTCCAGGCGCGCCTGCGGGCCCGCCGCCCATGCGGCCGTGGCACCGGCGTCGAAGGCGCACACGGTGCGGCAGGACCGTCCCGCCGCGACGGTGCGGCCACGGGCGAAGCCGGCGGCGACGCCCCCCACGGCCGCCCGCGAGGAAGTCCGGCGAGCCGAGGCGGTACCTCGCGCACCCGGAGTCCCGCCCCGGCACCTCGAGCGAGGGCACCGAGGCCGGCGCCCGCGGCCGGCCCTGGTCGAACGGCTCGCAGTGGCCGCCGATGCTGGCCGGCTTCGGCTCGGCCCTGATCCTGGCGGGGACCCTGCGCCTGCGCCGGGCCCGCCGCGTCGCGGCCTCCGGCGTCTGGCGCTCGCCCGCCGGTCGGCATCTCCGGCGCTAGGGGGCCCACCGCCGGCGCGGTATTTCGGCGCGAGCGTCGGCGCGATATCCCGCGACACCGGACAGCTCGGTGGATTTCGCCGCCCATCGGGGAATGCGCGGCGGGCGGGGGCGACGCCGGTTCGCCTCATCCGAACGGATGAGCAGGCATCCTACGGGCCTACGACGCCGGGACGACCGGCGCCCCTACGCCAATTGCACCGGTTTCCGGCAGGCAAGTGCTCCGACGTGCGAAAAGGTGGCCGTCGCGGCACGGCGGCGCATTACCCGAGCCCGCAGAGGCGGAGAATTCGGAACAGCTACGCAGTATTACCGGACTCGGTGACCGGGCATGGTCGGGTGGTTCGTCACCTGCTATGACCTGTGCGCAATTTCAGGCCGATTGCATCGGATCGATGGTCGATGGCCGAGGCGCACGAAGACCGCTTCATGCCCGACGCCGGGGGGGCCGGCGAGACGAGGCCGGCGCTGCCGGCCGTGCCCGAGCCGGCTCGCCGCCTCGGGCGGCTCTGGACGGTGCTGGTCCTCGCCGTCCTGCTGGCGTCCGGGATCGGGCTTGGCCGCCTGCTGGGCGGCGGCGAGGCCGCGGCCGCCGGCGCCACCACGGCACCGGCGCCGCCGCCGGTGGTCGTCACGGTGCCGGCGGCCGTGCCGCGGTCCTGCCTCGCCGCCCTGCGCCGCGGAGACGCGACCGTCGACCTGCTGGTCCACGGCGTCAGGGACCGCCGCCTGAGCGAGGCGCTCAAGTCCTACGTGACAGCCAGCAGGACATGCCGCAAGGAGGTGCCCGAGAAATGACGTTGAAGTCAACGGCGAAGGCGCTGCTGCTGGTCGCCGGGTTGCTCATCCTGGCGGTGCCCGCCCGGGCCGCCGAGTCGCTCGTGCTGACCTGCAGCGTCTGCGACCACGTCGACGCCAAGGCCTCCGGCCTGCCAGCCGCGCGGGACCTGCGGCTGACCATGACCGACCTGAAGACCGGCCAGCAGGTCGCCAACGTCCCGGTGCGCAGCGACGCCCAGGGACGCTTCCACAAGGAGGTCCCGATCGACCTGCGCGTCCACCCCGCGCTGCAGTCGAGCGTCCTGGAGTCGTCGAACGGGCAGCTGCTGGTGATCGCGGAGCACGACCGGTTCGTGGCGCCGTGCAAGCCGCTCACCTCGAGCAGCGGCCAGCTCGCCTTCACCGGCTCGCAGACGTCGCTGCTGCTCGGCGTGGGAGCCGGGCTGCTCCTGGCCGGCGTGCTGCTGCTGCGCGGCGGCTCGGCGCGGGGACGCCGCCGGACCTCGACACCCTGACCTGCCCAGGGGCGGCGGGGCTCCGGCGGGCACGTGCGACCGGCCAAGGCGGCCGGTACTGTCTAAGGCCGTCCCCCGGCGACGGGAGCGTGGTCCGGAGTAGGCACCGACATCGACCGTGACCGCTTCGAGGAGGCGGAGTTCGTCCGCTTCTCCGAGCGCTTGGAGCGTTGCCTGGAGGCCCTGCGGCTCCTGCTGCAGCGGCCCGGGTTCGGCGTCGGCACCACCACCCTCGGCGCGGAGCTGGAGCTGTTCCTGGTCGACGCGCTGGGGCGCACCCTGCCCCAGAACCAGGCCGTGCTCGACGAGGCCGGCGACGAGCGCGTCACCCTCGAGCTGGACCGCTTCAACCTGGAGCTGAACCCGTCGCCGTCGTCGCTGGACGGCCGGCCGTTCTCCGGGCTCGGCCGCGAGATGCACGGCGCGCTCGAGCGGGTGCGGCTGGCCGCGCGTGCCCACGGCGGGCGGGTGGCGATGATCGGCATCCTGCCCACCCTGCGCGAGGAGGACCTGCACCGCAGCGCGATCACCGACTCGCACCGCTACCGCGCCCTCAACCACGGCATCCAGCGCCTGCGGCAGGAGCCGTTCCGGGTCGAGATCGCCGGGTCGGGCGGCGAGCTGCTGGCGATCCAGCGCGACGACGTGGTGCTCGAAGGGGCCAACACCTCCTTCCAGGTCCACCTGCGGGTCGCGCCCGAGCGCTTCGGGCGCGCCTACAACGCCACCCAGCTCGCCACCGCGCCGGTGCTCGCGGTCGCCGGCAACTCGCCGCTCTTCCTCGGCCGCCGGCTCTGGGAGGAGACCCGCATCGCCCTGTTCGAGCAGGCGGTCGACGACCGCGACGAGGCCGGGCGTGGCCGGCTGGCCTCGCGGGTCGCGTTCGGCCACGGCTGGGTACGCGACGGCGCCCTGGAGCTGTTCGAGGAGAGCGTGCGGCTGCACGACCCGCTGCTGCCGATGCTCGCCGACGAGGACCCGCTCGACTGCCTCGCCGCCGGCGGCCTGCCCGAGCTGGATGAGCTGCGCCTCCACCAGAGCACCGTGTGGCGCTGGAACCGCGCCATCTACGACGCCGGCTACGGCGGTCACCTGCGCATCGAGATGCGCGCGCTGCCCGCCGGCCCGACCATCGTCGACATGCTCGCCAACGCCGCCTTCCACGTCGGCGTCGCGCTCGCGGTGGCGCCGGGCGCCGCCGAGTGGACCACCACGATGCCGTTCGCGCGCGCCAACGCCAACTTCTACCAGGCCGCCCGCCACGGCCTCGACGCCGAGCTCGATTGGCCCGCCGACGTCGGCGGGCCGGGCGGCCGCGGCGCGCCGGCGCCGCCGCGCCGGATCCGCGCGGCCGAGCTGGTCCGCGCCCTGGTGCCACGGGCGCGCCGCGGCCTCGAGCATGCCGGCGTCCCCGGCGACGAGATCGAGCGGCTGCTCGGCGTGGTCGACGAGCGCGCCGCCAGCGGCCAGACCGGCGCGGTGTGGCAGTTGCGCACCCTGGCCGCGCTCGAACCGCGGCTCGGCCAGGAGCGGGCCCTCGCCGCGATGCTGGAGCGCTACCTCGAACTGAGCCACAGCGACCAGCCGGTCCACACCTGGCCGCTGCAGGGCTGAGCACGGGCCCGACCGGGCTCGATGAACCATCCGGGCACGATCGCCCGTACTGACCAGGTGAGACGGCCACCCGCCGGGTGGCCGGAGCGATCGCAAGCGGACCGGTCTCGAGGCGGCGCGGCATGAGCGGCGGAATCCAGGTCGACATGGAAGCGCTCGAGCGCGTCGGCCACGGCTACGCGCTGGCGGCCGGCCAGCTCCGAGAGGTCCTCGGCGGGCTCGACGCGCAGGTCGGGGCGCTCGGCGGCCACATGGGCATCGGCGGCGCGACCGCCGCCTACGAATCCATGTGGGACGCGTGGCGTGGCGCCCTCGACGGGCTCGTCGGCGAGCTCGACGGGCAGGTCACCAGGCTGCTGCACGCCATCGCGAGCTACGACATGGCCGACAACTACGACTACTTCACCGGCGTCCGCGGCCGCGTGGCGCTGACCGGCCCATGATCCGTCCACTCGGCGACCCGGCCCTGGTGCGCGCCGGCGCCAACTGGTTCCAGGCCGCCGCCGCCCGGGTCGAGCAGCTCGGTCTGGAGCTGCGGCGGCACTCGGCGGCCTCCTCCGAGGTCTGGTTCGGCTGGGCGAGCTTCAGGTTCCAGCACGCCCTCGGCTGGGCGGAGAACGACTGCGCCGAGGTGGTCACCGCCTTCCTGGCCGCCGGCGCGGCCCTGCGCCGCTACGCCGACGCTCTCGAAGCGGCCCAGCAGGAGTACGACGCGGCCATGGCCGGCGCCGAGGCCGCCGGCTACGAGCTGCGCGGCGACGCCCTGGTCGACGCCTCGCCGGACCCGGCGGCGGGGTTGGGTGGGCCGACCCTCGGCTTCCCCTCGCCGTCGCGCACCACCGAGCGGCTGCAGCTCGCGCACCAGGCCGCCAAGGCGGCCAGCGACGAGGCCGCCGGCCATCTCGCCGCCATCGCCCAGCGGGCGCACACGGTGCCGCGTGGCCGCCACGGCCGGCTCACGCTCGACCCGTTCAAGGGCATCGCCGAGCGTGGCGCGGTGGCGGCCGGGCTGCTCCGCGGCAGCCTTCGAGCGGGCCCGGCGCTGCTCGGGCGCAGCGGGCCCGGCCGGGCCGGTGTGGTCGGGCGGCTGCGCAGCGGGTTGGACGAGACCCTCCCCGGCGGCCTCGCCCGCGGCGGCCCGGTGGCCGGGGCGGCGCTCGAGTTCGCCGCCGGCGTCTACGGTGGCGAGGCGCCGCCCAAGGCGGCGGCGCAGGCGGCCGCGGGGGCGGTGACCAGCGGACTGATGCTGCAGCAGGGCTCGCTCGGTTGCCTCGCCCTGGCCGAGACCGGCCCGGGCGCGCTGGCCTGCGAGGTCGGGGTGGTGACGGCCAGCGCGCTGGCGAGCCTGCGGGTGCGGAGCTGGGTCGGCGACCTCTGGGACGCCAAGGTCGACCCGCGCGGCGGCGCGGACCGCAAGGCCCTCGCGGACGAGCTGCAGCTGATCGACGAGACGGCCCGCTCGCCCCGCTGATGGGGCCGGCACCACTGGAGCGAGTCGTCCGCCAGACTCAGGGTCGCCCTGCCTGCGGGGCAGTCGAGCTACCCCTGCTCGGCCTTGCCGCGTCGCCGCAGCTTGGAGCCGAGCCAGGCGATCGGGTCGTAGCGGGTGTCGGCCACCCGCTCCTTCAGCGGGATGATCGCGTTGTCGGTGATGCCGATGTCCTCCGGGCAGACCTCGGTGCAGCACTTGGTGATGTTGCACAGGCCGATGCCCATCTCGCCGCGGAGCAGGTCGCGGCGGTCGTTGGTGTCGAGCGGGTGCATCTCCAGCTCGGCGTAGCGGATGAACATGCGCGGGCCGGCGAAGCTCGGCTTGTTCTCCTCGTGGTCGCGGATCACGTGGCAGACGGTCTGGCACAGGAAGCACTCGATGCACTTGTGGAACTCCTGCACCCGGTCGATGTCGACCTGCTGCATCCGATAGGTGCCGTCCGCCTCGCGCGGCCTCGGCGCGAAGGCCGGCACCCGCTTGGCCATCTCGTAGTTGAACGACACGTCGGTGACCAGGTCACGGACGATCGGGAAGGTGCGCAGCGGGGTGATGGTGATCGTCTCGCCGCGCTCGAAGATGTTCAGGCGGGTCATGCACAGCAGCCGCGGCTTGCCGTTCACCTCGGCGCTGCACGAGCCGCACTTGCCCGCCTTGCAGTTCCAGCGCACCGCCAGGTCGCCGGCCTGGGTGGCCTGGACGCGGTGGATCGCGTCGAGCACCACCTCGCCGTCCTCGACTCCCACGGTGTAGTCGCGCAGTTCGCCGCCGCTGGCGTCGCCGCGCCAGAGGCGGAGGTTGACGTCGTAGGCTGCCATGTCAGCGTGGCTCCTCGAAGAGCTGCTTCAGGTCGTCGGGCATCTCGGCGAGCGGTTCGCGGGCCACCTCCAGCTCCCCGCCCCGCCGGCGCAGCACCACCTTGAGCTTGCCGAGCTCCGGGTCGGGCTTGGGGTAGTCGTCGCGGGTGTGGGCGCCGCGGCTCTCCCTGCGCTCCAGGGCGGCGAGGGTGACGCACTCGGCGACGGTCAGCAGCGAGGGCAGGTCGAGGGCGAGGTGCCAGCCGGGGTTGTACTGCCGGTTGCCCTCGACCCGGACGCGGCCGGCCCGCTCCTTGAGGCTGGCGATCCGTTCCAGGGCCGCCTTCAGCTCTTCCTCGGTGCGGATGATCCCGACCAGGTCCTGCATGCAGTCCTGCAGGTCCTGCTGGACGGTGTAGGGGTTCTCGCCCTCGCCGCGCTCGAACGGGAGCAGCGCCTCGCCCGCGGCGGCGTCGACCTGGCGCTCGTCGACCGCCGGCAGGTCGCGGAGCCCTTTGGCGTGCTCGGCGGCGTAGCGGCCGGCCCGCAGGCCGAACACCAGCAGGTCGGACAGGGAGTTGCCGCCGAGCCGGTTGGCCCCGTGCATGCCGCCGGCCGCCTCGCCGGCCGCGAACAGCCCGGGCACGGTGCCCTCCTGGGTGTCGGGGTCGACCCGCACCCCGCCCATCACGTAGTGGCAGGTCGGCCCGACCTCCATCGGCTCCTTGGTGATGTCGACGTCGGCGAGCTGCCTGAACTGGTGGTACATGGAGGGCAGGCGGCGCTTGATGTACTCCGCGTCGCGGCGCGTGGCGATGTCGAGGAAGACGCCGCCGTGGGGGCTGCCGCGGCCCTCCTTGACCTCGGCGTTGATCGCGCGGGCGACCTCGTCACGGGGCAGCAGGTCGGGGGTGCGGCGCACGGTCTTGTCGTCGTACCAGCGGTCCGCCTCCTCCTCCGTGTCGGCGGTCTCGGAGCGGAACATCTCCGGGATGTAGTCGAACATGAAGCGGCGGCCCTCGGAGTTGCGCAGCACCCCGCCGTCGCCCCGGACGCCCTCGGTGACCAGGATGCCGCGGACCGAGGGGGGCCAGACCATGCCGGTCGGGTGGAACTGCACGAACTCCATGTCGATCAGGTCCGCCCCGGCCCACAGCGCCAGCGCCTGGCCGTCGCCGGTGTACTCCCAGGAGTTCGAGGTGACCTTCCAGGCCTTGCCGATCCCGCCGGTGGCGATCACCACCGCCTTGGCCCGGAAGAGCACCAGCCGGCCCGACTCGCGCCAGTAGGCGAGCGCGCCCGCGACGCGCCCGTCGTCGGTCAGCAGGCGCATCACCGTGCACTCCATGAACACGTCGATGCCGAGGCTGACCGCCCGGTGCTGCAGGGTGCGGATCATCTCCAGGCCGGTGCGGTCGCCCACGTGGGCCAGGCGGGCGAAGCGGTGGCCGCCGAAGTCGCGCTGCAGGATGCGGCCGTCCGGGGTGCGGTCGAACAGCGCGCCCCACTCCTCCAGCTCGAACACCCGGTCGGGGGCCTCCTGGGCGTGGAGCTGGGCCATGCGCCAGGCGTTCAGCATCTTGCCGCCGCGCATGGTGTCGCGGAAGTGCACCCGCCAGTTGTCGTCCGGGTAGACGTTGCCCATGGCGGCCGCGATGCCGCCCTCGGCCATCACCGTGTGCGCCTTGCCGAGCAGCGACTTGCAGATAAGGGCGGTACGGGCGCCCTGGTCGGACGCTTCGATGGCGGCCCGCAGGCCCGCCCCGCCCGCGCCGATGACGACGACGTCGAACTCGTGGGTCTCGTACTCGGCCATTCAGAAGAACCTCAGATCGGTGATCGTGCCGGTGGCGACCAGGCGCACGTACAGGTCGGTGAGGGCGACCACCACCAGGCTGACCCAGGCGAGCAGCATGTGGCGGGCGGTGAGGACGCTGACCCTGCGCCACAGCCAGAAGCGCAGCGGCGCCTTGGAGAACTGGTCGAGGTGGCCGCCGCACAGGTGCCGGCAGGAGTGGCACGACAGCGTGTACAGCCACAGCAGCGCGGCGTTGAGCAGCAGGATCAGGGTGCCGAGGCCCATGCCGAAGCCGTCGGGGAAGTTGAACGCCCGCAGCGCGTCCCAGGTCAGGATCAGCGGGAACGGCAGGGCCAGGTAGAAGAAGTAGCGGTGCACGTTCTGCAGGATCAGCGGGAAACGGGTCTCGCCGCTGTAGCGGGCACGGGCGTCCGGCACCGCGCAGGCCGGCGGCGCCCACCAGAAGGAGCGGTAGTACGCCTTGCGGTAGTAGTAGCAGGTGAGCCGGAAGGCGAGCGGGAACGGCAGCACCAGCAGGGCGGGGGAGAGCCGCCACCAGTCGCCGACGAGCTGCCAGGTCGGGTGCTCGCAGTTGGCGGCCAGGCACGGCGAGTAGAAGGGGGAGAGGTAGGGGTCGACGAAGTAGTCCCGGCCGATCAGGGCGGTCCAGGTGCCGTAGACCACGAAGCCGCCGAGCACCACGACCGTGATCAGCGGCGGCAGCCACCATGCGTCGCGGCGCAGGGTGCGCGCCGTGACCGAGGCCCGTTGTTGCGTGACCGTCCTCGAGCTCATTGGGTCCTCTTGTTGGATGTCAGGTCGCCGGCACGCTGGGGCCGGTGACGTGGGTGACCGGCAGGTTGAAGCTGCGCCGGATACGCGTCGGCAGGTCCCTGGCGAGCCACCGCGAGCTCCGCCCGGGGAGGGTGGAGAGGATGACCTCGTCGAACTCCCAGCGGTGGAGCACCACCCCGATCGCCGCCACCGGGTCGGGGACGCCGACCTCGCCGCTGACGTCCGCGCCGAGCCCGCGCAGGTGGGCGAGCTCGTGGGTGAGCCGCTCACGGGCCAGCCGGCGGCCCCGGTCCTCGCCCGACTCGGTATGGTCGACCTCGTCCAGCTCGTCCTCGAGGAGCTGCCGGGCCTGCTTGCGGTCGAGGCCCTCGGCGCCCGCCGCGGCGGGCCGCGCCGCTTCGTCCGCGTGGGCGAGGTACTCGGGGTCGAGCTCGCCCGCCGGGGTGGCGGGGACGAGCAGGTGGAAGTGCGACGGCCCGGCGGCCATGCGCTCGCGGATGGCGCCGACGAGCTGGTCGCCGCCGAGTGTCTGGTTGGCAACCACCAGGTACCGACGCACGGGCTTCACCTCCGCAACGCGTGTGCCGTCTGGCAGGCACGCACTCTCCCGAGCATAGATCGCCATTTTGGTTTGCGGTAATCCCACCAGCACCGCCGGATGCTACGAACCGGGCGTCCCGGCCGTGCCGCCCGCCTTCGGAGAGGGCGCCGCCCGTTCCGAGGTCATCGCGTGGATCGCCCTGGTCAGCTCGAGGATCTGGTTGGACAGGCGCAGCAGCTCCTCGTTCTGCTGCTCCTCCTCCTGGACGATCTCCCACTGGTGGTCGGCCAGGGCCTCGCGCCGGGTGTCGGCGCGGTTCTGGCTGATCATCACGAACGTCGACAGGAAGATGGCCTCGAGCGAGACGATCATGGTGAGCAGGCCGAAGGGGTAGTGCTCGACCTTGAAGCCGATCCACGCGGCGAACCAGACCACGTGGATGTAGACGAACTGCATCGAGCCGGCGAACCGCGTGATCGTGTCGGCGATGCGGTTCTGGATGCTCTGCGCCCGCTCCTCGGCGTGCCGGATCAGCGCAGGGTTGGTCGGCGCCTGACGCGCCTGGATGCTCACGCCTGCCTCCTCTCGTCCCGGCCCGGCTGGGCCCGCCGGCTACCCTAGCCCAGCAGGCCGGCCTCGTGGGCCGGGATGGCCGCCTGCACCCGGCTGCTCGTGCCGAGCCTGGCGAGGACGCAGCAGTCAGCGGACGAGCTGGCGATCCGCATCCCTGTCCGTCACGTCGAGGACGTCGGTATCCCTGCCGGTCACGTCCAGGCCGGCGGCCGACAGGTGGTACCCGCCGGCGGGATGGGCGCGCAGGCGCAGCAGGCGCAGGAACGCGTACAGCAGCAGCACGCCGCCGGCCATCTCCAGCCCTTCCTCGGCCGCGGTGACCAGCAGGTACGCCGCGCGGTCGCCGTGGGCCTCCAGCACCACGCCACTGACGCTCTCGAGTCCGGCGGCGGCGCCGAGGTAGACCGCGCCGGCGGCCACGACCAGCCGCCGGGTGGGCCCGGGCAGCCGCGCGACGAACCCCACGAAGGCCGTCCCGACGACAAGGGCCAGCAGCGCGCCGGGCAGCACCCAGGCGAAGTGCAGCAGGCCGCCCGAGGGGCCGCCGAGCAGCGCGGCGGCGGGGATCTGCAGGCGCTCGTGGAGCGCGGCGGTCTCGTCCAGCGACAGCAGCGACAGCAGCGCCGCCAGCCCCGCCCAGTGCCGGGCGTCGCGCCCGCCGGCGCGGCGCACGATCGCGGCGACCAGCCCCGCCAGGAACGCGTCGCCGAACAGCAGCAGCGACGAGAACCAGGTGGGCACGTTGCTCTCGCTGTTGACGTCGAACAGCTTCATGACGGTCTTCCAGGCGCTCACCTGGCCGCGCCCGGTCCCGGCGACCTCGGCGCGGTACGCGCCATAGCGCGTGGCCAGGCTGAGGGCCACGAGGAGGCAGGCGACCGCCAGCAGCAGCAGCGCGGCCCGGGCCGCCGGCGAGCGAGCCGGCCGCCGGCGGCGCCGGGCGTGGCGGCTCGCTCGCCGTCTTGCCCGCACCTCGTGGCTGCCCACCATGCCCCTCCGTTCGCCGGACCCAAGCTCTCCCGAGGGGGTCGCACCCTATTACACGAGGCAAATTCGCGGGCAAATTACCAGCGCGTCCGGGAGGCTGTTCCTGTCTCGAACGAAATTCGCCAGATCGCCACCAATGCACGATGGCGCGGCCTGCCGGGCTCCCCGTTCCGCTCTCCGCATGCGTGAATGTACCGGGTGCCACGCGAACGGTCTGCAAGGGCCTGGCGAGGAAACCTCGCTCGGAGCGATGAGTTTCTGGTCGGTGGCGACTCTCAACCCCTGAGGCGTGCCGAGGGCGCACGCCCGGGACCTTGCCCGAAGGAGGCACGAGATGCGCAAGCTGATCGTCTGCAACGTCATGTCCTTGGATGGCTACTACGAGGGCCAAGGCAAGAACGTCATGGTCATGCCGCTGGACGAGGCCTTCGACGCCTACTGCGCCGAACGGCTGCGAGCGGCCGGCACGCTGCTGCTGGGACGGACCACCTACGACGGGTTCAAGGGGTTCTGGCCGTCCGTGGCGGATGATCCCAGCTTCACGCCCACCCAGCGGGAGATCTCGCGGCGCGACAACGAGATCGACAAGGTCGTCGTCTCCGACAGCTTGACTTCGGACGAGACGGCACCGTGGCACAACACCAGCATCGTCGGCCGCGCGGACGCGCACGAGCAGATCGCCGAGCTGAAGCGCCAGACCGGTGGGGAGATCCTGATGTTCGGCAGCCACACCCTCTGGAGCGACCTGCTGGCCAACGGCCTCGTCGACGAGCTGCACCTGATGATCGGCCCGGTCGTGGTGGGCGGGGGCACACCGGTGTTCGACGGCCAGCCGCCCGTCTCGCTCCAGCTCGCCGGCACACGCACCTGGGACGGCTCGGGGAACGTGCTCGTCCGCTACGAGGTCCGCCGCCAGGAGGCGTGAGCCGGCTACCTGGCAGGCGCCGAGTGTGCCGCTCCTCGCCGGCCGACCCGGTCGGCGAGGAACGCCTCCCAGGTCCGCTGGCCGGTGGCCTGCTCGGGAGCGAGGTTGGCGCCGTCCCGCATGCTCCGGGCGGCCCTGCCGGGCAGCCGGACCGGCACGATCAGCCGGCGCCGGCGACTGGCCCGCAGGTACCCCCGGAGCAGGTCGGCAATGCCGTACACCCGCGGCCCGCCGATGTCGGGCACCAGGCCGGCCGGCCTGCCGAGGGTGAGCTCGACGAGCCGGGCCGCGACGTCGTCGGCGTCGACCGGCTGGAAGCGGAAGCCGGCCGGAACCGGCATCACAGGCAGCTTGGCCAGCGCTCGGGCCACCATCAGGATCAGGTCGTGGAACTGGGTGGCCCGCAGCGTCGTCCACGGCAGGCCCGAGTCGGCCACGACGCGCTCGGTCGCCAGCTTCGACTCGAAGTAGCCGAACATGGTGCGGTCGACGCCGCTGACGACCGGGATGCGGTCGGCGCCGACGACCGAGATGTACACCAGGTGCGGCGCCCCCGCCCGCGCCGACGCCGCCCGCACGAGGTTCCGCGTCGCGTCGGCGTCGCCCTTGTAGCTGCCCGCGCAGTGCACGATCGTCGTGACCCCGTCCACCGCGGGTTCGATCCCCTCGCCGGTGGCCAGGTCGCCGGTCAGGAACCGGACGCCGTCCTTGGCCGCTCGGTTGCGCCGGGTCAGCACCCGCACGTCGCAACCGGCCTCCCGCAGGCGCGGGACGAGAACGCGTCCGAGCGTCCCGGTGCCGCCGGTGACCAGGATGGGTGTTGCCATGACTCCTCCCCTCGTCTGGTTTCGTCTGTCATAGCTATGACCGACGACGACCAGAGAATGTGACAGAGAAGCGTCGCCGTCGACGTCCATCCAGGCGACCAGTTGTGACGGCTTGCTCCGAGCCGGGGTCATGGGCAGAGTAGGCCGCCGTGACGACACCGCGAAGGAGCACCCATGACCACCGACCCGGCAGCGGGCATCCCGACCTCCACGACGTTCGAGCTGCCCGGCTACACGGTGGAGCGTACCTACGGCCTGGCATGGGGTC
>Ga0307278_10000524_pt1 | contig 19319 bp, 16 predicted proteins | sample ER_DNA_117_FD_194482 | JGI IMG/M metagenome (GOLD analysis project Ga0307278, IMG submission 194482) | Bulk soil microbial communities from the East River watershed near Crested Butte, Colorado, United States - ER_DNA_117 | ecosystem: Environmental > Terrestrial > Soil > Floodplain | place...
GCCGGCCCTTCAGTCGTCCTAAGCACACGTCAGGTGCTGGGGTCAGCGGCCGCACGAGAGCGTTCGCGTCGCCTCGCCGTAGCTGCGGATTCCGCCAAAGAGATGCGGCGCTGAGAAGTTGGTCTCGTTCGCCGACGGTTGGATCGTGAATGCCGGCACGCGCGACATGCTCGTGACGAGGGGCCGGATCGGTTGGAAGTACTTTGAATGCCCGCAGGCGATCAACGCGGCATAGATGACCTTTTCCCGGAACAGCCGGGGGTTTGCGAGGCTGAACGACAGCTCCATCCCGTAGCTGCCGGGTGAGGCCGCCGGCCAACTGACGACGGCCAGCTGCGTCCCACGGTCCGCCGGAAGCCGCTTGCCGAACGCAAGCGGGATCAGATTGAGCGGGGCCTGTACGGCCAGCTCTGCCGGCGAGCCGGACTCGTCCGTCGCGGTTGCCCCAACATCCGAGGCATCGGCCGGCAGCTGCACGATGACCGGGCCCGAGCAGTCGAGTTGGTAGGGCGTTCCACGCGGCAACGGCCGCGTACGCAGGTGGACGACATAGAGCTGCACGAGGACGGCCGAGCCAGTCGCCTCCCTCACGTCGAAGGTGCCCGTGATGGAGCAGTCGATCCGAATGATCTGCCCGGCACGAGCCGTCGTTCCCTTGATGCGGTGCGGAGTCAGCTCCACTTGGGACGATTGCTTCACCACGACTGGTGCGCCTTCTCGGAGCCGAACCGCGATCTGGCCCTCGAAGGCGCAGCCGGCCGCCACACTGAGTAGGCCCGCGAGCGCGAGCGCAACCAGGATCAGTCGAGGTCGGCCCGAACGCATGGTGCCGGCCAGAGTATCGGCGGTTGTAGATGATCTGGGAATGAGTCTGGACAGCTTCCCTCGCGTACCGCTGTTGTTCGGCCCGTCGCCGGTCCATCCGCTAGAGCGACTGAGCGAACACCTCGGCGGCGAGGTCGAGATCTGGGCCAAACGCGAGGACTGCAACTCCGGCCTCGCGTACGGCGGCAACAAGACGCGGAAACTCGAGTACCTCGTCGCGGAAGCGCTGGCGCAGGGCTGCGACACGCTCGTCTCGATCGGCGGCGTGCAGTCGAACCACACGCGGCAGGTCGCCGCGGCCGCGGCGAAGCTCGGCCTCGGCTGTGTCCTGGTGCAGGAGCACTGGGTCGAGTGGCCGGATGCCGTCTACGACAAGGTCGGCAACATCCTGCTCTCGCGGATCATGGGCGCGGACGTGCGGCTCGATCCAGGCGGATTCGACATCGGAATCCGGCCGAGCTGGGAAGAGGCGCTCGCGTCAGTCGAGGAGCGCGGCGGGAAGCCGTACCCAATCCCGGCCGGCGCGTCCGATCATCCGCTGGGCGGACTCGGGTTCGCGCGCTGGGCGCAGGAGGTGGCAGACCAAGAGCGGGAGCTCGGCGTCCTCTTCGACACGGTCATCACGTGCTCCGTGACCGGCTCGACGCAGGCGGGCATGATCGCGGGCTTCGCGTTGCAGGACACCGAGCGCAGGGTGCTCGGCATCGACGGCTCAGCGACGGTCGAGCAGACGTGGAGTCAAATCGCCCGCATCGCGCGACAAACCGCCGAGGCAATCGGCCTGGGCCGGGAGCTACACAACGACGAGATCGTCCTGCTCGACGAGTGGCACGCCGGGACATATGGCATCCCGGACGCCAAGACGATCGAGGCGATCCGCCTGTGCGCTCGGCTCGAGGGCGTGCTCACCGATCCTGTGTACGAAGGAAAGTCGATGGCGGCGCTGATCGATCTCGTGCGCTCCGGGCGCATTCCATCCGGATCACGCGTGTTGTATGCGCATCTCGGTGGACAACCTGCGCTGAACGCCTACTCAGGAGTTTTCTGAAACGTCTGACCGGCGACATGCCGAACGCGCGGCCGAAGCTCGTCGTGAACGACTCGACGCTGCGCCCTCTGAGGGCACGAATCGAACCCGCGAGACGTTCCCGCCGGTGCGCTGGCTACTTCCGTCGCCGAGCTTCGGTCATTGACGACGCGCTGACTGATCGCGCCGCGCCGCGCTCGATCGTAGTCGGATGTGGTGGGCGGACTCGTCGCCCACGGCTCAGCCCCGGTTGTGGTTGACGACCTCGACGTTGTGCCCGTCCGGGTCGAGCACGAACGCGCCGTAGTAGCCCGGGTGGTAGACCGCGCGCTCGCCCGGCGCGCCGTGGTCCTCGTAGCCCGCCGCGAGCGCGGCGGCGTGGAACCCGCGCACGGTCGCGTCCTCGCGCGCGGGGAACGCGAGGTGGACGTGCTCCGTGAGCGGGCGCTCGTCCCGGACGAGCGAGAAGCTGTAGTCCGGGCCGGACAGCTGCACGCGGCCGGGCTCGTCGTGCGTCAGGCGCAGCCCGGCGTGCGGTGCGATCGTCGTGTAGAAGCGCCGGGAGGCATGCAGGTCGCGGACGCGGATCCAGAGGTGGTCGACGCGGCCGTCGGGCACGGCGTCCTCGCGGTCGCCGTGCACCGCCTCGACGCTGTTGCCGTCGGGGTCGAGCAGGAACCCGCCGTAGTACGTCGGGCCGTATTGCGCGCGCGGCCCCGGCGCGCCGTCGTCGCGGTACCCGGCGTCGACGCCCGCCTGCCAGAACGCGTCGACCTGCGCGGGGTCGCGGGCGCGGAAGCCGACGTGCAGCCCGCGGGTCACCGGGTGCTCACGGTCGGTCGCCCCGATGTCCCAGTCCTCCCACTCGACCAGCTCGGCGTCCGCATGGCTGGGCTCGACGCTCAGGACGCTCAGGACGGTGCGGTAGAAGAGCTCGGAGGCCGCGAGGTCCGAGACGGCGATGCCGACATGGTCGAACACCCGACCGAGGCTACCGCTGCCGGCCTGCGGTCGATTGGGAGTCGAACCCGAGCAACGTTCCCTTCGGCGCGCTCGCCGACTCTAGGAAACGAACGCCTTCCGAACAGATGCCGCTGTCCATCGGTTCGTGCCGTGAATCGTTGGAACCTTCTCCGCGTTCAGCTTCTCGGCGATCGTTTCAAGGGACATCCGCTTTCCGAGCATCCCGTTGATCTTCACCCGCCACCAGTAGTCACGTCGGTTGCAGAGCCGATGCGCGAGTCGGACGTTGTCGGGTGTGAGGTGCCCTCCGTGCATCTTGAGTCTCGGATAGTGGTCGGCCGTCGGCTCCCAATCGGAATGCGACGATCTCGACTCGAAGTACCCACGACCGCGGAAGCAGTAGCACTGGGGCATCTCGCAACGCACGTCGACGATCTGGCCATCTCGGGCAAGCTGCCAGAGGATTCCGCGAACTTCCAGGGCCTCGAGCTTCTCGAGTGGAGTCTCTCCATCCACGAGGGCCAGACTAGGGCGCGGACCTGTCAGAACCTCCTACTGGCGTCGATGACCATCGCAGTCGCTGTGTGCGCGACCCCGCCACTGGGGTGTGGACGGACCGCGTGCGCGATGGAGGCGGCGGGAATCCAACCCGCGCACGATTTCAACCGCCGTACTTCCCTCGAAGAATACGAAGGCCTCGCTCGGGCGAGGCCTTCGTTAACAGATCGCGAGTCGTGTTCTAAGAGCAGCCGGTGTTGGTCCCGCAGTCCCTACAGGTGTAGCAACTGCCGGTCCGCACCATCCGCCCGCCGCACTTCGCGCACTCCTGGGCGTCCTCGAACGCATTGAAGAGCGCCGTCTGCCCGGGCGGTGCCATCTCCACCGGCGCCTTGATAGATGCAGGCGCGTCCCCGCCGTTGCGATAGCCCTCCGCTAGGCGGGCTCGCACCTCGGCCGACAGGATTCCGATTTCCTCCTGCTGGTCGACGGTCAGGAACTTCTTGCCCATCCACCTGAAGATGTAGTCGACGATCGACTTGGCGGCTCGGATGTCCGGGTCGTTCGTCATCCCGCTCGGCTCGAAGCGCATGTGCGCGAACTTCGAGACGTACACCTCGAGCGGCACGCCGTACTGCAGGCCGAGCGACACCGAGATCATGATCGCGTTCATCAGGCCGGCGAGAGTCGTGCCCTCCTTGGCGATGTCCACGAAGATGTCGCCGGGCGTGCCGTCGTCGTACAGGCCCACATGGATGTAGCCCTCGTAGTCGCCGACCCGGAACTTGCGGCCGACCTCGACCCGGTCGTCCGGCAGGCGGCGCCGACGCGTTGCCGGCAGCGGTGGAGCTGCGGTCGCCGCGTCGAGCAGCGTCTGCGCGCCTCCGTCCTTCTTGCCTGACAGCGGCTGCGCGACCTTGCAGTTGTCGCGGTAGATCGCGATCGCCTTCACGCCGAGCTTCCACGAGTCGACGAAGAGCTTCGCCACCTCGTCCACCGTCGCGGCCTCCGGCAGGTTCACCGTCTTCGAGATCGCGCCCGAGATGAACGGCTGGACCGCGCCCATCATCTTCGTGTGGCCCGTGTAGTGGATCGCGCGATCGCCGACCGCGCAGTCGAACACCGGATAGTGCTCGGACTTCACGTACGGCGCGCCAACCACCGTGTTCCGCTCGTCGACGAACGCGACGATCTCTTCCCCTTCGGCCGGGGTGTAGCCGAGCTTCTCGAGCGCCATCTGCACCGACTTGTTCACGATCGTGATCTCGCCGCCCCCGACGAGCTTCTTGGACTTCACCAAGGAGAAGTCGGGCTCGACGCCGGTCGTGTCGCAATCCATCATGAAACTGATCGTCCCCGTCGGCGCGAGCACGGTCGCCTGCGCGTTGCGGTAGCCGTGCACCTCGCCGATGTTCAGAACGTCGTCCCAGGCCTGGCGGCACGCGGACAGCAGGTCGGCCGGAATGACATCCGAGTCCTGGATGTTCCCGACCGCGGCGCGATGCTGCGCCATGACGCCGATCATCGCCGCCGCGTTCGGCTTGTAGCCGGCGAACGGCCCCATCCGGCCCGCGATCTCCGCGGACTTGCGATACGCGCGGCCCGTCATCAGCCCGGTGATCGCAGCGGCGTACGCGCGACCTTCATCAGAATCGTAAGGAAGCCCGCGCGCCATCAAAAGGGCGCCCAGGTTGGCGTAACCAAGCCCCAGTTGGCGGAACGCTTTAGCGTTCCGCTCGATCTCGGGCGTCGGATACGACGAGTTGCCGACGGCGATCTCCTGCGCGAGGAACATGACGTCCACCGCGTGTTCGAAGGCCTCGACGTCGAGCTCGCCGTCCTCGCGCCGGAACTTCATCAGGTTCAGCGAGGCGAGGTTGCAGGCGCTGTCGTCGATCGACATGTACTCCGAGCACGGGTTCGACGCGTTGATGCGGCTCGTGTTCGGCAGCGTGTGCCAGTTGTTGATCGTCGTGTCGTACTGGACGCCCGGGTCGGCGCACTGCCAGGCCGCCTCGGCCATGTCCTTCAGGATCTTGCGCGCCTTGACCGTCTCGACGACCGCGCCATCGGTGCGGGCGGTCAGATTCCAGTCGCCGTCGGACTCGACGGCCTCCATGAACGCGTCGGTGACGCGCACCGAGTTGTTGGCGTTCTGGTACTGGATCGACGCCCAGTCGGACGAGTCGAGCGACATGTCATAGCCGGCCTGCTCGAGGACGCGAGCCTTCTTCTCCTCGTACGCCTTGCACCAGATGAACTCCGCGATGTCGGGATGGTCGACATCGAGCACGACCATCTTCGCCGCGCGCCGCGTCTTGCCGCCGGACTTGATCGTTCCGGCCGACGCATCTGCGCCGCGCATGAACGAGACAGGCCCCGACGCGTAGCCGCCCTTCGAGAGCTGCTCCTTCGAGGAGCGGAGCTTGGAGAGGTTGACGCCGGAGCCGGAGCCGCCGCGGAAGATGACGCCCTCCCGCCGGATCCAGTCGAGGATCGAGTCCATCGAGTCGTCGATCGAGAGGATGAAGCAGGCGGAGCATTGCGGCTTCTCTTCAAAGCCGACGTTGAACCAGACGGGCGAGTTGAAGGAGGCGAGCTGGTTGACGAGGATCGCCTTCAGCTCGGCCTCGAAGGTCTCGGCCTCCTCCTCGGTCGCGAAGTAGCCGTCGGTGCGGCCCCAGCCTGAGATCGTGTCGACGACGCGGCCGATCATCTGCTTGACGCTTCGCTCGCGCTCGGGCGAGGTCATGCGGCCGCGGAAATATTTCTGTGCGACGATATTGGTCGCAGTTTGCGACCAGAACTTCGGGAACTCGACGTCCTTCTGGTCGAAGACCGGCTTGTCCTTGCCGGGGATGAAGGCGTCGCGGATCTCCCACTCGATCTCGTCGAACGGGTCGCGGCCGGGGATCGTGAAGTACCGGCGCACGGCCAGGCTGGCCGTTTCGTCGACGACGGTGTTCTCCGCCGGCGGGGTTGCCGGAGCCTGAGTCTCTATTTCCTTGGCGGTCGCCATCCTGTCCCTCCCGAGCGCTAGTCCTACGGATATCAAGTCTCGATCGGTGTGGTGGTGCGTCTTCTAGGAGGCGCCGCCGATCGGGATCTGGACCATAGAAACCGCCCCGGACGTAACCCCAAGTGTAGCCGCGAGGCCGCTTTCCAAGCCGGATTCCGGCGAGCGGACGTATCCGAGGGCCGTCCCTCGAATGAGGGATTCGCCGCAAGTTGGGGCGGCGGCGCCGTTCTTCTCCCCTAACGCGAATGCGGCTCAGATCGATGACCGGTTGGCTGCCGCCGCTCGTGGCGGTCGCGCTTGCCCTGGCCGTAGGGGGAAGCGCCCGCGCCGACGTGTGTGTGGTCGTAAACCCGGTCCTCGACATTGGTTGCCGCGATGGACAGGGTGCGCCCGCTGGAGGGGAACCGACGGCGAGCTCGGCGCCGGCGGGCGCACCCCGCGAACCGGATCCCACGGTCCGCGAGCCGGATCCCACGGTCCGGAACTCGACCGTGGCACGCTACGACCCCCGCCGCGTAGCCGTGACCTTCAAGAGCGGCGTCACACGTGCGCGGATCGCAGCGGTGATCTCCGACGCGGGCGGGACGCTCGAGCAGGCGATTCCCGAGATCCACGCCTACCTCGTCGGCGTGGAGCCGGAGCGGCGGGACGAGGTGCTGGCCTCGCTGCAGTCGTCGTCGGCCGTGGCAAGCGCGTCGAAGGAGCCGATCGCCGAAGCCTTGGACACGAGCCCCGACGACATGGACTGGCCGCAGCAGGATGGCCTCCGCGTCGCCGGCTTCCCCAAGGCGTGGGACGTGACGCAGGGCTCGAACAAGATCGTCGTCGCCGTCATCGACACGGGCGTCGACGCAAACCATCCGGATCTGCGCGGTGCCCTAGTGCCCGGGTGGGATTTCATCGGTAACGACGCCGATCCGTCCGACGACCACGGACACGGAACCGCCGTGGCGGGCGTCCTCGCGGCGCGTTCGAACAACCACGTGGGCGGAGCAGGCATCTGCTGGCGCTGTCTCGTCATGCCGATCAAGGCGCTCGACTCGACAGGGAGCGGCGACGACACGCTGATCGCAGCCGGAATCGTCTGGGCTGCCGACCACGGCGCGCGCGTGATCAACCTCAGCCTCGGCGGCCCCGGCTCGAGCGTCGAGCTCGCGAATGCGTTGGCGTACGCGAGCGCGAAGGGCGTGGTCGTGGTCGCGGCGGCCGGCAACGCGGGAACCACGACGCAGTTCTACCCGGCTGCGGATCCCCACGCGATCAGCGTTGCCGCGACGACGGTGGCCGACAGTCGCTACTCGTGGTCGAACTTCGGTTCGTGGGTGCGGCTCGCAGCTCCCGGCTGCAACATCGCACCGACTCTCGGCGGCGGCTACGGCACCTTCTGTGGCACGTCGTCGGCGACGCCGGTCGTCGCGGGTCTCGTCGCGCTCGAGCTGAGCGCGCAGCCTGCCGCGACCCCGCGTGAAGCGGAGGACGCACTTGTTCGCGCAGCCGTTCCGTTGCCGGCGTTCGTGCAGTACGGCCGCATCGATGCGGGCAGGACGCTTGCGCTGCTGCATCCGGCCGCGGCGACCAGCGCGGTCTTCAGGGGAACGCTCGGGAGCCGCGTGCGCGCGCGCACCTACAACGTCGACGTCGGCGCCGGTGCGTTCAGCGCGACGCTTCGCTTCACGGGCGGCAAGCGGCTCACCCTCGTCACTCCGATCGGGCGAGCGACTGGGAATAGCCCGATCCAGCTGAACGGAACGTCTGCGGCGGGGACGTTCAGCTTACGGGTCAGCGGGACCGGAGCGAAGACGTCCTTCGTCCTCACCGTGACGTACGTGAGGTAGTTCACATGCCGTCCCTCGATCGAGTGATTCCGCGCAAGTGCTGCCGAGAGGCGCAGTCAACTCGAACGACGGCTAGGAAAGAAGGGAACATGAGAGCAAGGTGCTTGCTCGTGATCGCCGCAGTCATGACGCTCACGCTCGGTACAGCGCGACCCGCGCTGGCCGACAACAATGCGACCGGCTCGGTCGGAGCAGTCCAGACCGGCCCGGTCGGAGTCACGCCGACAGCGGACGTGAGTCAAGCGGGCGCGACTGCCGCCGCTTCCGTCCCGGTTGCAGTGGGTGGCTCAGGCAACAACACCGCGACGAACTCCGTGGGCGCTGTGCAGGCCGGTGGTGGCAACACCTCGAACGACTCCACCGGCAGCGTGCAGGTCAGCTCCGTGAGTGCGTCGCCGTCGGCGTCCGCCGGCGCATCAGGCTCGAGCGCGAGCGCCGGTGTCCCCGTGACGGTCGGCGGTGACGGCAGTAACACCGCGTCGGGCTCGACCGGTGCTGCTCAGATCGGCGGCGGCAACTCGTCCGGCGGCTCGACCGGCGTGCTGCAGTCCGGCTCGCCGCAGGCAAGTCCCGCCGTCGGTGCGTCCATCGTGGGCGAAGCGGTCTCCGCCTCCGCGCCGGTGGGCGTCGCAGGTAGTGGCAACAGCGCGGCCGACTCGGTCGGAGCAGCTCAGGTCGGCGGCGGCAACACGGTCACGCGTTCGTTCCTCGCAGCGCAGTCCGGTGCAATGACCGCCGGCACGACTGCGGGTGCGGGCGGCACGACGACGTCGGCGCCCGTGACGGTCGGCGGCGGTGGGACGAACTCCGCCACCGATTCGATCGGCACCGCACAGGTCGGTGGTGGAAACTCGGCCACCGGCTCGACCGGCACGGTTCAGTCCGGGCCGGTCGGTGCAACACCGTCGGTTGCTTCGGGTCCGACCGCAAACGCGGGTCCGATCGCAACCGCGGCGTCGACTCCGGCAGCGTCGGCGTCGACTCCGGCGTCAGCAGCCGGAGCGCCGTCGTCGCCTGGTACGCGTACGTCCGAGGGCGCGCCGCGCCCGAATCGCAACACGTTCGGCGCCACGAAGACGCCGAGCGGCGAGCCGCAGACGCTGGGCCGGCTCCCGTTCACGGGGCTCGGCCTGCTGCTGTTCGTCCTGCTCGGGCTCACCCTCGTCGCAACGGGTCTGACGACCCGCGCGCGCACGCGCCTGAGCGTCTAGAAGGAGGGGCCTGCGGGCGGCGGATTGGCCGCCGCCCGACGGGCCTGCATCCGTCGCGCGATCAAGCTCACACCCGCGGCCGCCATCAATGCGAAGGCGAGCCCACCGAGAATGAGCAGCGGGATCGGAATCGAGTCCGCCGTGCTCGGGCCGAGCTTCTGCGCCAGCCAGTGGAAGATGCCGCCCGAGCTGCCGGTTCCGTTCGGGCCGTTGCCGTCGCCGCCGCCGCCCAGCGGTACGACGAGTGTGTCGCCGGTCACGTGACCGCCGTGCTGGCGGATCGTCGACTGAAGCGCGCGCGTCAGGTCCTGGCGAAGCGTCCCGTAGATGGCCTGGTCCTCCGGGATCTCGTTCAGCGCCTCGCGGTAGCAGTGCACCGGGTACGTCTTGTCGACGCGGCCGTCGACGTACCAGTCGTGGATCAGCGCGCTCGAGCAGGTACTCATCGATCGCGCCTGCGCCGGCTGCGCCGTGCCGAGCGCCGCGGCGCCGATGGCCACGGCTGCAGCGACGAGAATGAGGGGCTTCAGGAATCGGGGCATGCGGGTGCCGGCTGCGGCTTGCGCGAGACTCTAACGACGATCTTGCCCACCTTGCCGGATGGGAGTGTGGGTGCCATGAGTCAGTTGTAAGCGCTTTGTAAGGCAGACTTGGCTCGGTTCCAGCGTTGTTCGAACGTGGGGGAGGGTTTCCAGGCTGCGGCCTGCGGCTCTGTTAGCTTCGCGCGCGATGCGCTGGCCTGTTGCCTGGGGAGCCGCGGCCGGCGGGCTGGCCTTTGCCGCGCTCTTCTTCAGCGAGGGGTCGAGCCAGTCCCGGGTCTTTTGGATCGGAGCGCCGGCCGTCCTGGTGGCCGCGATCGGCTGGGCGTGGCGGCCGCCGCGCTTGCCTCTCCGGGGCTCCATCTTTTTCCTGTCCCTGGCGGCGTTCGTGGTCTGGCAGGGGGTGTCGATCGCGTGGTCGATCGAGCCGAGCCGCTCTTGGGACTACACGAATCGCGGGCTCGTCTACTTCGCGTTCGCCGCGGTCGGGGCGCTCGTCGCGGGCACGCCGCTGCGCCGTTTCGCGTGGGCCGGGTGCTTGTTGGTCGGGGCGCTGTTCGTCTGGGCTCTGGCGGCGAAGGTGATTCCGGGGCTCTACCCGGACTATGAGCGGTTGGCTCGTTTGCGCTATCCGGTCGAGTACTGGAACGAGCTCGCCTTGCTCGCTGCTGCCTCCGTGCCGCTCGGGCTGTGGGTGGTCGGGCCGCGGCACGACCGGCGGGCCCGGATGGGCGGCGCGCTGCTGTTGTACGGGGCGCTCGTCGTCGCGGTCCTGACGTACTCGCGCGTCGGGATCGTGCTGACGGTCGTCGCCGCGATCGTGTGGCTCTGGCTCGATCGTGATCGGCTTGCCGTGCTCGGGCCGCTGGCGCTGGCGTGGATCGTCGGCGCGGTCGTCGCGGGGGTTGCGCTGCTCCTTCCCGGCGTCAGTGCCGACGGGCAGCCGCACGACGTGCGCGTCCAGGACGGGCTGGTGTTCGGGGCGGTGTTCGTCGTTGGTGCGGTCATCGTCGGATTTGCGTCGCGGTTCGTGCTGACGCGTACCGTTGACCGGCGCGTCGCGCGTGCAGCGGCGGTTTCTCTCATCGTCTTGGTGCTCGTGGCGTTGGCCGCGGCGGTGGTGCGTGCGGGCGGGCCCGCCGATTTCGTCAGCGCGCGCTGGCACGAATTCTCGAATAAGACCAGCGCGCAAGTGGAGAACACGCCGGGCCGGATCGTCAGTGCGAGCTCGAGCAACCGCTGGCGCTGGTGGAAGGAAGCGTGGAACGCGTTCACGGACAAGCCTCTGCAGGGAACCGGGGCGGGAACGTTCGAGCTCGTCGACCGCGTCGCGCGCACCTCGCCGCTCGCGACGATCGAGCCTCACTCGGTGCCGCTGCAGTTCCTCAGCGAGACGGGGATCGTCGGGCTCCTGTTGTACGGGGCGGTGGTCGCGTCCGCGGCGATCGGAATTCTCCGGCGCGAGCGAACGCGCGTCTGGCTGGCGCTCGCTCTGGGAGCTGCGCTCTGTTTCGTGCACTCGTGGGTGGACATCGACTGGGACTTCATCGCGGTGCAGGGGCCCCTGTTCTTTACCGTGGGGGCGCTCGTATCCGGTCCTGCGACACCGATGCCTGCCCGCCGCCGGTGGCTCGTCTCCGTCGCGGTCGGCGTCTCCGCGCTGGCGGCGCTCTATTCGGTGACGTCACCGTGGCTTGCGACGAACCGCGTGGCGGCAGCCTACGACGCCATCGAGCGAAACCATCCTGAGCAGGCGCTCACCGACGCGAGGTCGGCACATGCGTTCAATCCCCTTTCCGTCGACGCGCTGTTCGTGCAGGCCCTCGTAGAGCGGAACGCGAAGGCGCTGAAGCTCTATCGCCAGGCGCGAGATCTCGAGCCCACGAATCCGGAGACGTGGTACCAGCTGGGCGCCTTCGAATTGCTGTACCTCAAGCGTCCCCGTGACGCTTACCGCGATCTGAATCACTCGTACACGCTGGACAACACTCTGTTCGGCCCCAAGAGTCGGGCCGGCCAGCAGCTCGACGAGGCGCGCTGCAAGGTCGACCCGGCTACCTGCCCATGATCAGCACGAGGTGCGCGCCCAGCAGCTGTGTGGTGCGCATCCCGTCGAGCGGTCGAACGATGCGCACGTGCAGGTCGCGTCCGAGCCTCGCTCCCTCGGCTGCGTAGCCGGGGCGGTACATGATCAGCGTGCGGGGCGTGTCGCCGGCGGCGTTGCCGATCTGGCCGAGCTGGTAACCGCGTGCGCTCACCCGGTTGGCGGCCGTGTGGGCGGCGCCGGCCTGGCCGCCGCCGTTCAGGACCATGACGGAGGTGTCGGCGCGGGCGAGCGCCGCCTTCTTCGCGGGCGCGGGCTGGGTGGTGCGAACTCGAGGAGGTCCGGCGGCGGCGGCGGTCGTTTCGCGTAGGTGGGTCGCGAGCGGATTACCGAGGGCCACGAACGCGATCGCGGCGAGTGCGATCAGCTCGATCGCGGCAACGGCGCTGACGGCGATCGTCGCCCGGCGCCAGGGCCGGATCACGTCGAGGTCGAGATCTTGCGCGTGCTGCATCGCCCGGAGCGAGTTCGTCTCCCGCGGGCGTGCTCCTTCACAGGGTCGTAGGATGGTGCCTCGTGGCACGAACGATCGCGATCGTCGAGGACGACGCCGACATTCGCGGGCTGCTCGACTTCAAGCTCAGGGCGGCCGGCTACGACACGGCTTTTGCCCGGGACGGCGTCTCGGCGATCGGCGTGATCCGCAAGGCCCAACCAGATCTGATCCTGCTCGACATCGGACTGCCAGGAGGCGACGGTTTCGTGATCCTCGACCGCCTGCGCGAGTTCGACGCGCTTGCAACCATCCCAGTGGTGGTCATCAGCGCGGTCGTCCGGTCGGACACTCGGGAGAGGATCGAGTTCTCGGGCGTCGCAGCCTTCGTCGAGAAACCGTTCGACATCGACGAGCTCCTTCAGACGGTTGAATCGATCCTCGCTGCGCGCTAGGCGCGAGCCGACGCCTTCGCCACGCAAGTGTTCGAGACGTTGCTCTTCGTGCACCTGGCCCGAAGGGCTCGGGTCAGACCCTTGCTGTTCGAAACGTGGCTCTTCGTGCACCTGGCCCGAACTGCTCGGGTCAGACCCTTGCTGTTCGAGACGTGGCTCTTCGTGCGCCTGGCCCGAAGGGCTCGGGTCAGACCCTTGCTGTTCGAGACGTGGGTCCTTACCTGGAGGAGATCCAGCCCCACGTTTCCGCGAGGCCTTCGTCCAGCGAACGTTGCGGCTCCCAGCCGAGCTCGCGCTTCGCGAGCGACGCGTCGAGGACGCTGCGCTGCAGCTCACCCGGACGCGCGTCCGCGAACTCCGGCTCACGCTCCACGCCGGCGACGCGCTGGATCCGGCCGTAGAGCTCGTTCACCGAAGTCTCAACGCCTGTGCCGACGTTCAGCACGCCGCCCCCATGCTCCGCGGCAGCCAACGTCGCTAAGACGACATCGCCCACGTACACGTAGTCGCGCGTCTGCGTCCCGTCTCCGAAGATCTTCGGCGCCACGCCCTCACGCAGCCGGTTCATGAAGATCGCCACGACGCCGGCTTCACCCTTCGGATCCTGCCGCGGTCCGTAGACGTTGCCGTAGCGCAGCGACACGTGCGCGGCGCCGTAGAGCCGGTTGTACGCGGCGATGTACTCCTCGCCCGCGAGCTTCGACACCCCGTAGGGCGCGAGCGGGGCCCGGGGATGGTCCTCGCGCGCGGCGCCCTCGCATTCCCCGTAGATCGCGCCGCCGGTCGAGCTGAAGACGATCTTCGTCCCGTGCTCACGCGCCGCCTCGAGCACATGCAGGGTGCCGACGACGTTCACGTCCGCGTCGAAGTCAGGCCGCTCGACCGACACGCGAACGTCGGCCTGCGCCGCCAGGTGGAAGCAGACCTCGGGCCGCACCTCGTCGAAGACCCGCCCGGCGTCGCTGCGAATGTCGGCCTCGTGGACGTGCACGCCTTCCGGGACGTTCTGACGCTTCCCCCTGGAGAAGTCATCGAGCACGTGCACCTCGTCCCAGCGGGCGAGCAACGCATCCACCACGTGCGAGCCGATGAAGCCCGCGCCTCCTGTCACGACCGCCCGCACGCGCCGTATCGTACGGACGGCGGTGTTCGTCACCTTCGAAGGCCTGGACGGGTCCGGCAAGACCACGCAGGCGGAGCTCCTGGCCGAGGCGCTCCGCGCCGTCGGACGCGACGTCGTCGCCACCCGGGAGCCCGGCGGCACGCCGCTCGGTGAGGAGGTGCGGCGCCTGCTCCTGGAGGGGATGGAGATGAGCCCTTGGGCGGAGGCCGCGCTCTTCGCGGCGGCCCGGGCCGAGCTCGTCGAGCGCGTGATCGCGCCGACGCTCGACGCCGGCCACGATGTGGTCTCGGATCGGTACGTCGACTCGTCGCTCGCCTACCAGGGCCACGCGCGCGAGCTGGGCATCGACGAGGTCTACGAGCTGAATCGGGTCGCGACGCGAGGCCTCCTCCCGGATATCACCTTCGTCCTCGAGGTCGATCTCGACACCTCCGCGCGACGTGTCGGACGGAGCCCTGACCGCATCGAGCGGGAGGGACGGGACTTCCGGCAGCGCGTGCTCGATGGATACCGCATAGTCGCCGGGAAGTACGGTGAGCGCATCGTCCTGCTCGACGGCACGCGGCCACCTGATCAACTGCACGAGGAGATTCGTGGACGTCTTCGAGAACATTCCTGAACAGGCCGAGGCCAAGCGGCTGCTGCGCGCCGCGCTCGCCGACGAAGGCCCCGCGCACGCGTACCTCTTCCATGGACCTCCCGGCGTCGGCAAGCGCGCGGCTGCAATCGCTTTCGCCGGCGAGCTGATCGGAGACCGCGGCCGCGTCGAACGCGGGTCCCATCCCGACCTCTATCTCGTCGAGCCGGTCGGAGACCAGATCCGCATCGACGACGTCCGCGAGCTGCGCCGCGACCTGCACATGCGTCCCTTCGAGGCCGACCGGCGTGTCTACCTCGTGTACGCCGCGGAGACGATGAACGAGGACGCCGCGGACGCGCTGCTCAAGGATCTGGAGGAGCCCCCTCCGTACGCCGTCATGGTGCTGGTCGCCGACGATCTAGGGCCGCTCCCCGAAACGATCCGCTCGCGCTGCCAGCTGGTTCCGTTCACGCGCCTTTCGGAGCGGGCGATCCGCGAGGAGATCGACGCGCGCGCGCCGGGGCTCGAGCCGGACGAGGCCGCCTCGCTCGCGCGGCTCGCGTCCGGGCGGCTCGACCGCGCTGCCCGGCTCCTCGATCCGGACAGCGCACGTCGGCGCGAGGCCTTGCTCGAAGTTGCACGCTCCGTCTACACGCAGGCGGAGTTCGAGCCCGGCGAGGCCGCGCAGCGCATCCTCGACGGCGCGAAAGAGTGTGGCGCCGAGGCGAAACTGAAAGCCGAGGAGGGGCTCGAGCTGCTCGACCTCCCGACCCGCGAAGCCGAGCAGCGAGTCCGCCGGGCAGCCCGCGGCGCCGAACGGGAAGAGCTGCTCGCGTCGCTGGAAGAGCTCGCATCCTGGTACCGCGACCTCGTCGTCGTGGCGGTCGGAGCGGAGCGCGCCGTCGTCCACGCCGACCGGCGCGAGCTCCTCGCCCAGGACGGCACGACCGAGCGCCTCGCGGGCGCCGAGTGCGCCTGCGAGCTCGTCCGCGAGACCTGGCGCGCCTTCGAGGAGTTCAACCTCAGCCCGCCGCTCGCCCTCGAGGCGCTCTTCGTGAAGCTGCGCCGCGAGCTAGGCACGACTCCAGTCCTGGCCTAGTGCCCCTCGATCTAGGGTCGTCCACCTCCTGAGGGCTGCCGACACTCGCAGTACGAGCGCCTCCGGGCGGAGCGCTTGTACCCGCAGCAGGAGGACAGGTGGCCGCAGAACCATCCATAGGTCGGGCAACCCGGGTCGAGCGACCGTTCGCTTCCGGCGCCGATGCCGCCGGCGATCTCTACGAGCGCTACTCCGCTCAGATTCTCAGCTACTGCCTCCATCAGCTCGGCTCGCGCGAGGAGGCGGAAGACGCCGTCCAGACGACGTTCATGAACGCCTTCCGTGGCTTGTCGCGCGGGATCGTGCCCGAGCTCGAATCCGCCTGGCTCTTCAAGATCGCGCACAACGTGTGCCTCTCCCGCCGGCGCTCCTCCTGGCGTCGCGGCAAGATCGAGGCACCGAACAACTTCGAGGTGCTCCAGGAAGTCATCCCGGGACGCGAGCAGATCAGCGACGAGCTGATCGGTCTGCAGGACGTCCTCGAGCAGATGCCGGAGCACCAGAGGCGCGCAATCCTTTTGCGGGAGTGGCAGGGGCTCACATACCGCGAGATCTCGGCCGAGCTTGGGCTTACTCAAGCTGCCGTCGAGACACTGATCTTCCGCGCACGTCGTGCGCTCGCTCAGGGCCTGGAGCAGGACGCAGACACGTGGAAGAAACGGCTGCGCCGCGGCGCCGACGTCGGTGGTGCAATCGCATTCGTGAAAGCACTGCTCGGCGGCGGCGGCGCGGCAGCCGTGAAAGTTGCTGCGACCGCAGTCGCGGTGGCCGCGACCACCGTGGCGGCCGCGACCGAAGTGCCGAGGCATGCCCACCACGCGCCGGCGGCCAAGCCGACCCCTGCTGCGACTCACCTCACGCCTCACAGCACCGCGACGATCGCTTCGTCGGCCCCGACATCGACCCGCCCACTTGGCCGCGTGACCTCGACGCGCACCCTGCCGCGGCCAGTCGCCGTGCCGGCGTCGCATCCCGAAGACGCCACCGCTGCATCCACCCCCGCCCAGATCTCGTCGGCCCCGGAGTCACCGCCCGCACCTGCGCCGAGCAGCCCGGCTTCGTCGCTTCCTCCGGCCGCAAGTGCTGCATCATCCACGCCCGCGCTCGCCGACAACGGCCACGGCAAAGCGAAGGGCAACAAGCCCGAACGCAAACCGCAGGCGACGCAGTTGACCGAGACGACGCCTGCCCCGCCCGCCGCAGACCCGCCCGCGCAGCCGTCCGACCAGGGCCCGGGCAACGACAACAAGGACAAGTCCGACAAGCCCGTTAACGACAACGGCAACAACGGGAACGGGAACGGCAACACCACGAACGGCAACGGCAAAGGCACCGGCAAGACCGACAAGTGATCCGGCGAACCGGGGCTAGACCGACCCGCGCGCCGACGTAGCTGGCTAGATGTGGAAGGCGCTCCGCATACTCTTCGCCGAGGAAGCGCCACCCAGGTAGGTCTTGATGCCAAGCACCTGCTCCGTCGTTCGCAGGAGTGAGTAATGGGTGAAGGCGGCGCTCGACGTGGTTCCGGGACGGGTGGAGGGGGCGATGACGAGCGTGGGAACGTGACTGCCGTCCTCATCCCATGTCAAGAACACCGCTGTCGAGCCAGACCGGTATTGGGCGCTGGCGAATACTTTCGGCAAGAAGCCGGAGAGCCAGGTATCCCCGTTTCGTATTTGCTTTGCGGTCTGGGGATCGGGCGCGTTCGGGCAGGAGTGCATGTCGTCGCAGACGTTCGGCGTGACGAACGTGAACTGCGCGGAGAGGTTGAGCGGGTACGTGAGCCGCACGTCATTGCGTGCACACTGTTGGCGAATGTTCGTGTAGTACGTCGCAGGGTTATGGCGAACGGCGTAGAGGCCTGAGTCCGAGAGAGTGCAATGAGAGGGCATGGACTCCTCGAGTGCCCGCCAGTTGCCGCGGAGTTGGGAGAAGATGGTCGGCACGGCGAGGAGGTGCGACGATGGGTCGTCGTCATCGGAAATCCCCTGGGTGCTGCCCGAGGTCATTGCAATGTAGTTCGGCAGGCTCGGACTCGACTCGGCGTTGAAGTTCGTGGCAACGCCGCACTTCTTCGCCAAGATGTTGAGGTACGGCGCAGTCGGCGAGCCGATGATGTCCGAGAACCCCTTGTTCTCCATCACGATCCAGACGACGTGCTTGTAGCGCACCGGCGGCTTGCTCCTCGTCCCACAGGGGCCACCCGACAGAATGCTCGTTTCGGACGAGGGCTCCTTGCCGGCAAGTGCAATGCCGACCGTGAACCAAACCGCGAACACGCTTACCAAGATCAGCGCTGCGGCATTCAGGGGCGATGGCAGTCGAACGCCGGACGTGAGAGGACCGCTCCGAGCGTAGCGCCGAGCAATGTTCACCCACCCCTCGCGTTCTACCAGCTTGTCTCGCCGCTCCGCTCTCTAGACCGTTGTTGTCCGCGCGGTTTCGCCGATCTAGACATTCGTCCAGCGCGTGGTCGCTGATGCTGCGGTTAATGAGAGATGGGGAGAGGCCGCGCGCACCAGAACTGCGGCTCCGGGCACGCGCGCCGCTCCCCGCCACGGTGGCGCGCGCTGCGATTTCAAGCTGTTCGAGAACACGCATGGCTAGCACGGTGGAGGCGTCTGCGCCTGCCGGCACGGACGAACATCTCGGCGAAACGGCGTAGACTTGTCCCATGGCGAGTCTCATCGCAAAGCTCCGTAAGTGGTTGGGGATCGGGAAGACGACTTAACCGTCCGTTCTCACGCCGAAACGGAGTAAGATGTCCCGGCCTGGCCCTGCATTCGGTCCCGGCCCAAAGCCCGCAACCCACCAACGCGCGCTGCGCGCGAGGCGAGGAGCCTAAGGCGACGGAGTTTGACTGCGGGGCCAGCTTTTGGTGGATCGACTGGGTTCAAGCGATCCGAGTTCCCTCAGAACTATCGCGTTAGGCTTCCGCCGCGAGCGGAACATGAGACCCGACATCCGCCCACAGCTCCGCGAGTACCTCGCGTGGTACGAGGAGGTGTTAGGGAGGATCGAGGCGGGGGCGATCGTGGCGCCAGGAGAACAAGAGCGCCTTACGGAAGAGGCGTCAGCCGTGGCTCACCTTCTCGATCTCCTTGACTCCAGCGCGGACGAGCCCACCAGCTAGCCCGACGCCGTAATCGTCGGAGTGTTTCGACCCCGACGTTTCGTTTGCCGTGTCTGAGGGTTCTGTCGCTATTTGCGAAGAGAACCCGTTGACAACTCTTTTGGTAGGGGCGCACACTTGAGGGGCGCACAGTGCTGAGCGCTATGGGCGGCGGAGCGGCCGCCTGAATCGGCTGGGGGGAGAGCCGTCCTGCGGTTTCAATAAGTCGCTTCGCTGCTCTTTTCGGCGGAAGCCGCAAGGAGAGGAGCATCGGAACTCGGATGCGTGTTCCGCGCGACACCGTGGCAGGGCTCGTTCCCGACAAGCCGAGGCTATCTCCTCGCGTAGCGACCTTGAAGGACTGCCGGTATGCGTTCGGCGGTTCCGCAGCGCCGGGCGCGCTTTAAGCCGGCAGGAAAGGGCGGCGCGCTGGAGTCTCCCCGCCGGTGCGCCGTCCCGAGAACCAGTTGAGCCGCACCCCGTCCGGGGGTCAGGG
>Ga0307278_10000525_pt1 | contig 19304 bp, 18 predicted proteins | sample ER_DNA_117_FD_194482 | JGI IMG/M metagenome (GOLD analysis project Ga0307278, IMG submission 194482) | Bulk soil microbial communities from the East River watershed near Crested Butte, Colorado, United States - ER_DNA_117 | ecosystem: Environmental > Terrestrial > Soil > Floodplain | place...
ATTGTCGGCATAATTCTCATAATCGTCGGCGTGATCTCGCTTGCGTATGGGGGTTTCACGTACACCAAGCGCGAGAAGGTGCTAGACCTCGGTCCCATCCAGGCAACCGCTGAAAAGCAGAAAACGATTCCATTCCCGCCTGTTCTCGGGGGCATTTGCCTGGTCGGCGGAATTGTCCTTGTAATTGTCGGCAGCCAAAAAACCTAGCCGCCCGCCTTTAGCACGGCGAAAGTTTTGGTGCCTTTGCGGTCGAGGTACAGGAGAACGCCGCGCTTCGGATCAGCTTTATTGAGCGCATCGCGGAATGATTGCACGTTCGTTACCGGTTTGCCGTCCACTTCGGTAATGACGTCTTCGCGTTGAATGTCCTGGGCTGCAGCGATGCTGTTGTCCTCCACATCGGTTACAATCACCCCTTGCTGAACCGGAAGCTTCAGACGTTTCGCAACCTCCTCCGTCAATTCCTGCACCTGCAATCCAAATTTGCCGACCTCTTGCCGCTTTGGCTGAACTGGCTGGGTTGGTTGGTTTGATGCTCGCGAGATCTCGTTAGGTAATTCACCAGTCTTGATGGGGACTTTGATGGTTTGGCCTTTGCGCCAAATGGTCAGCTGCACGTTCTGGCCGATTTTCTTTTTCAGAATCTCATGCTGAAGCTGGGAGTCTGAATCGATGGGCGTTCCATCGACTTGGGTAATTACGTCAAATGGCCTCAAATCGCTTTTGGACGCCGGCGCATCGGCTTCAATGGTGCGCACCACTACTCCTTTTTCGGCGCCTTTGAACAAATCGCGAATCGTCGGATCGTCACCAAGCGTTTCGATCCGAATACCCAGCCAGGGGCGCATGATCTTGTGGCCGGCGACCAGCTCGGCGCCGATTTCCTTTGCCATGTTGATCGGAATCGCAAAGCCCAGCCCCCGGTTCATGCCGTTGATCAGGGTATTCATTCCAATCACTTTGCCATCAATGTCGCAGAGCGGGCCACCGCTGTTACCCGGATTAATTGAGGCATCGGTCTGCAAATAATCGGAGATCGCGTAGCCGCCTGTCTGAAACAACTTGCTTCGGCCTTTGCCGCTAATCACCCCGTAGGTAAATGTGTAATCGAGCTTGAACGGCGCGCCGATCGCAAACGCAAACTGCCCAACCCGAACAGCATCGCTGTCACCAAGCTGGACGACTGGCAAATCTTTCGCGTCGATCTTGATGACAGCGATATCGCTCTTCTCATCGGTGCCAACCACTGTTCCCGGAAAACTCCGCCCATCTCTTAACTTCACATCGATTTTGTCTGCGCCTTCCACGACATGAAAGTTAGTGAAGATGTAACCATCGGGCCGCACGATAAAACCAGAGCCTTCGCTTTGGACCGGACGCGGGCCGCCGGGATTTCGCCGCGGATTGTTTTCATCGGGCGGTCCTTGAAAGAACAGGTCCTCTAGCGGGGAGCTCTCGCTGATTTCGTTCTTCTTGGAAATCTCGATAATGACAACGCTCGGCGCCACGGTTTCGAAGACTTTTGCGAAAGCGTTGTTCAATTGATGAACCACGTCCTTCCCTGCCTCCGCCGCTGCGGCAGGAACGGTTAAAGTTGGGACGGCCTCGGGTTGCGCCGCAAACGATGTACTGAGTGCGACGCCCAGGGTTAAAATGGATAGACGCATCGGTTGGAATTTGGACAGCAGGGAACATGCAACGTTCAACTGGATACGTCCAATCCCGGCTTACGCCAAAACGCCCTCGCAGTTCGATCGCAGCAGTCCTACATTGCTTGACGAAGCTCGTATAATTACTGGCCCAACCCTGTTTATGCGCGCGTTCAAGAGGCAATTTGTCTTTGCGGCAGGCATTGTACTTTTGATATTGTTTTGGACAATAGCGGTTGGCCCTGAGCCGCCTGCGCGCATTTCCATCTCGCCCGGAGAACTGGTTCGGGCCGTCACGATTCAGCGCGAATCGCTTATCGACTTGTGCCTAATCGAGCACGTCGATCCAAACGGACGGGATGCGCAGGGGCGCACGCCGCTGCTGATTGCCACATCGCAACAGGATTGGAAAACCGCGCGCCGGCTCGTTGACGCCGGTGCCTTGGTTGATCTTGCCGATACGAACGGTTTTACACCCCTAATGGCAGCAGCGATGCACGGCAATCTCGAGATGTTCCGCTTGCTTCTCGTGCGCACGGCCGATCTCCATGCGGAAGCGCCGACCAATGACGGGCGCGATCTTCTGGGAACGGCACTCGACGGCGGTAATCCGGAGATTGTCGAGATTGTGCTGGAGCGCTTGCCCCTGATGTCGCAGTGGACAAGGAGTACACGCCGCGCTCTGAACGCAGCACTGCAAGCCGGAAAAAGGGAGCAAATCCGATTACTTCTCAGCAAACATTCAGCCCCTCCAACGCCTGAGGGCAAAAACGTGCCGTTTCTTGCCTATTCCATCGCGGCAAACAACTCCTCTCTTTTCAAAACGCTCCTGGCGTGTGGGGCCGATCCTAACACTGTTCTTCCATCCCACTGTGACAAGGATTTCCTGGCGCTATTCTCATCGAACTCTCTTCGCAGCTACGTGGAAGAAGACAGGAATCTCAGCGTCGTCATGCTCGCCGCAGGGCTTGGACAGGAGGAGTACCTGCGCGCTCTGCTGGACGCAGGTGCCAACCGGACGCGACTGACGAGCCGGAACAAGATGTCTGCATTGGATATCGCGGCAGAAACGGGTCACTGGCGCGCCGCACAAATTCTTCTCGGCGGCGGACCATCTCCGGATCGGTTGCGCCTTGAAATTTCTCTCGCATTACAACGGATCGCCCTCGTCAAAAACGGCGTACCGGTCTATCGGACCCAATGTTCGACTGGCCGTCCAGGTTATTCGACAAAAAGGGGCGAATTTGTAATCACCAATAAGGAACGATTCCATCGCTCCACGATCTACCACGTTGACATGCCCTATTTCATGCGACTCAGCTGTCTTGATTTTGGAATGCACGCCGGCTATGTCCCGAACTACCCGGCATCACACGGCTGCATTCGCTTGCCGGAGGAAGCTGCTCGCAAATTCTTCTCCGAAATTCCAGTCGGCACCCTTGTGACGGTGCAATAAGGCGCCAGGCGATTGCCGGCCGGAAATCCGACGTCGTGGAGAGGCGTCGCTGATTTCTTGAATCCAAACTGTGCCTTGCGGCATCTTAATGGAAATCCATGGAAACAGACGACCTCGGAGCACGATTCTCTCTCGTGACTACCCAGCCTTCGGTCGCAAAAATTTCGCGCGCCACGTGGGCGGGACTATTCCTCTCGCTCTTCGCGATGGTCGTGATTCGCCAGGCGCTCGCGTTCTTTGTGCCCGAAATCACTTTTGCCTCGGCAATTCTAAAGGAAACGCTGATCTGGGCGAGCGCAGCTGCTCTCATTGTTATTATCCGTCGCGGCGAACGTTTGCCGATGCGGTCCATTGGCCTCGGCACCGCCCGCTGGTGGGTTTCGATTTTGTGGGGGCTTATAATCGCTGTTGTATCGGCAGCAGTCGTCGGGAGCTTGGCCTACCTCACTGGCTACGGACATGGTCCCGGCTCAGCCGCGTTTGAAAAACTGCCGCTCTGGCTAATCACCGCCATCGTTCTACGGGCGGGAGTTGTGGAAGAATTGTTCTATCGCGGTTACGCAATTGAACGTTTGCGGATGGTTGGTCTTGGGCGGTTCTGGTCCGCCACAATTCCGCTGGTGATTTTTTCGCTCGGCCACTGGTCAGGGGCGCAGCGAATATTCTGATCGCGTTCGCGGCAGGCTTAATCCTGACCGGGTTCTATTTGTGGCGTCGCGATCTTGTGGCCAATATGGTCGGTCACGGACTGGTGGACTTTGTTGCCAACGTGCTGCCTAAATTGTTCTCCTAAAGCTCCAAGCTTCAGTATGCGGTTTTGAAAAGCTTTCAGAACCGCTGAGCAGGGCGTAGGCTTTCTGGCTTGCGCGACGGATTACAACGAAATGACACCATTGCTCTTGTTTGCTCCAGGCGCAGGAGCGCCTTCGGCGCATCCGTGGATGCAAGATTGGAAAAAGCGTTTGTCTGGAATCGGTGCCGTCGAAACCTTCGATTACGACTACATGTGCGAGGGCCGAAAACGACCTGATCGCTTGCCACAACTGATCGCCGCGCATCGAAAAGCATTAAACGGCGCGCGAGAGCGACATCGCCTTGAATCAATAATCCTGGTGGGCAAGAGCATGGGCGGGCGCGTTGGATGTCACGTGTCACTCGAAGAAAAGGTAGACGGATTAATTTGCCTTGGATACCCGCTCTGTGCGATGGGCGACCGCACAAAACTCCGCGATGAAGTTTTGCGCGCGCTCACCACTCCAATCCTGTTTGTGCAAGGCACGCGAGATTCGCTTTGTCCGCTGGATCTTCTGGACCGCGTTCAGGCGCAAATGAACGCGCCAAGCGTTTTGCATCTTGTTGAAGGAGGAGACCATTCTTTGCGGGTTCCCAAACGCGAACTCCAGCGAGTAGGCGAAACGCAAAGCGGTATCGATCAAGAGATTCTCAAAGCGGTCGCCGCGTTTGTTGACGAGCTGTCGTGACTGCAGATTAGATGAAGATGATGAGAAAGCCCAGTCACGTTTCCATTCGCGCCGGGCAGGTCGAGTTTGTCAAAGTCAATACTGATGCGTGGAGATGGCGCGATGTTTATCGCTGGCTCCTAGGATTAAACTGGCCGCGATTTGCGGTGTTCGTTGCCATTGTTTATATCGGGCTCAACCTGCTCTTCGCCGCTCTTTACAGCGCGCAGCAAGACAGCATCGCCGGCAGCACTGGTGGGCATTGGTTTTTCGATTGCTTTTTCTTCAGCATCCAAACGCTGGCCACTGTGGGCTACGGCCACATGTACCCGCAAACGCTCTACGGTCACATCATCAGCACGATCGAAATCATGACCGGCGTGTTTTTGCTCGCGGTCATGACCGGATTGATTTTTGTCCGTTTCTCGCGACCGATTGCGCGCGTCGTGTTTAGCCGGTCAATCGTGATCGCGCCCTTGAATGGGTACCCCACGCTGATGGTGCGTGTTGGCAACGAGAATCAACACAGCATGGTCGAAGCCGAGTTTCGAATCATGTTTTCGCGTGATGAACAATTGCTCGAAGGTGGAGACTTCAGATATTTTTATGTTCTGAAATTGCATTTTGATCGGCTGACGGTCTTCCCAGCGGCATTGACTTTGCGTCACACGATCGATGAAAAAAGTCCGCTGTTTGGGGCGACTGCTGAATCGCTCGAAGCCAGCCGCGTCCTGTTTCTTGTGTCTGTAATCGGAATCGATCCAGTGATTGCCGCTCCAGTTCAAATACAGAAGGATTATAGCTGGCACGACATCCGTTTCGGCGAACGCTTCGTTGATATCTACACCGAATTGGAACCGGGGCGGCTTAGTGTCGATTACGGTCGACTGCATGACACCGAACCAGCGGGATAGATTTTTATCCTTGCGCTGGTTTGAGTTCCGAAGCGCCGGACTCTATTCAGGTGGCCACAGAATCATCCGCGCGAATTGGAGCATCGCCGCGACAAGTTGAAGATCGATCCCAGCGAAGAACGGCTAAAACGCACCGACCAAGGCGATGTTATACAATTGCAAGAGCGTGGCTCCAATACCGAGGGTCGCAAATAAATAAAAATGAAGTTGGCCGGTGCGCCTTGTAACTGCTGGAGATCAAGGCGGCGAAAGCCGGTCATAGTCGTGATCCCGAACAACAAGAAAACTACGAAGGCCACCCCACTACACCATCGCCAAACGCCAGTCAGTGTAGGCTCGACCGTCAGCAACACTAGCGCGAGCATCAGACACTCGTCTTTGGATTCGAAAGTAACCGACGATGCATCAGACCAAAGCACTTCGTTGCGAAACCAAAGAGGCAGCCCAAAAAGCTTTGGGGCTGCCTCTTCGCTAACCTAACTAACGGAGAAATCTAGAATCGCTTCTTCAGCCCGACGTACCAGAACCGACCTTTGATGGTCGCAATCGATTCGTCGTAGCCGTTCTCGAAGCTGCCAGCCACAAACGGTGGATCTTCGTCGAGCACGTTCTGCATTCCGAGCGTGACAGTGGTATTGTTAAGCCACCATCTCCAGTTGTTGCACCCGTACTCGGCCGTAGATACTGGGACGACATTTTTCTCCTTGCCATCCTTCATCCTCACGTTTTTCCCGCCGTCCTTGGCAAAGCCAGGCACCTCTGCGGGCGCGGGCGGTGGCAGGTTGAACGTGTAGTTTAGAATTAGATCGAGCGTGGTCCAGGCGGAGACTTTCCGCGCACGGATTTCATCACCGCCACCGGCCGGGCCACTCCTCGGCTCATTTAGCTTGCTGGATCCTGTCAGACTGGCATTGTCATCCTCATATTGACCGATCCAGTGGACTACCGCACCGACATCGAGACCAGCAGCCCACGTGTCAGCCGGGCCATCATAGAAGATACTGAAGTTAGCCCGATGCCACGGCAGCGAACTGGTTAGAGCAAATCCCGGCGGCAGGAATTCGCCATTGATACCGACCCGCTTCACGTTGGAGGCAGCTTGAAACTCAGCCCGGGACAACCAGGTGCCATTGACTGTTGTCGTTAGCCTTCCAAAGTCCCCGCCGCCGAAGATCGAAGAATCCAGAATATAAATCGCTTCGTAGTCCAGACCTTCAAAGACCGCGCCAGAGAGGTTGTTGCTGGGATCAATGGTCAGCGTGACCGGCCCCGGCTCCCCAGTCGGGTTGTCACCAGCAGCACGGACTACCACTACCCCGTTGTTGTTAACGATTGACGCGCCGTTGTTTGGCGGGGGATTTTCCAGGATGATGGTTTGCGCACCAAGGGTCGTTACGATGTCGCGCATGTCAATGTGCCACCAGTCGGCGCTCAATGTCAGGCCCTTGACCCATTTCGGGCTGTAAACAATTCCGTAGGTCCACTCATACGCTACTTCCGGATGCACGGCGGGGTTCCCTAAGACGCGATCCTCAATCTGGGGCTCCGTCTGACTGGAAAACGGATCCGCCACGATTGGGAAGTTTTGCGAGCTGGCAGGCGTAAGCTCGGCCAGTGTCGGCGCATGGAACGCTTCAGTATAGCTGCCACGCAGGGTCACCGCGCCGATATACTTCGGATCAAGCGGCTGCCAGCGCACGGAAACCTTCGGCCTCTGCGCATCATACCTGCTGTGCGCCGCCGGCACTTTTGGAAACAGCCCGGAAGGTAGAACAGCAGAAGTGTTGTTGCTGTACCACTCCTCGCGCTCAGCAAAGTCCACCTCGAAGCTGTAGAAGCCGGGGAAGTTCCACGTGGGGCTGGTAAATGGCACACGCACTTCCTCGTAGACTGACCACACATCGCGGTTCACGCGGAAGCTTTGCCCGTCCACCGAGCCAATCGATTGAAACGTGTTATTGAGCGCGTCACGATCGCGGGTGAATCTCGGCGCGTCATACTCACCGCCAATCGCAAATGAGACTGGGCCGGCCGGAAGATTAAACAGGTCGCCATTAATGGTCGCATAGTAAATTGGTAGCTCATACTCACCGGAGTTATGCAGGGTGACATAAACTTGTTGCCTCGCCAGCGCCGTGTTGTGGCCGTTGAAATTCAGGAACGGATCGAACGCCGAGGCAGGATCTGTGTCCAGAAGCGCCTGCCGCAATCCAGGTTGACTGACTTCGCCTATGGAGAGGTCCTGTCCCTCGTTCCGAGAATAACGGAAGCCTAACTCCCAGTTCCACGTCTTGAAGTAATCGGCAATCCATCCCATCTCTCCCCTCAGGCCAACATCGAACAACTGGTCCCAGTAGGTGAATTTTTCGCTCCGTGGACCGGTGTCGTTGATGCCACGGAACCGAACCCCGGTAGTTACAGGGAGACCAGAACCGTCAGGAAAGAAATTTGGAATAGTCGCATCTGCAACAGTGAACGGATTAAACGGGTTCGTGAGCGGCACACTGATGCCACTCGGGCTAAAGAAGGTGCTAGTGGCTCCGTTTTTAAATGGATCAGGTGTAAACGGCACAGCCGCCAGGGATGCATCGAAGAACGAGCGCGAATACTTGAAGTCGGCAAACACTGTCAGGTACTTGTCGCATATGTCGCGAGTGAACGAGCCGTAGTACACCTGGCGATCTCCCGGCGGAAGAGCTGGCGTGAAAGCGGCGAAGTTGAAGAAGAAGTAGTCGCCACCGCCCTTATAATCAGTGCCAAACTGGTCAAACTGCTGTACCGGATTGTGGATACCGGGTGCACCGGGATAAGCATTTGGGTTAACCGCATATGGGCTCTTATAGAATGGAGAAGTCGCCGCGTTCGGAGCTGAATGCGGCAGCGGCGTGTTCACGCCGAACACCGGCAAACCGCCCGGACCGAAGAACATGCTTGGAAGCAAGCGGCGACCTTGGACACGGCCGGGAAAATTGCCGCTGCGCGCGTCAAACCCGCCAAATGGAACAAAGAAACCGTTCGATGAAATATCGCGGTCACGACTGAAAACTCCGTTGAGGCGTTGCCAGAAATCGGCAACGACCACAATATCAGTCTTATCGTCGCCTGTGCCGGCCTTGATCCAAGCCTCCCATTCGCCCATCTCATTTGAGGCTCCCAGGTTTGTGTTCCCATAAGTCCCTCCGATTTCCACCCCGCGGAATTTGTGAACCAGGAAGAAATTGACCACACCGGTGATCGCGTCGGATCCGTACACGGCCGAGGCGCCATCCTTCAGGATGTCAACGTGATCGACCATCGAAAACGGTATCAGGTTGATGTCCACACCGCCGCTAAAGCCAGCGGCGCCCAACGAGCCAAAGGCAACGCGTTTGCCATCGATCAGGACCAGGGTTTCCTTCGGCAAAAAGCCGCGCAGGTTGAACTGGACGGTGCCATCACCACCGTTGCCCATGTTTGTGTTCACGGTGCCGCCGGCCTCCTGCGGGATGAATTCCTGCAGGTCGGTTGCGTTGCGGATACCCAGTTTCTCGATGTCCTGTGGACGGTACGTGTCCACGGGGTTCGGGCCGGTTTCTTCCGCTGTGGGAATGTTCGAACCGGTCACGATGACGCGCTCGACCTCAGCGGTAGGCGCTGGCGCACCCGGCGCTTCTGGTACGCCCGGAGCCGGCAATTGAGCGAATGCGTTGGAAGCAAGAGTTACGGAAAATCCGACGCTCGCCACCAAAGCGGAGCGAAGACATGTCAGATTGGATAGCATATTTTTGATTATTAGTTTCTCCATGACGACGCGGTATAACGCGAAATGAACTTTCGCTGTTAGGACATAAATCCGATGGTTTCCGCCACGGTTTCGAGCGGCCCGCGTACGAGCGATGGATCCGCCTGAGAGAGAAGGCTCGCCGACAACCAATCAGCAAAACTGTTCAATGACCGACATCGATCTCAGCCGTGTGTCAGTGATGGCTCCGGAGCTCGTGGCTGCGGTTTGATGAAGCCATTTGTAGGAACCGTTGCAAACGAACCGCGGTAGGTACTCGGCCGGATTCCCACCATTCTTTCAAACGTCCGGCTAAAGACGTCTGCGCTCTTAAAACCAAGAGAGCTCGCTACGCTTTCAATACTATTCCTTGGAATGAGCAGTCTTTTCCGCGCTTCGCTCACACGAGCACGAGCGACAAACTCCGCTGGTGTTTCTCCGAATGCACCCTTGAACAGACGGCTGAAATTCCGTGGCGACATGCACGCCTTCTGGGAAAGCGCATCAACCGAGAGATCTTGATTAAGGTTGCACAAGATCCACGCAGGCAGCTCCGCGAAGCGATCTGACGATTGAACCTGAAACTTTAGAGCCTCGGAGTACTGCTCCTCTTCGCCGGGCCTCTTAACGTGAACAAGGAGTTCGCGCGCCAAAGCCAGAGCGACCTGACGCCCATAATCCTCCTCCACCATAGCCAGTGAAAAATCGATGGATGCGCTCCCTCCTGCGCACGTATAGCAGGGCCCGTCTTTGACAAAGAGATTACTGGGATTAACGCGGAGCTTGGGAAATCGCGAAGCAACATCTTTGGCAAACCGCCAGTGGATCACTGCCTGGCGTTCGTCCAGCAGTCCCGTTGCTGCAAGCGCGTAAATACCCCGCCCAAGAGCAGCAATGCGTCGCGTATTCGGCGCGCGCTGCTTCAGCCATTTTACCAGCTTCCTGTTACGTTTTTCACCGTCACTTCTGCGGCTGGCAACAAACACGGTATCGACCGGCGGCGCGTTTTCGAGATCCACATGTGGTCTTATGACGATACCGCACTCTGTTACGCACGGTTCTGCGTTGATACCGATGGTCATCACTCGGTAACAAGACGATTCAGAGGCTCCTGGGTGATCGATCCTGCGAATTGTTGCGCGTGAAAAAACTTCAGCCGGACCCATCAGATCAGCGGCAGTGATCTGTTCGGCTAAAATCAAACCAATCGTCTTCGGATCCATGGCTGCAGCGAACGCTTTAGCCAAGTTCTCAATTCCTGCTGTCGTGCCAATATCCAGTCAGCAGGGTTCAATAAGGCCAGTTTGTGGGAATAGTGAGAACGGATGAGCAGGCGCTCTCAGCCGAGTTGCGAATTTCTTAGCGATTAGCGGTCACTGCTGCTCGCGTATCGACGCGTCACCAAGGCAATCGGCAGGCCTACACAGAACAGGTGAATCACCAGCTGCGACCAGCCCATGGGTGGCTTGAATAAAATCGGCGTGTGCAAATAAAGACTGCGAACCCACGACAGGAACGGCGCAGTAGCGAAATTATTGACCGCAAAAACGGCGAGTCCGTACAGGAGTCCCACAGCTATGACCACCGCAAGCTTATGGGGCAATGGAAAACGCCGGGTTAGCAAGTAGAACGCCGTTGTCACTGTCAGCGCCATCGTGAAATGCATCACGAGACCCAGCGACGCTGTCGCCAATCCGCCTTCATACGTCCTTCGTCCCAGCAAGCCACCAGCCACACTTTGGAGCACGTGTTCGGGCGCGAAACCGGACGCAAGCCATGCATTGATGCACGCGGCCGTGATGTCCAGGACGCCACAAACCGTCCCCGCGTATAGGATGGCGAACGTGGTTTTTGGCTTGTTCACTGGATGAAGCAGAGCAGCAGAATCCGCCGATAAATTTCTATTTGAATAATGCATTCGTAATCGGCGCGATCGGCGGTTTGTTCTTTCCCGCTCAACTGGCGCTTCGCCTCGATCTCCTAATCATGGATTGATTCAGCGCTTTGCTTTCAGCTCAACCCATACAGCAAGATGGCTGTGCTATCATTTCACCGTCTTCTTCACAAATTTGAGCGCGACTGAATTGAGGCAATAGCGCAGGCGGGTAGGAGGCGGACCATCATTGAACAGGTGACCAAGATGTGAGCCGCAGCGCGCGCACCTTACCTCATCACGTGTCATCCCAAAACTAGTGTCCGTGGTTAGAGTTATCCTGTCCCCAGCCAGTGGCGCATAGAAGCTAGGCCAGCCGGTGCGAGAGTTAAATTTCGTGTCGGCACTGAAAAGCTCATTTCCGCACGCGGCGCAGAGGTAAATTCCCTTCTCGTGGTTATTCCAGTACTCGTTCTTGTATGGCCTCTCCGTCCCAGCTTCACGCAGAACATGAAATTGTGCGGGAGTCAGAATCTTTCTCCACTGGTCATTGCTCAGAGCCACCTTTTGCGCCAGCGGAGTCGAGTCGATTTGGCGCCGGATTCGAGCGGCTTCTGCATTGTCTGCCATGCTGAGGCGGACAGCTAACATGCAGAGAAGAGGGAAGATCAGACGTTGCATTCTTTATTAGCGAGTCGGCATCAACCTTAACGTTTGTTCAGTCCGAGTTTTCCGAGCTTTGGCAGGATCACCTGCCGGACGTAGGGATTGTTTGGATTCTTGCGGCAGAAGTTCTGATGATTTTCTGGCGCGGGACGAAAGGACGAGGCCTGGGCAATCTTAGTGGCGATCGGTTTTGAGTATAATTTTTGCGCGTGTGCCTTCGATTTCTCGGCAGCTGCGCGTTGCTGCTCGTCGACGAAAAAGATGGCGGACCGATATTGCTTTCCAATGTCCGGTCCCTGGCTATCGACTTCGGTGGGATTATGCGCTCGCCAAAATAAATTGAGCAGTTTGTCATAGCTGGTTTTGGCGGGATCAAACGTGACCTGGATAGTCTCGGCACCTTGCACGTAGCCCGAGACGACCGAGGTCACGCCCGGAGCCTGTTCAAAAACCGCTTCGGTGCACCAAAAACAACCGCCCGCGAAATAAGCCACGCTTGGCTGGCTGGCGTATGCTTGTGGGCAAAATGTTGAGCCGAAGACTAAGATCAGCGGCAAAGACAGAAAGAAAAATTTGAAACTGCATTTGACCAGTGGCGAACAACGAACCTTCCGCATAATCCATCAAACTTTTCGGCATTGTTTGATGTGGCAATGGCCACTTGAGAGGAAAAGATAATGCCAGTTTTGGTTCGAGAACCGACCGCACCCGGTCCTTCTTGGTTCTTGAGAATACGCGCATAGATGGAAGAGTCAGTGTGCAGGAACTGAAGGGAAAACCGGCATGTCCAGGACCAAGTCGCCGCTGGAGAAAAGGCGTCGTCGTTCAATCATCGCATTCGAGATGATTCGACTTGATCGTGCATCGACAGAGCCGCTCCAACAACAGCTTTATCGTCAGATTCGCGATGAATTGAGGTCGGGCAGTTTTACCGATGGCGCAGCCCGGCTTCCTTCTTCGCGTGCGCTGGCCATTGACCTGGGCATCTCCAGACTAACGGTCAACCTTGCGTTCTCAAAGCTTCATGCCGAAGGCTATCTTCGTTCGAAGGCCAGATCGGGAACATTTGTAGCGCACCCTCTTCCCGAAATCTTTCTGAGCGCAGCCAAGCCGAAAGCGTATCCGCCCATTGATCGACCACCTCGGATTTCCGAACGCGTCCGAGCGATTCCAGATCAGCGTGTAGGAAAACAGTTTGATTTGGGAGCAACAGGCGCCGGTGCGGGCTTCTCGCTCGTCTCGAGTATTCCCGCAGTCGACGAGTTTCCAATCGGTGCGTGGGAGCGGCTCAGGACACAAGTCCTTGCGAAAAAAGGAGCCCACCTGTTGCGCTATGCATCGAATCGCGGCGACGCTGACCTGCGCGCGGCGATTGCAACTTATTTGTGCGATTTTAGAGCAGCACGCTGCGATCCGGAGCAGATCGTGATCGTTGCCGGCATGCAGCAGGCGATGTTGATTAGCGCAATGGCCGTGCTCAATCCGGGCGATCCCGCGTGGATTGAAGATCCTTGTTATCAGCAGACTCGAAGGGTCCTTACGTTGGCCGGCGCCAGGATACTTCCCAAGCCGCTCGACGACCAAGGAATCGTGATTGCGAGATCACAAGGCGAACCTTCGCCTAAAATCATCTACATCACGCCTTCGCATCAATTTCCTCTCGGGATGACTATGAGCTACCAGCGCAGGACCGCCTTGCTCGATTTCGCCCGTACGCACAATACTTTCATTTTCGAAGACGACTACGACGCGGAGTTCCGCTTTGCCGGGCCACCACTCCCTTCATTGCAAGGGATCGATAACTCCGGCCGAGTGATTTACGCGGGGACGATGAGCAAAATTCTTTGTCCCTCTTTGCGTCTGGGCTACATCGTTGCGCCAGAGCCGCTCGTCGATTGGTTGGTCAAGATCCGCAGCGCGATGGATCAACACTCGTCCCCGATCGACCAGGCAACGCTGGCGCGATTCATTACGGAGGGTTTTTTCCTCAGTCACATCAAGCGGATGCGAAAAATATATTCCGAGCGACGGGACTTTTTCATCGAACATTTCAATAAATTACTGGGTGATCGTTTCACTTTGCAGGTACCGGAAGCCGGATTGAACTGCGTCGCTTGGTTGAAGCGTGAGGAACATTTCGATACGGTCAGACGGATCACACTCGAGATCGCAGTCCGACCCTCAGTTTTGTCATTTTTTTGCATCCAGGCGAGGCTCAAGCCGGCATTCGTGTTCGGTTTCGCCGCCTGGACGCCGGCGCAGATTCGGGAAAGTCTTGTTAAACTTGCATCCGCACTTAAGGCGAACGGAATTTAGTCGCGAATTGAAATCGCGACCTCTTCTCGTGCCCCAGACATTCTTCCTACCGGGGTTGAGGCCGGTTCTCCATTAGAGGAAGCCAGCATCGAAGTTGCACTCAGATTCTTCAGGTAGCTGCGTGGCTTTGCTCCAAATCTCCGTTCAAATGCGCGCCGGAATGTTTGTGCATCCGAAAATCCAACAGAGGCAGCGATAGTATCGAGAGTTCGCTTCGGAACAGAAAGGCGGCGCTTTGCCTCGTTAATGCGCAGCGTTTCGACAAACTCCGCTGGCGTGCTGCCAAACACATTTTTAAAAGCCCTATTAAAATGGCTCGGAGACATGCACACTCTTCGCGCGAGAGTGTTGACTGAAAGGTCCTCCTGCAAATTTCGCATGATCCAGGGGATGAGTTCCGCAAAGCGATCAGCGGGTTGACTATCAAACACTGCCGGGGCGGGGACTTTCTGCTGGCCATTGCCGTTCAATGATGGTGCTACGAACTCTTGGGCGGCAGCCGAAGCCAGATGGCGGCCGTAATCCTCTTCAATCAAAGCAAGCGAGAGATCGAGAGCTGCACGAGGACCAGAAGACGTATAAAACGCACCGTCCCTGACAAGTTGTCTCGTGCAATCAAGCCTTAGATTCGGAAAACGCCGCGCCACATCGCTCGCATAGCGCCAATTCGTGGTAACTTCGCGGCCGTCGAGTAATCCAGTCGGAGCTAAGCCATAAATTCCAGCGCCGATCGTAGCGATGCGCCGCGTCTGACTTGCGCGCTTCCAGAGCCAATCGGCAATTCTTTCGCTGACTAAAGGCCGTCGGACTCCATCGCCGCCCGGAACGATAATCGTGTCTAACTCGGATACGGTTTCGAGCGTGCTGTCCGGCGCGAACGTGATTCCCGACTCAGCTTGAAAACAGTTGGAAGTGAAACCGATTGTGCAGATTTGGTAACATGAGATCCGATTGCCATAACCACCATCGAGGATCGCACCGGCAAAAACGTCCACGGCATTCACGAGGTTCGAGGCAGAGACGCCTTCGAAACCAAGAAAGCCAATCCGCTTGGGAAGCATTGTTGGGAGTAACATATCCCGGGCTTCCAATGGGCGGGTAGGACATAGAACCGACATTCCAAGCCATCACCGTCTTATTCCTACAGCTGGATGGCCGCCGTCAAATGAGCCGCTGATCTTTTTTGCGTTGGCAGCGATTCGCAATAGCTTTTTGACGCACAACCAAACGAAAGGAGTTACATCATGGCTAGTTATATCGGTCTGATTCAATTCACAGACCAAGGTATTCGCAACATCAAGGACACAGTGAAACGCGGCGACGCCGCGATCGCGGAGGCTGAGAAAATGGGTATGAAAATCGTGGAGGAATTTTGGACGATGGGCGCTTACGACGCTGTAGTCGTCTTCGAAGCGCCCAATGACGAGACCATGAGCGCGTTCATGCTCAAGATCGGCTCACTCGGCAACGTCAAAAGTCACACCCTGCGCGCCTTCCGCCGGAATGAGATGGAAGATATTCTGGCAAAGATAAAATAGCTGTCCTTAAAAGGCGGAGAAACGACAGCTTCGTCGCAGGTCGCCAAAGCACGCGTCCATCCGGCTGGCGGAGCGGAGAGCATCTACTACGTAGACCCGCTTTCGCTTTCAGGAAGTTAGTAGGACTGCCCCGGAGGCAGGGCTGATGGAACGAGGACAACGCGATCCGAGTCCTTCCATACGGCGGTGAACACATATGTTTGCCCGGGTCGCACGTTCAGCGCGGTCGATGTCGGCTGATAAGCGTTGTTGTTTGGTACGGCCGAGGCTGTCAGCACGTGACGCCCCGCTGGCACAAAGTGATCGTACCGGCGTCCTTGCACAACGTTGGTGGCCGTCCTGCCATCGATCTGAAGATGGAGAGCCAAATTCCATCCAAAATTCGCAGCCCTCAAAACAATGACACGCCCACCCGACTGGGCGACGGCGGTTCCGATCGACGCTATGCAAACCAAAATAAGAAACAGAAAGAGTGTAGTGGCGGAGGTGTATCTTGACTTCATGGCCTCATGCTACGCTCCGGATTCGCTGTTGGCGAGCGCCGCATTCATTAACTTCCGGATTCACCTCCGTCGGTTGTACTGCTGACGGAAGAGCTTACGAGTCAGTCAGGCTAGCCACTCCTTGCTTTGTTCCAGAGTTTCGCAAACCAGTGGGGAATCACTTGGAGCGGACTGGCGAAGATCAAATGACTGCCTTTAAGATCCGCGGGCGACAACTCCGCTGCCGGGAACGTCGCAAGCTCGCCAAAGGTCGAGTCCTCCCGACTACAACCGACCAAGATTCTGCCACACCGCCCCGGGGGTCAAAAACGCCCCTGATGGGTGGAGATAAACCAGACTCGAATCCCACATCGCAGTAAACACATAGGTCCATCCCGGTTGGATGTTCACTGCTGTCGAGGTGGGAATGCGAAGATCGGTGTTAGGCACCGGAGACACGGTCAAAACATGGTGCCCTGCGGGCAAAAAACCGTGGTAGTGGCGACCTTGCACGATGCTCGCAGCGTCTCGGCCATCGATCTGGAGGTCAACACCAATGTTCCATCCGAAATTAGGCGATCTCAAAATCACTAAACGCCCGGCGGGTTGAGCGCTGGCGCTGCCCATCGAGATCGCGAACACGAAAACAAGAATTAGTAAGAGTTTCCCGAAGTGATTTGTGAACGTTTTCATAGCGTAATTCTAGCACGGATTTTCTTTGCGTCGCTACTTCAATGGGTGATCTGGTTGCGCTTGCAATCCGTGCGCAATCCGCTTCGATGAAGTGATGTTTCCATACGTTGCGTTAAGCAAAGACAAACTCTGGCAGCCTGGCCCGTACGAAGGTGTTGAGCTAATGATTCTGCACAAATACGAGACCACGGGCGGGCTCGTGGTTCTGCGTAAATTCAAGCCCCGCCATACCATCCCGGCGCACGCGCATCCGGAGGCGAACGAATGGGCTTATGTGCTCTCAGGCGAATGGGAGGAATCCGGTACGATTTACACTGCCGGCGCGCTGTTCTTTGCTCCCAAAGGCACGCGTCATGGTCCGCACATTGCGCGCACGGAAGTGATCAGCCTCACCGTATTTGACGGACCGCTCACCGTCGAGTGACCTCGTAGCCGACTGAAAACGATTCCAGTTGGCGGAGGCGAAAACCGCGTGTATGTCTTAAGCATGAAAGTCTTCGCGGTTCGATGTTTGATTGCCCTCGGTATCTTGGTTGCGGCAAGCCTTGCGTTTGCCAATCCTTTCAAGAGCAAAATTATCACCGGCACGAGTTCGGCTCTGGCAATCACAGTTCCCGATGATCACTTTCTTAAGATCACGAATTTTTCTCAGGAAGGAGGAACTGAACGTGGCGTCGTCAAGGTCACCCTCACCGGCGACAATGAGAGTACTGGCACGGCCAATGTTCTCACCGCGACGCGGATCGATTTGAGTACCGGAGCCAATTCGCAAAATTCCCCGGAGATCAGTAATCGCGTAATCATCGCGGGTCCGGCTGAAGTGAGGGTCGCGCCAATAACCGGTGCAACGCTCTTCATCACCTACAGGAAAGAATCCAACGAAGGCGGAGGTGGTGGCTCAAACATTGTATTCGTCAGTCCTACGCCCGGTGCTAGCGCTACGCCCGGTGCTAGCGCTACGCCGAGTATCTTTCCTTCACAAACGCCTTAGAAGAGGCGAGCTGTAGCTCGGTGCCCCGAGACCGGTCGCGAAGCGGTATCTTCGGCAGTTTGATCTCTAAGCGTCTGGCCGTTGACTTCTAACCCGTGGTCCTGACCTAGCCACCAATGGCGTCAATCGCTTTCCACTTTTCCGGAGTTAACTTGAGTTTGGCGGCGGCGACATTTTCTGCAAGGTGCGCGACAGAAGATGTTCCGGGGATTGGCAGCATCACGGGCGATCGCTCCAGAAGCCAGGCGAGCGCGATTTGGACAACGCTGACACCGTGAGCCTTTGCCGCCGTATTCAGCGGGTTCTCAGGTTTCAAACCACCGCCTCCTCCGATTGGGAACCATGGCAGAAAGCCAAGATTCTCTTTCTCGCAATAGGCCAGAACATTTTCGGATTTGCGATCCTCAATGTTGTACCGGTTCTGCACACTCACGATCGGAACAATCTTACGCGCGCGTTCCATTTCGTCCGGGTCTACGTTTGAAAGTCCGACGTGCCGGATCTTCCCGGCATCCTGCATTTGTTTGAGCGCGCCGAGCGATTCTTCAACAGGAACTTTGGGATCGATAGTGTGCAATTGATACAAATCGATCCGTTCGAGGCGAAGCCGCTTTAGACTTCCTTCGACGGCTTGTTTGAGATGTTCAGGTCGCCCGTTTGGCACCCACTGCCCCGGCCCCGGCCGTGTGAGACCACCTTTTGTCACGATGACGAGGCCATTGGGATACGGATGGAGCGCTTGCGCGATCAACAGTTCGCTCGTTTCCGGCCCGTACGCGTCCGCTGTGTCGATCAAATTCACACCCAGCTCGATTGCGCGTCTAAGGATCTTGAGGGCATTCTGCCGATCAGGCGGCCAACCCCAGATGCCTTCCCCGGTGATACGCATCGCGCCAAACCCGAGGCGATTCACTGTCAGATCGCCGCCCAATGTAAAAGTCGGATTTGTAGCCATGTTCGATGATGTTGACGTGTCAGCTCCCAGGATTACATCGGATTTCCCCGCCAAAAGCGCGGCTCCGCCTGCCAGACCCAGCCCAATGAATGCGCGGCGCGTAACGCTCCGCCCGTTCGCTTCCGGAAGTTCATCCGTCATGATGCTGCGGAAGTATGTTTATGAGAAGGCCTGCCAACGCAAGGAGATGATTCGTTGCGCTCGAGCGTGAGCACCGCAAATGCTTCGTCGAGATCTTTACCAAACGTAACAATACCGCCTTCGTGTCCAGCCATGACCACAATCTTTCTGTGTCGCACGTCGCCAACCTTGAACAGACGCACTATTTCACACGCCATTTCCGGAGTGCCAAAACCAACGCGCTTCGAGCTTGTCGGAGCTCGATCTAGAAGGGCCGTCCACAACCCTGAGTCGTGACAATGAATAACCCCACCCGCCATTGCATCGGATTCGTAAATTGCGGCATGCGTCAACGATTCGGATGAAGGAATTGCGCTCCCTTCGTATCGGAGCCAATTCCTCTCGAAATCGTAAGCTACCACTCTTGCGCA
>Ga0307278_10000526_pt1 | contig 19298 bp, 22 predicted proteins | sample ER_DNA_117_FD_194482 | JGI IMG/M metagenome (GOLD analysis project Ga0307278, IMG submission 194482) | Bulk soil microbial communities from the East River watershed near Crested Butte, Colorado, United States - ER_DNA_117 | ecosystem: Environmental > Terrestrial > Soil > Floodplain | place...
CGAACCCGCGCTACGGCCTTGAAAGGGCCGTGACCTGGGCCGCTAGTCGATGGGGGCCCGGCCCCGAAGGATACCGGCCTGCTCGCCGCTACCCTTCCTCGGAGGGCCGGTAGCTCAGTTGGTAGAGCAGGGGACTTTTAATCCCAAGGTCGCAGGTTCGATCCCTGCCCGGCCCACCTCGATGACCTTCTTGTAGTCGTCTCAGAGCCCGAGGGCGACGAGCATCGCAAGCACGAGGACCACGATGAGGAGGACCAGCGAGGCCCCCCAAAGCAGGCGACCTAGTGGTTGGCCGCGAGGCCGTGGGGCGTCTTGCAAACGCGGAGGCTTGAACGGGGCGTAATGCGCGTCGAGGCCCACCCGCTCGCGAATCGCGTCCGACGCCTCATGGAGTCCCGATCCCATCGTGCCGCGCCAATTGTCTCGCCTGACCGACCGGTCGTCAAACAGACCGAAGCGATACGTGGATCATGAGGAAGTGACGGGCCGGGCAGCCTACCGGCAATCTCGCATCGCCCGGGCACCCGGGTGCATCGCCTCGAAAACCCGCAGGTACCCGTCCAGCTCGTACTGAGCCGCATCGTCGCGGACGGGCCAGCCGGAGCGGATCGCGACCGAACGCGGGCCGATGCGGTCCACGATGCAATCGGAGCCGCGCAGGAGCTCCATCAGATCATCGACCAGCTCGGGATCGTTGAGGTGAACCGTTGTCACTGCCGCAGGCGCGCCCCCGAGTTGCCGCAGCGGGGCCGCATATCTCACTGTGGCCACTCTCAAAGGCAGGTCAACTAGATGTTCGTACAGGCTGTCCGGATCCAGGTGCGCAATCCACTCTCCGACCGATGGCGGCTTCAACATGACACGGGGCCGGATGAACCTACCCGGGGTGAAAGGCTCCGCTGCGGCCGGCTCCCTAGGCCCGGCGAGCCGTTCCGGCCCCACTTTCTCTCCTCGTTCGTATCGACGGATGCGGTTTCGACCGGTTTGGCAGCCTCCCGCTTCCGGGTATGAGCCACGTGCGCCCTTCCAGTGCTCGACCAAAAAGAAACCGAAGTTACTCTGGCCGCCCTGCGCAACAGGCGAGCCGAGATTGAGCGCTGGCTCGACGGGCCCGCGAAAAAAGCGACCCTCTCCGCGCTGGGTCGGGTGATCGCGGAGCTAGAGCTCCAGAACGAGACAAGCGGGCATGAAGAGGCGGCCGCAACCACGCAAGTCACCGGAGACGTGGCGGCGGGCTAGTGTGACTGCAGGCTCGTCGGCTGGGGTCGGCCCCGCGTCCCCTCCATAAGGCCTCGCTAGAATGCCTGCGCCCAGGGGGCGTAGTTCAGCTGGTTAGAACGCCGGCCTGTCACGCCGGAGGTCGCGGGTTCGAGTCCCGTCGCTCCCGTAAAATCCCTGCAAATCGGTATGTTCTGTTGACTGCCTTGGCGAGAGCGACCGCCGGTCTCTACCGATCCCGCGCACATCCCGCACGGCAATAGCCGGCGGCAGCCGCTTTGTGCCGGAAATAAACGCAAGGTGTATGGCCGGCCAGTTCGACCGGCGGTCGCGCTCGACTCAGTGATCGTGGCTTCATGGCGACGCCGTTCTCAATCGCGGTAAGGAGGAGGTCGACGGTTGGAGTCCGTCAGAGGGCTCTGCAAAGGCCTCGCAAAGCGGGGCCTTTCTTTTGTGACGAGCTCCCCGCTCTTCTCGCCATGCGCAGTGTGGAAAGACCTTGGAAAAACCGGGTGAAGCTTCGACGCCGTTCCGGAGGCGCCGTCCCCTACCGTTGCGGGGGTCGCAAGCTCCTGTCACGCGCCTCACCGAGTCCGTGCCTCGCCAGCTCACGAAGCGCTGGAGCGCCCAGCCGCCCGACCTACGCGGCGAGCTCCCGTAGCGCCGGCCCCGGCTTAAGTTCCACTTCGTGCGGCCCGATCGCCTTGCCGCACTTGTCACACACGAGCTGAGCCACGACCTTGCCGCCGCAGTCGGCGTGCTCGACGAGCCGGGGCGGGCCGGCCTCGCCGGCGAGGTGGCGGTCGCCCCACTGCAACAGTGCGATCACGGCCGTTCCGAGCTCGCCGCCCTTGCTCGTCAGGCGGTACTCGTAGCGAGTGGGCCGCTCCTGATAGCGGGCGCGCTCGAGGATTCCCTCGTCGACGAGGCGGTTGAGCCGCTCGGTAAGGACGTTGCGGGCTACGCCGAGGCTCGCCCGGAACTCCTCGAAGCGCTTCAGGCCGAGGAAGGCGTCGCGGATGATCAGCAGGCTCCAACGCTCGCCAACCACCTCGAGCGTTCGTGCGATCGAGCAGATCTGGTTCTCGTACGTCCGTCCAAGCATGCCCTCAGCGTAGCAAAGTTGCGTGACGCAACTCTCGCCTGTAGGGTGAGTTTTGTCATGCAACTGATGGAGCCGAGAATGGAATTGCGCAGAGCCTGGTCTGGATTCCCAGCGGTTGCCTTCTCACCTACGGCGGCTTCATGCCGCTCGGCGGCCGCACCGCCGACCTTGTCCGGCCAACCGCAGTCGCAGCGGCTGCCCTCGTCGCGCAAGACACCCGGTGGATCTTCCACGAAGGAGAAGTGATGACTCACACACAGACACGCTCGACGATCTGGACGCTCGCAATCACCTCGGTCGCGCTGTTCATGGTCAGCCTCGACAACCTCGTCGTGACCACCGCGCTGCCGGTGATCCGGCGCCAACTGCACGCCTCCATCTCGCAGCTCGAGTGGACCGTGAACGCGTACACGCTCACCTTCGCCGTGCTGCTCCTGACCGGCGCCGCGCTCGGCGACCGCTTCGGGCGGCGGCGCCTGTTCGCGCTCGGCCTCCTGCTCTTCACCGGCGCCTCCGCGGCCGCCGCGCTCTCGACCTCCGCGAACGCGCTCGACGTCGCCCGCGCGCTCCAGGGCGTCGGCGGCGCGATCGTGACGCCGCTCACCCTGACCATCCTCTCGGCCGCGGTCCCGGCGAACCGGCGCGGGCTCGCGCTCGGCATCTGGGGCGGCATCGGTGGGCTCGCGATCGCGCTCGGGCCGCTGGTCGGCGGCGCGATCGTGAGCGGCATCTCCTGGCACTGGATCTTCTGGCTGAACGTGCCTATCGGGCTCGTGCTGGCGCCGCTCGCGCTCGCGCGGCTGAAGGAGACGCGCGGGACGGATTCCAGCCTCGACCTGCCCGGCCTCGCGCTCGCCAGCAGCGGCCTGCTCGGGATCGTCTGGGGACTCGTGCGCGGAAACTCGAACGGCTGGACGAGCCTCGGGATCGTCACTCCGATCGCCGCCGGCGTGCTGCTGCTCGCAGCGTTCGTCGTCTGGGAACTGCGCGCCGAGTCGCCGATGCTGCCGATGCACTTCTTCCGCGGGCGCACGTTCGCGCTGACGAACGCCGCGTCGCTGCTGATGTTCTTCGGGATGTTCGGCTCGATCTTCCTGCTCGCCCAGTTCTTCCAGACGGTGCAGGGCTACTCGCCGCTCCAGTCCGGGCTGCGCATCTTGCCCTGGACGGCGATGCCGATCTTCATCGCGCCGATCGCCGGCGCGCTCTCCGACCGAATCGGCGGGCAGCGGCTGATGGCCGCCGGCCTCTCGCTGCAGGCGGCCGGCCTACTCTGGATCGCCGCGATCACGAACACGACGACGCCGTACAGCGATCTCGTCGCGCCGTTCATCCTCTCCGGCGCCGGGATGGCGCTCTTCTTCGCGCCGGTGGCGAACGTCGTGCTGAGCTCGGTCCGGCGGGAGGAGGAGGGCAAGGCCTCCGGCGCAAACAACGCGTTCCGTGAGCTCGGCGGCGTGTTCGGCGTCGCGGTCCTCGCCTCGATCTTCTCGAGCGTCGGCGGGTACCAGAGCGGGCAGTCGTTCGTGCACGGGACGACCACCGCCGTTTACGTCGGCGGCGGGGTCGTCGCCCTCGGCGCGGTCGCCGCGGCGCTAATCCGGCGCCGCCCGCGGCAGGCGGAAGTCGTCGCCCTCGACGCCGAGCCGGTGCTCGAGGCATGAAGGGCGGTGCCAATATTCGCGCCGCATCTCAAGCGGCTGCTCGGTGGTACTCGTGGATGAGACCGCCGAGCCGGTCGCGGCGACGGATCTCACGGATCCGCCGTATCGGCGGAAGGAGATAACGATGCGAATGGAATCCCGGCCGGACAGCGACTACACCCGGACATGGTCTCCGTCGGGAGAGATCGAGTACGCCAAGCTCGCCGACGGGACGCGGCTGAGATACCTGAAGGCGGGTTCTGGCCCCACGCCACTGATCTTGCTCCACACGGTCCGCACCCAGCTCGATCACTTCCAACTCGTGATCCCAAAGATCCTGCACGCCTTCACCGTCTACGCGATCGACATGCCCGGCATGGGTTGGTCCGACATCACTCCGGGCGCGAGTTACACCGAGCCGGCGCTCCGCCGCGCGATCGTCGAGTTCGTCAAGACGCTGGACCTCGACGATGTCACCCTGGCAGGCGAGTCGATGGGCGCGACGGTGTCGCTGACTGCCTCAACCGAGCTCGAAGACCGCCTGCGACGCGTCGTCGCCTTCAACCCGTACGACTATTCCAAAGGCGTCGGTCGAGCCAATCGCGTCGCCTCGATCTACGTCGGCAGTGCCCGCCTCCCGACAATCGGGCGGGCAGTCACGAGCACCGAGAACAAGCCCGTCCTGGGCATCGTAATGCGGGGCGGTTTGCTCGATGCGAGCAAGCTGCCAGAGCACTACCTCGCCGAACTGCGTCGGGTTGGCCGTCGTCACGGTTATCCGCGCGTGGCGCGCGAAGTCTTCCGCAACGTCGACGGCATGATCGCCGCCCGAGCACTCTACGGTCGCGTCACCGCCCCCGTGACTTTGATCTACGGCGATCACGACTGGTCGCGCGTGCAAGAACGCGAGGCCAACCTGGCCCTGCTTCGTAGCGCTCGATCCATCTCGCTTCCTCACGCCGGACACTTCGCAGCCCTGGAACAGCCCGCTCGGGTCGCTGAGATCCTTCTCGACAGCCACGGCGCCTGATGTACTCACTGGCAAGTCCGATCAACCCGTATCGAGCCCCGACAACGCAACCCTTCCATCCCGCGCAGATCCCGCACGAGGTCGCCGGAAGCCCCCGGCGGCGCCCGCAGATCCCCGCAAGACGACTGAAGAAAAGCCTTGCTCTCGCCGCACATCCCCGGCTAGCCCGGGCCAAGCCCGCAAGGCCCTTTCCGGTCGGTCACGCCGGAGGTCGCGGGTTCGAGTCCCGTCGCTCCCGTCTCTCAAAATACCTGGAAATCGGAGTTGTTCGTTGTCTGACTGGACGCGAAGCAGTGCTGTGAAACAAAACGTTTGCTGCCCGGCTTCCCATTTGCAGTGAAGATCCTTACGCGAAGTGCCTGCAAATTGGATACTCCTTGTGCGATAGCCAGGGAAGAGGCGACAGAAAACCGGTCAGGCATGCATCGTCGTCCACCCCATGCGACCCTCGGGCCGGCTTCGCGCGCGCTTACGGAGTGAAGGCAGCGCACCCGGTGTGCGCGGCGCGCATCACCTCGTTGTAGTCGGCCGCCGTTTTGAGACGGGCGGGTCGATTTCCCAAACGTCAAGTCCTGCGAACCCGAAGGCCCACAGGACTCAAGAGCTGCCGCACCCCCCGCGGCACATCAGCCGCTACGCACGAGTTGACCGTCGCCCGATCAGCCCTGAGACTGCGTAGTCCGCCTCACGACGGCGTGTTAGGCGTTCGGCACTCTAGGCGTTCGGCGTCCGCCCGCCGCGTCTTTCGATCGCTTCGGGCAGGGCCGAGTCGGGGAGCCCGACGAGCTCGGCGACCGGGCGCATCTCGCGCTCGAACTGTTCGCCTAGCGGTGCGTCCCCGATCCGGTCGGCGCCGGCCTCCTCCTTCACCCGGTGGAGTCGAACAGCGATCTTTCCGATCGTGTCCGGGGTCACCTCGTTGGCTGGCACCCGGGCCATGAACTCATACACGCTCCGCTCGGTGAGGTAGTGACCGTGCTGCTCCGGTGGGCCCTGCGCGCTGGGGAACGATCGCTGGACGCCCAGATCGGGCAGGGCGCCTGCGTGTAGGAGCCGGTCGCCCAAAGTCACCTCGTAGGCGTTGCCGCCGGGGAACCCGGTCGCCTGACCGAGTGGGCCGTCGACGAGGTGGCTGTCCACGATCGAGAGCCGCCCATTTCGCACCCGGACTCGCAGCCGGACGTACTGCTCGCGCCCCGCCGACGACCTGCCGCCGGCGCGGATGCGCCTGGGTTGCTGATCGCCGAAATCGACCTCCTTGGACGCCTTCCGAGGACGCCGGACTTTCGCCGATTCGAACGGCGGCTTGACCTGATCCGCCCGGCGTCCCTTCGTTGGCTTCGGCATCTTGTCGGTCTTACTCGGGCCCCGATACGTCGGGATCTCCGCCTCGGGAGTGTCGGCGCCCTCAGGCGGAACCGCCATCTTGCTCGGCCGCTTCTCGTCCCGTCGGATCGCTGCTGTCCGCTTTGCCTTCTTCACGACCGCACCCCCTTCACCAGTTCCGGCCGTACCGGTAGTCGCGGATCCACCGGTAGTAGATGCGGTCGAGACTGTATCCGCGGCGACCGTTGATGACCCCGAACCAGTCCGTGTTGTGGACGTAGAGGTGCGGCTGCCCGGTCTTGCCGGTGAAGCGTGCCACCTCGAAGGCATCGGGCGGGCCGAGATTCCACTCGCCCACCCAGTCCCCTATGAAGCTGGCGCTGAGGCCCGCGCCCGACGAGATCATCCGGCCGAGGTACTCCTCGGACCAATCCTGGTAGTTCCAGGCCCAGAGGTCGCAGCGTCCGTTGCCGTCGATGTCGGCCGCGAAGAAACGGTCGTGCCGCGCCATGCCGCCCCAGCCGGGCACGTCGCCGTCATACCGGTTCACGTAGGCGAGGCCGTTGCCGCTCGCCCGGAACATGCCGAGGTACGGCATCGACCAGTCGTCCCCATTGAAGATGAAGACGTCACAGCGTCCGTCGCCGTCGAAGTCTCCGAGGATCAAGCGGTCATTCCGGGCGAGCCCGCCCCACCCCGGGATGTCGCCGTCGTAGCGGGCGGTCATGGTCAGCCCGGACGGCCCGGCCCGGAAGAGCCCGACGTAGGCCATCGACCAGTCCTGCCCGTTGAAGATGACTAGATCGTCTCGGCCGTCGTTGTTCAGATCGCCGACGAAGAGCTCGTCGTGGCGCGCGAGGCCGCCCCAGCCCGGAATGTCGCCGTCGTAGCGATTGGTCAGGTAGAAGCCGGTGCCCGTGCTGCCCAGCAGTCCCACGTAGGTCATCGACCAGTCGTCGCCGTTGAAGACGACCAGGTCGTCGCGGCCGTCGCCGTTCAGGTCGGCGCGGAGGAAGCGGTCGTTGCGCGCGAAGCCGCCCCAGCCCGGGATGTCGCCGTCGTACCTCGCGACCAGCCTCAGGCCGCCCGTGCCGTCCGACACGAGCAGGCCGAGGTAGGGAATCGCCCAGTCGACGCCGTTGAAGATGACGACCTCGTCGGCGCCGTCGCCGTTGAAGTCGCCGACCACGATCTCGTCGTTGGCCTGGAACTGCCAGGAGCCCGGGACCCGTTCGACGCCGCTGAAGCGGTGCACGAACCCTGCCCCGCTTCGCTGGAACAGCTGGATGGACGTGCCGTGGTGCAGGAGCAGGTCGCTGAAGACCCCGCCGTCGAAGCGCCCGGCGTGTGCCCCGCGGAAGCGATGTCCGGTCTCGTGGTCGCGATTGGTCTTGATCGACGTGTAGCAGACCGGGCAGTACTCCGGAGTGTTCCCGTTCATCCGGCAGTTCTCGACCGGCCGGTAGATTCCCGTGTTCGACGTGCCACCGCCCTCGAAGAGGCCGACGTCGAAGTTGCTGCTCCAGGTGGCGGGCCGCGGGCCCTGGTTGTAGTTCGCCCCGCTTCCGACCCCCGTGGGCAGGGGGGTCGTGGGGTCGATGAACTGCCGCCACTTCGTCGTGGCGCGGTTGGTGATCGTGGTGAGGTTGATCCAGCCCTGCTCCCCGCCGGTGTAGTTCCCGGTCACCGAGTACTCGTCCGCGAACCCCCCGATGCCGTGGCCGAACTCGTGCGCGATCACGCTCCAGTTCACGCCCATGGGGACGTGGGCGCGACCGTTGCCACCGCAGCCGCCGTAGTTCGGGTTGTTGAGGACGACGAGGATCTCGTTCGCGTCGGGGACCCACTTGTTGAGCGCGGCCTGCAGCAGCGTCTCCGTGTCGACGCCGTACTCCAGCCAGCAATGAGACCACGACCCGCTGAAGATGATGCCGAGCGCGGTGTTGCGGATCGTTTCCGAGGCGATCGTGTCGTCGCTCGGGTCGACGGTGCCCTTCTCGTCGTACGTCCGGACGCTGGCACCGGAGTCCACGGACTCGAGGTTGACCCGGTAGATGTTGAACGCCGACGCGTCCTCGGAGTAGTAGTCGTGCCCAAAGACGCCCTTGATCAGCGTGTCATCGACCCACTGGTTGTAGGCCGGCTGATCGGCGGCCGTGAAGCCGTCGCCGAGGACGGCGATGTTCCGCTTCGTCCCGGGTGGACCCGCCTTCCGGAGGACCGTCATGCTGTCGGCCATCGGCACTTCCCTTCGTCCGGGCCGCAGCACTGCCGAGCGATGGAGCGAACATCATCCTCCAACACACGCCTGAATGCCAACCGCAAGGGGCTGTGACGGCCACCGTTGGTGACGGCTTCGGCGGACTTCGGCACGAGCACCGGCGTTGCCGAATCGCGCCGGTCCGCCGCCGCGAGCTGGCCGCCCGCCTGTGTCACGTCATCTAACGAGGAGTCGGATACCTTCCTGGGACGAGCCTGTGGGGTGTCAAAATTCGGTGCGCGTTCCCGGAAAATGCGGATTTGCAGGTGGGACCCGAATTTTTTGGCACTCCACACGACGACGACGCCGGCGACCGGCGCCCTGGTCGCCGCGGCGAAACCCATCGCCACCTCGCCGAAGCCCGCGCCGCAGCGAGCTCAGAGCCCGAGGATGAGACCGAGCGCCTCGTCGACGGCTCGCAGCTCGCTCGCGTCGAGGCGTCCCGCGGACCGGCCGAGGCGCTGCGGGTCGACCACGGTCGTCTGCTCGACGAGAACGCGCGTCTCGCGTCCGCCGAGCGTGATCGTGGGACGGAAGCTCGCCGGCCGTGCGCTCGCAGAGGTTGGCGAGACGAGCGTGGTGCTGAGCTCGAGAAACTCGTCGGCCTGCACGATCACCGCGTAGCGGGCGCCGCGCTGCTCATGGCCGCGCGCTCCGCGGCGCGGGGGCAGGCCGAAAACCTCGCCGCGAACCATCTCAGTTCGGCGAGCGTGGCGCGAGCTCGGACAGCTGCTCGCGAACGATCCGCATCTCCTCGCGATCGCCCTCGTCGGCCGCCACGGACCGCACCTCCTCGCGCAGCGCCGAGCGGACGCGCCGGCGGGCAGCGGCCTCGCGCAGCGCAGTGCGCACCGCCTCCGAATCCGTCATCTCGCCGGCGCGCACCACCTCGAGCGCAGCGGCGGAGGCGTCGTCGAGGCGAACGTGCAGCGAACGGGGCATGCGTCAAGCGTAGCACGAATCATGCTACACCGTGGCCCACTCGTGGCCCGAACGTCGCAACGACGATCGACGCAACCATGCGGCTCGCGCAAAACTCCGGTGGGAAAAGCCCCTGCAAATGTGGCCGTTCGTCGGGACTCGTTGCCGGCCGTCGTCGGCCCCCACTCGGCCTGTCACGCCGGAGGTCGCGGGTTCGAGTCCCGTCGCTCCCGTAAAAGCTCCTGCAAATCGGCATCTCGCGTTGCCTTCCTGGGCACATTTCGCCCGGAGGCTATACCGACCCGGTGCTAGAACGGCGCCGACCGCCGAGGAGTCGCAGCCAGATGAGCGCTTTCTTGAGGGCCGGAGATCGTCCGCTGATACATCGTGCTGCTCCAGAGCATCAGCCGCGGCAGGTCGGCTGGCGCGCCCTGCGTCGTCCCCCACTGGGCGAGATCGCTGCGCTCGGCGAAGCCAAGACACGCCATGAGTGTCTCCCTCCTGTATGCCGCCTGCAGAAGCGGCTGTTTGCCGTGTCGGCGAACATACGTTTGTACTTACCTGCGCCTACCTCGCGTCTCGCACGTGGGAAGGTTATGTAGACGCTTGGTTGTTTCACTCGTCTCCCTAGGCTCCGCCGTTCACTCCAAGCCGAGGCGAGCACGACCTCTGTGGCGCGGTCCCAGTTCGGTTTACGGACGGCGAAACGAGCGGCGGCGAAGCGCAAGAGCGTTCGTGAGCGCGCCAGCGTAGAGAGTCACAAGCGCCATCCCGGCGTTTACGCCAACAACTGATACGGCGATGGGATCGTATGGAGGCATATCGCCGTGGAAGAGGGGTCCAACTCGGCGAACGAGCTGGACCGAGTTTGGCGCAAAGACCGCCGTCGCCGCAGCCGCGATTAGGGTCAACGGCACAGCACGCCGCCACAGGGTTCGTGACAGCGTTTCGATTTCAGGGCGCCGGTCTTCGACGCGTAATCTTCTCTCGAGGCGAAGAGCGCTTTGAATCTCCCCGTACCAGAGCGCGAGCAGGCCCGAGACTAATGCGAGAACAAGAGACTCCGCGCTTAGGAGATCACCCGTACTGACTGCGGCCGTGATCACCGATATTTCTCACGCAGCTTCTTGAAGGAAGAGGCTGCAACCACGTACGTGGAGCCGGTGTTTTCCTTAAGCCGGACGGGCGGGAGATCGGAGCCGAGCTGGACTAGATCCCGATTGAGTTGCTCGACGACAGTTTTGGAGTTGATTGAGAGCAACCAGATGTCGTCTCGCTGCTCGGCGCTGTCGAGGACTCCCTTGAGGGTGGCCTCCTTGGCGCCAGCGAGTTCGTACTGGTACTTCGCGCTTACCGACTTAATCAGCGACCGACTCTCACTCAATGTCGTCTGAAACAGGTCGCTGATCCGTTGGTCGTCCGGAAAGCGATTTTCAAACGCGTGTTTAATCAGGAGAAGGAGGCGAAACTCGCGTGCGTCTGATCCTCGCGTAAACACGCGCTGCCCCAAGAACATCCGGACATATTCTTCAACCGCAGCTTGGGCGAAGGGCCCAAGCACCTCCTCGAGTTTGGCGGCGGTCGTTCCAAGAATTGCGGCGAGCTGCGTCTGCTCATCTTTGGTGAGTTCAAGTGAGACGGAAATGGGCATCTGCGTCCTCCTACCGAAGACTAAGCGACCGTGCTCCTGCGTCCGATCGGCCTGGACACGCTCGCGACGGAGGTCTGGAAGCTCACCTCGCTCGGCGCCTACTCGAGGGGCCGCGGCCGCCGTGCTCGTGTGCTCCCCGCCATCTCCGCCCCGTTCGCCGCCGCGCTGACCGCGCGGAGCGAATCGGCACCCACGGTACCGGCTGAGGAACGGTGCGTGGCTCCTTGCTGGCGGTGGGCCCGGGGTATGGTCAAAGATGGTGGTCGCCCGCGCTCCCGGTGCGTAGGGGTAGCCGAAGGGGCTGGACGGCGATCAGTCCCGCAACCCGCGTGGCCTCTCCTCGGATGCTTGGTCGAGAAGCACCCTCTTTTGCTCGACGATCTGCCGGGCGACGTCCGCAAGCCGCAGGTTGCGGTCTCGCGCGGCGCGCTGGATCCGGCGGAAGGCCTCTGCCTCGGAGAGATGGAGCGCCTCCATGAGCACGCCCTTGGCGCGCTCGACAAGTTTTCGGTGCTCGAGCGCCTGCTGGGCACGGTCGACCTCTGCCTCGAGCGCCTCGAGCTCCGCGTGTCGCGCAGCGGCAAGCCGGATCGCCGCGTCGAGCTCCCTTTCGTCGACAGGCTTCGTCAGGTAGGCGCCAACGCCGGTCTCTATCGAGCGATCGACCAAGCCTGGATCCTCGACGCCGGTCACCACGACCACGGGCCGGCGGAGACCTTCGGCCGCGAGCCGGCGGGCAGCAGCGAGCCCGTCGAGGCGAGGCATGTCGACGTCGAAGAGGTAGAGGTCGGGAAGCGCGGTCCGCGCCTCCTCGATCGCCTGCTCGCCGTCGTAGGCGGGGCCGACCGGCTCGTGGCCCAGCGCGCGGAGGCGCTCGGCGAGACCCAGTCCGATCACCGGATCGTCTTCAGCGATAAGGATGCGCATCGACCGTCCCCTCGAAGGTGACCTCGGCTCGCGTTCCCCCACCCGGTCGTGACCCGAGGGTGAAGCGCCCGCCCAGCCCCTGCTCCACGACCTGGCGCACGAGCTGGAGGCCGAGCCCCGGAGGGCTGCCGTCGGGGCCGCCGCCGGCGTCCTCGATCCGAAGTCGGAGCGGTCGTCCTCGTTCGAGGCGCACGGTGACCGGCGGGCGACCGTGCTGGAGGGCGTTCGCGATGAGCTCGTTGGCGACCACCCCGACCTTCTGCGCGACTGCGGCGTCGAGGTCGATCGCAGCGGCTTCGACGATGGCTCCGGGGTCGACGGCCCGAGCGACGGCTCCCAGGACCGCCCCTGCCCCCACGGCTCCGCCGCGGGCCTCGGCGAGCAGCCGGTGCACCGCGGCGATGCTGCGGATGCGGACGGCGGTGTCGTCGAACGCGCGCCCGCCTTCGCCCTCCGGGCGGGCGAGCAGCAGGAGATCGGCGACCGTCTGGAGGCTGTTCTTGACGCGGTGGTGGGCCTCGGCGAGCAGGGCGTGCTCGAGCTCCGCGCGGGCGCTCGCCTCCGCTCGCGCCGCCGCCTCGCGCGCCGTCGCACGCGCGAGCCCGAGCGCGAGGAGGACGGCGACGGCGAGCAGAAGCGCCCGCATCGCCACGGCCCCCAGCGGAAGGGGAGCGGGAGCGATGGCCATCGCGACCGCGAAGGCGACCGCGGCGAGACCGAGCCAGAGCGCTCGCCTCCAGCCGACCTGGACGGTGGCGATGAAGGGAAGGACGAGGAAGAGCAGGAGATCGAAGTTCTCGTGCGCTCCCGCGACGATGATGAGCAGGGCGACGAAGGCGATCAGCCCGCCCGACCAGAGGTCGAGAAGGAGCTGCCCTCGCGCCGCAGCGAGCCAGCGTCGCCAGGGGACGGCCATCGCGACGGTGTGGGCGAAGCCGGCGGCGAGAAGGAGGCCGAGGAGGAGAGGCCGCTGGTCGCGCCCAAGGCCGAGCAGGAGCCCGGTGAGGGCGGCGGCGATGGAGAGCCAGCCGAGCCAGAAGCCGGCGCGCACCGCCCGCCAGCGGAACTCGAGCTCGAGCTCAGCGTGAGATACCGACACCTGCCTCGATGGTAGCGGCGTGCCTCTGCTACCTTGATCGCGCGGCGTTCGCGACGACGCCGCGCGAGGTCACGGTCGCCTCACTGCGCTACCGACGCGCTTTCGTGGAAGTGAGGCCATGACCGGACAGATCGACGCACTTGCCCGCCTTCTGGATTGCGACGGGCCCATTCGCGTACATCGCCGGGTGGCCTCAAGCGATCAAGGAGGTTCGCTCGTGAACGTGTTCGAGCTCCGTATCCGTGGATCGAGCGACTCGGCCAGCCTGGCCGCCGTGCGCGAGCAGCTGCTCGTCTTCCCCGAGGTACGCGACGTTCGTCCTACCCCCTGGCTCGATACCGTCGCCGTCGTCTGCGAGGGAGACCGGCGGGCGCCAGCCAAGTGGGCCTGGACGCTCCAGGCGGCAGGCTACGAGGTCGAGCGTACGGAAGAAGGATGGCCGCTCGAGCGGGAGCCGGACGCGGCGGCCTGAGCGGATGCCGAGCCGGTGGAGGAACGAGGAGGACGCGCTCCTCGCCCGCTTCTACGGCGCCGGGGTCACGCGGCGGGAGCTCGCGACGCGCCTGGGCCGCTCGGAGGACGCGGTCGATGCCCGCAGGCGCGCCCTCGGCATCCCCGCGCGTCGCAGGACGCGACCCTGGTCGTCTGCCGAGGACGCGCTCATCCGCGCGGCGACCACCGCGAGCGTCCCCGCCTCCGAGCTCGCGGCGCGGATCGCGCGGCCCTTCGAGGTGGTGCGACGACGAAGGCGGGAGCTCGGCCTCGCCGCCATGGCCGCGAGCCGGCGCTACAGCGCGCTCGAGGACGCGATGCCCTGCGCAGGGCTTGGCTCGACGGCGGCGACCTCGACGCGCTCGCGGCCGAGCTCGGCCGCTCGCCCGAGAGCGTGCGCCTGCGCGCCCGCGCCCTCGGCCTCCACAACCCCAAGCGCCGCTTGCGGTGGCTTCCCGGCGAGGATCTCCTGCTCCGGCAGGCGTACGGACGCGGCCTCACCTGCACGGCCATCTCCACCGATGTCCTTCCCGGCCGAGGCGCCGGCGCGATTCCTCGTCTTCGCCATCGCGACGTGGGTCTGGAGGAGGCCGAGCGATGACTCCTCGCCGGACGGGCCCAGATGGGCACCTCGCTCGGCGTCGGCCTCCCAGTCCTGATCGCCGCCGCCCACTTCGCTGGACTCGCTGCCACGACCTGGTCTGGCTCCGCCTCGCCGAGCCGCTCACGCGGGCGTTCGCCGTCCTGGTCGTAATCGGCGTCGTCTCCGGGATCGTGGTCTCGGTCGAGCTGACCCACCTCTGGCCCCGCTTCATGGAGGAGGCCGGCCCCGTCATGCCTTCCGTTCTCGATCGAGACCTACGCGTTCTTCTTCGAGGCGAACTTCCCCTCCCTCTACTTCTTCGCCCGCGACCGGCTCTCGCCCTGGGTCCACTGGGCCACCATGATCCCCGTCTGCCTCGGCGCGCTCGCCTCCGCCTGGATCGTCGTCGCCGCCAACGCCTGGATGAACACGCCCGTCGGCTTCGACTTCGCCGGCTGCGAGTTCCGCCCTCCCGATCCCTACCGGGCGATCTTCAACCCGGCGATACCGGCGGAGACCTTCCACATGATCGCGGCCGCCTACGTCGCCGCCGGCTTCGCGGTCGCTGCCGTCTACGCCTTAGCCATGCTCCGCGGCCGCCGGCGACTCAAGCCGTCCCGATATCCCGGTTACCCTACGGGGTGCCGGGCGCGGGAAGGAGGGGCCCGTGCGGGCGCGGTGGGCTTGAGGCGGTCCGTCCGCGTCGCGGTAGCTACGCCTTAGCTCGGGTCTTCTCGTGAGTAATTCTCGCGGCGCCAGCGGACGGGGTCAGGATGCTCGTGTGCCCGTCCTCCCAGAGGACGCGGACGCGCGGGGGATCTTCCTGGAGCACCTCCTCGATCACTCCTGCCCGGCTCGGCTGCGCCACCTTTTCGGACTCGACGACGATCTTGTCTCCGGCCTGAGGCCTCATCTGTGTCTCATCCTCCTGTTCAGACTTTCTCGTGCTCTTGGAGAGGCTAGCGCGACCTTCCTCATCCTGTCCGCGGTCGAGGGCGTACCCCTGGGGCGGCGATTCGCGGGCATCGGCAATCTGGAAGCTGATGTTGCGAGACCACCCACCCAGTCCCTCCCCCATCGAGGCCGGAAGAGGATCAGGGCTGGGGGATCGGAAGCGATCCGGCTGGGGTCTCGCTCGGCCGCGCTTCGACGCGACGTCCTTGGGCGTGGTCACGCTCTTGGGCGCCTGAGCCTCAAGGCTCGAGGAAGACGGCCAGGGTGGCCGTGAAACCGTGCAGGAAGGCCTTGCCGCCGACCGGGCCGATCTCGCCGCCGCAGAAGAAGCCGGCGAGGGCGTCGGTCCGGAGCATCTCGGTGACGACGCGCGCATCGTGGTCCGGCTCGGGGAACACGTTCGTCCCGCGCCCGCTGCAGGTGAAGAGCAGCGCCCCGGCCGGCCTCGCGCGGCGGGGCGCGTCGGCGAGCGCCTGCCGGAGATCTGCGTCCGCCGAGGCCGCGTCGCGGACGAAGAAGCGCAGGGTCTGGCCGACCCGCACCGTCTCGCCGAGCGCGAGCGCGCCGGTCGCCTCGTCGGCGCTGAGGAGGCCGCGCATGAGGAAGTCGCCCGTCTCGTACTGGGGCCGGTTCTCGTCGATCACGAGCCCGGCGAGGAGCCCGCGGGCGGCGAGTGCCTGCTCCTCGGAGGAGAGGGCGACGATCTCCCTGCGTAGGCGCTCAAGCGCCGGCTCTCCGGCGAGCTCGTAGACGACGTTGCCCTCGCAGCGCGTGATCACGGCCTCGCGTCCGATCGGCCGGCAGCCCTGCGAGACGACGGTGAGGACGGGCAGGCCCGAGACGACGGCGCCGACGGCGCCCTCGGCGTGCACCGCGTCCTCCAGGATGAGCGCCTGCGCGCCCGGCCGCCCCCCGCCGGCGGCGATCCCGCCCACCAGCGGAATCCGCTCGTGGGCCTCGTTCAGCCTCGTCAGGAACGGCCCGACCGGAAACGTGAAGGGATCGACGAGCAGCGCGACGAGCCCCGGGTCGTCGAGCTCGGGAAAGCCCGCCACCGCGGTCCCCTCTTCCGTCTGCACGGCCGCGACGTGAAAGCACTCGATCTCCGCGCCCGGCAGCGCACTCGCCCAGACGGCCACCGCAGGACCCTCCTCGAGCTCGCGGTCACGCGCGACCACTCCCTCGGCCACGCAGCCGAGCAGGTGCCGGGGCGCGAGCTCCTCGCGTACGGCCGAGGCGGCCGCCTCGGCCTCGACCAGGTGCGCCGCGGAGAGGAAGACAAACGCGAGGTCGACCTCGGCCCCGCCCAGGGCTCCGCCCCGGGCCTGGCGCGCCGCCTCCCTGGCGGCCTCCCAGGCCGACTCCGAGGTGGACAGACCAGCCCCGATCCGGCACGTGAGCGTCTGCGACTCCATCGCGCCAGTGTACGTCGGCGAAGATGGCCTCGCGATCGACGAGAAGCCGCCGCCGGAAGCCACGTACAGTGCGCAAAGTCGATCGCCCCTGGCAGGCGGTCAGGCGGCGCGCGGGTCTATGAGCTCCGGGGTCTTCCGCCCAGCGGCGTGGCCGAGTTTGCGCGCCGTACGCGCCCCCAGGCGCCGTCTCGACCCGCTTCGCTGAGGCGCCGTTGCCCCTCCTCCCCTGCCTCGACCAGAACTACCTGAGCGGCAGGGTCAAGCGGAAGCCGGGCTTTCGGGAGCTTGAGCCAGCGCTCAGGGCGGCCGTCGCCCGGCCCACCGGATCGAGTCGACCGCCCGGCCCGACCTGCCGCTGCTCGAGCTCCTGCGCGAGCTCTCGCGAGGGCTCCAGCTGCCCGACCGGCCCGGCGCTCGCGAGCGGCAACTCGAGCGTCGTCTGGCCGTACTCTTGGAGCGCGTCGTTCTCGAGCGGCACCGCCGGGCGAGCGATCGCATCGACGTGCGGGCGCTCGCGCTTGCGCTCCCTCGCTGCCGGCTCGCGACCTGCGACGCGTTCATGGCCGACGTCGTCCGCCGGAGCGGCCTGCACGCTCGCTTCCGCTGCGAGCTCGACACCGGCCGCCGCGCCGACGTCGACCGGCTGCGGGAGCGGCTCGAGCAGCTGTAGGCGGCCGCGGATGACGGTGGGGCGGGCTGTCCGCTTCGCGCCCGACGGTCGCCTCGACGCCGTCGTCGAAGCCTCCGGTCGGCCTCGTCATGAGCTCGCAGCTTCGGCGCGCCCAACCTTTGCGCCTCTCCATCACCGCGGCGTCCGAGTCGCTCTCGCCCCAGCAGGCGCCCGCGCAGCCGCACGCCTGCGGGCTTTTCCGCGCGCGCCCGGCCGTCCGGGGCTCGCCCAGCCTGCGTTCGCCGGCTGAGCACCTGCGGCTCGCCCGTCTGATACATCTGGCCGACGAACTGGGATCCGGCAGCGGCCTGGGAGTACCACGAGCGCACCAAGCACTCGTTCGAAAGCGTGCGCCGATCGGCGCACCTGCTCGACTGGGAAAACCGGCCGCACCCGTTCAAGCAGTATCTCGGCCTCGAGGCCCGGCCGCTGCCGCACCAGCTCGCTCATCTGCTGCGCTGGGGAGCGGGGGTCGTCCGGACGAGGACGCTCCCGGGCGGCGACGTCTACAACTTCCGCACCTACTCGAGCGCCGGCGCCCTCTATCCGGTCGAGCTCTACCTCGTGTGCGCGGAGCTCGGGGTGCTCCAGGCCGGCGTCTACCACTTCCACCCCCGCGAGCTCGCACTGCGACAGCTGCGCCGGGGCGACGTCCGCGGCGGGCTCGCCGAGGCTGCCGCCGCGCCCGAGCTGACCGAAGCCGCCGCGGTGCTCGTCCTCACCAGGATGCACTGGCGCAGCGCGTGGAAGTACCAGGCCCGCGCGTACCGGCACCTCTTCTGGGACGCGGGCACGATGCTCGCGAACTTGCTCGCGCTCGCGTCCTCCGGAGGCATCGAGGCGCGCCTCCTCACGGGGTTCGTGGACGAGAAGGTCGACCGGCTCGTCGGCGCCGACGGCGAGCGGGAGTGGTCGCTCGCGCTCCTCGCGCTCGGGCGTGCCGCTCCGGCACCGTCCTGCGGTGAGCTCGAGCCGGTTCAGCGCGAGGTCGCCCCTCTCTTGCGCCGCGAGGTCCCCTACCCGCTCGCCTCCGCCCTCCATGCCGCCTCGCGTCTCACAGACGCGGACGACGTGCGGCGGTATCGCGCATCGGCGAGGGCTGGTGTTGTCGCTCCGAGCCCTCCGGACTGGCGCGAGCCGCTCGAGACCATCCTGCGCAGGCGCGGTTCGAACCGTGACTTCTCGCCGCGGCCCGTCCCCGTCTCGATGCTCGCCGCGATCCTCGAGCGCGCCGCAGCGCCGATCCCGGTCGACGTCCCGCCGTCCAACGAGATGTTCGTGATCGCCAACGCGGTCGAGGGGATCGAGCCCGGCGTCTACCGGTTCACGCCGCCTGACGGCTTCGAGCTCGTTCGCGCCGGGAGCTTCCGCCGGCAGGCCGGCTACCTCTGCCTCGAGCAGCCGCTGGGGGCGCTCGCGGCGGGGACAATCTTCCTCCTCGCCGCGCTCGGCCCCGTCCTCGATACGCTCGGCAACCGAGGCTACCGGGCCGCCCCGCTCGAGGCCGGCATCCGGACCGGCCGGATCTACCTCGGCGCATACGCGAGCGGTCTCGCGGCGACCGCGTCGACCTTCTACGACGACGACGTGACCCGCTTTCTTGCCCCGGGCACCGGCAAGAGCCCGCTCCTCGCTGCGGCAGTCGGCTATCCCGCAACGTGAGGCCCGCCCGAGCTACGGTGCGCGAGTTTCTGGCGTACCATCGGTCTCCTAGCGACGACTCTCCGACGCTCTGACCTCCGGGCGACCGCGCCGCCGAGCGAAGCGAGAGGCTGGTGATCGCCCGTTACGTCCTGATCCTCCGTCACCCGGACGGCCGGCTGGAGCCGTACGTCCACGACGCGGACGCTGAGGTGTTCGGTGTTAGCTCTCGTGTCACGATCGAGGGACGGTGTTGGCACGTCCTGCGTCCGCATGTCGTCTGGAGAGGTCGCAGGGCGCGGGTCGCGCCCAACAGCTACGACTGCGAGCCCTGCCCGGAGTAAGAAGAGTGCCCTGCGGCCC
>Ga0307278_10000527_pt1 | contig 19295 bp, 20 predicted proteins | sample ER_DNA_117_FD_194482 | JGI IMG/M metagenome (GOLD analysis project Ga0307278, IMG submission 194482) | Bulk soil microbial communities from the East River watershed near Crested Butte, Colorado, United States - ER_DNA_117 | ecosystem: Environmental > Terrestrial > Soil > Floodplain | place...
CTGCTGGTGGCGACGGCGCCGCGGCGCAGCCCGATGGTGGCGGCCGGCTCCCGCCGCAGCGGGTGGCCGACGTCGACCACCCAGGGACCCCCGCCGGGCGCGTCGCCGTCGGCCCGCAGGTCGCCGCCGAGGTTGGCGCACGCTCCCGCCGCCCCGCGCGCCAGCAGCTCGTGGACCAGCAGGTCGGCCGCGAGGCCCTTGCCGATCCCGCCGGGGTCGAACCCGACCCCGGCTGGCAGGGTGACGGTCGAACGCGCCGCGTCCACGGCGATCCGCCGCCAGCCGAGGCCGAGCGGCGAGCGGCCCGGCGGGGGATCGGCGGCCAGCAGCTCGAAGCTGCGGTCGTAACCGGCCCGCAGCACCGCCCCGAGGACGGTGGGGTCGTAGCGCCAGGCGGTCACGCTGGCGCCGTCGATGGCCCGCCGCACCAGGGTGAGCGTCTCCGGCGAGACCCGGACGGGGCGTCCGGCGTGCTCGTTCAGCCGGGCGACCTCGCTGGCCGGCCGGAAGCGGCTCCAGCGTGCCTCCAGCGCCTCGACCAGCTCGCGGGCGATGTCCGGCAGCGCCGGCGGCCCGCCGACGACCAGGACGTGGACGTCGGTGCCCATGGCGCGAAAGCGCGTGGCGGCGGTGCCCATCTCAGCTCCCCTGGCTGCTGGTCACGGCCTGCTGGTCTGACGAGGGCGAGGCGGCCGTCGCCGACCAGGAGGACTGCTGCTGCTCCGAGGTGGGGCTCGCGGTGTCGCCGGCGGTGCCGGCGGCGGTGGCCGCCATGTTGGCGCCAAGGCCGAGGAACACCGAGACGCTCAGCGCGCCGGCGGCCACCCGCGATCGCGCGGCGGCGTGCCGCCGTCGCTTCCTGCCGTCCATCGCAACCTCCGTCGGGTGTCGTTCGGGGACGGTCCAAGCCTGAAGGCCGCGCCTTGACCGGACCTGGACGGCAGCTTGGAGTTTGCTGGGAGTCCCGGCCGCCGGACACTCAGGGAACTCCCAGGAAAGACCTAGGCGCCCCCAAGGCGCGGGCTCGAAGATGTCGGGCAGAGGCGCGTCGAACAGGGAGAATGTGCACATGAGCGAGTCGCCGGAGGCCCGGCTGCTGGTCGTCGAGGACGAACCGAACATCCTGGAGCTGCTGTCGGCGAGCCTGCGGCTCGCCGGGTTCGAGGTCGCCACCGCGACCGGCGGCTTCCAGGCGCTGCAGGTCGCGCAGCGGCAGCGCCCGGACCTGGTCGTCCTCGACGTGATGCTGCCGGACCTGGACGGCTTCGACGTCGCCCGCCGGATGCGGTCCGGCGACACCCGCACCCCGGTGCTGTTCCTGACGGCGCGGGACGCCACCGAGGACAAGGTGCGGGGGCTGACGCTGGGCGGCGACGACTACGTCACCAAGCCGTTCAGCCTGGAGGAGGTGATCGCCCGCATCCGGGCGGTGCTGCGCCGCGCGAGGGCCGGGTCGCCGCCGCCGCCGACGCGGTTGCGGGCCGCCGACCTGGAGCTGGACGAGGAGAGCCACGAGGTGTGGCGCGCCGGCCGCCGGATCCAGCTCTCGCCGACCGAGTTCAAGCTGCTGCGCTACCTGATGACCAACGTCGGGCGGGTGCTGTCGAAGGGGCAGATCCTCGACTACGTGTGGAACTACGACTTCCAGGGCGACTCGAGCATCGTCGAGTCGTACGTGTCGTACCTGCGCCGCAAGGTCGACGCGGTCGAGCCGCGGCTGATCCACACCATCCGCAGTGTCGGCTACGTCCTGCGGCTCCCCGACGCCTAGGAGATGACCGGCGTGCGGCTGCTCGAGCGGACACCGCTGCGTGTCAAGCTCATCGTCGCCGTGCTGGCGCTGGTGGCCGTGGCGCTGGCGCTCATCAGCCTGGCCAGCGTCACCGCCCTGCGGGGCTACCTGGTCGGCCGCCTGGACGAGCAGCTCACGCTGGTGGCCCCCGGCTTCCAGCACGAGCGGCCCGGCCCTGGCCCGCGAGGTGGGAGGCCGCCCCCCAGCCCGTACCTGATCCAGCGCCGTGACGCCGGCGGCAAGGTCGAGGACCGGTTCGGCGCCGAGCTCTCGGAGGGCCAGGGCCAACCCCGGCTGCCCGACGACGCCGCCTGGCTGCGGGCGCACAGCGGCACGCTCATGACCGTGGCGGCGACCGAGGGTGGCGGGCGGTGGCGCGTCCTGGTGCTGCCGCGCCAGGACGAGTCCGGCGGCACCACCGTCGTCGCCGCCAGCCTCGACGGGATCGACGGCGCCGTCGGGTGGCTGCAGCTCCTCGACCTGGTCGTGAGCCTGGGGGTGCTGCTGGTGCTGGCCGGCGCCGGTGTGGCGATCGTGCGCGCGAGCCTGCGCCCGCTGGTCGAGATGGAGCAGACCGCCGAGGCGATCGCGGCCGGCGACCTGACCCGGCGGGTCCCCGACCGCGACCCACGGACCGAGGTCGGGCGGCTGGCGAGGGCGCTGAACAGCATGCTCGCCCAGATCGAGGCGGCGTTCCGCGCCCGCGCCGCCTCGGAGACCATGGCCCGCCGGTCGGAGGAGCGGATGCGGCGCTTCGTCGCCGACGCCAGCCACGAGCTGCGCACCCCGCTGACCACCATCAGGGGCTTCGCCGAGCTGTACCGGCAAGGCGCCTCCCTCGAGCCCGGCGAGCTCGACCGGCTGATGCGCCGCATCGAGGACCAGGCGGCGAGGATGGGGTTGCTGGTGGAGGACCTGCTCCTCCTGGCCCGCCTCGACCAGCAGCGACCGCTCGACCGGCGCCCGGTCGACCTGCTGGCGCTGGCCGCCGAGGCGGTCAACGACGCCCGCGCCGTCGCCCCGGACCGGCGCATCGAGCTGGAGCTCGGCGCCGACGGCGACGGCGGTGGCCCGCTCGTCGTCCTCGGGGACGAGGACCGGCTGCGCCAGGTCATCGCCAACCTGATGAGCAACGCCCTCATCCACACGCCCGCCGGCAGCCCGATCGAGCTGCGGGCCGGCACCCGCCGCGGCGACGGCGCCAGCAACGCCGCCATCGAGGTCGTCGACCACGGTGGGGGGCTCACCCGGGAGCAGGCCGAGCGGGTCTTCGAGCGCTTCTACCGGGCCGACCCGGCCCGCTCGCACGCCGCCGGCGGCACGGGGCTCGGCCTGTCGATCGTCGCCGCGCTGGTCGCCGCCCACGGGGGGACCGTCGAGGTGAGCAGCGAGCCGGGGCAGGGAGCCAGGTTCCGGGTCCTGCTGCCCCTGGACCCTGGCGCGCCGGCCGGCTGACCGCGCCGCTCGTTCACAGCGAACTCCAAGGCCGCATGCAGGGGGCCCCAAGCTGCGCGGTCCAAGGTCGGGCGGAAGCAACTCCCGCCCCGTCTGGAGGCCGCCATGTCGACCCAGGTCTTCGAACCCGCCGCGCCGGTGCTCGAACCGCCACCGGCACCTGCCGTGGGTCGGCGGCCACGCCGGCTGGCGGTGGCGGCGCTCGCGCTGGCGCTGACCCCCGGCACCGCCGGCGGCCTTGCGGTGGCCACCCTTGACGGCCCCGCCACCACCACCGGCGGCACCGACGCCGCGATCAACCCCGGCAACTCGGGCGGGCCGCTGGTGGCCCAGCTCGTGGCCGGTGAGCGATGAGCATGCCGTCACCGGTGCGGGACGCCAAGGCCGACGCGCCCACGGCGGGCGGGCCGGCGCGCCCGCTGGTCGAGGTGGTCGTGCCAGTCCACAACGAGCAGCGGACCCTGGAAGCCAGCATCTGGCGGCTGCACAGCTACCTGACCGCACACTTCCCGTTCGCCTTCCGGATCACCGTCGCCGACAACGCCTCCAGCGACGCGACCTGGCCGCTCGCGCGGAAGCTGGCCGAGCAGCTCCCGAGGGTGCGAGCGGTCCACCTCGACCAGAAGGGCCGGGGCCGGGCGCTGCGCCACGTGTGGAGCGGCAGCGACGCCGACGTGGTCGCCTACATGGACGTCGACCTGTCCACCGGCCTGGAGGCGCTGCTCCCGCTGGTCGCCCCGCTGCTGTCTGGCCACAGCGACCTGGCCATCGGCAGCCGGCTCGCCCGCGGCGCGGCGGTGGTGCGCGGCCCCAGGCGGGAGCTGGTCTCCCGCTGCTACAACCTGCTGCTGCGCGCCACCCTGCGGGCGCGGTTCTCCGACGCCCAGTGCGGCTTCAAGGCGGGCAGGACCGAGGTCGTGCAGGCGCTGCTGCCGGCCGTCGAGGACCAGGCGTGGTTCTTCGACACCGAGCTGCTGCTGCTGGCCGAGCGCAGCGGGCTGCGCATCCATGAGGTGCCGGTCGACTGGGTCGAGGACCCCGACAGCCGGGTGGACGTGCTGCGCACGGCCCTGGACGACCTGCGCGGCATGGTCCGGGTCGGCCGCCGCCTGCTCACCCGGAGGGGTCCGGGGAACCCCAAGGGGGTGCCCCGGTGGATCGGGGCCGCGCCCTCGCCTGCCGTGCCGGTGCCCGCCGGCATGGCCCGCCAGCTTCCCAGCTTCGCGGCCATCGGGGTGGTCTCGACGCTGGCCTACCTGGCGCTGTACTGGCTGCTGCGCACCCAGGCGAGCGCCATGGTGGCCAACGCCGCCGCGACCCTGCTCCGCTTCATCCTGCTGCGCTCCTGGGTCTTCCACCCTCGACGCACGCGACGCTGACCGAAGGGAACCGACCATGACCACGACGACCGTCGAACGACCGGCGAGCGCCACGGCGCCACCCGGCCGGGAGGAGGACCCGCGCTGGGCCCGGCCCGCCCTGGTGCTGCTCCTGGCTGCCACCGCGGTGCTCTATCTGTGGGCGCTCGGGGCCTCGGGCTGGGCCAACGCCTACTACTCGGCGGCCGCGCAGGCCGCCACCAAGAGCTGGAAGGCGTTCCTGTTCGGGTCCTCCGACGCATCCAGCTTCATCACCATCGACAAGCCGCCGGCGTCGCTGTGGGTCATGGGGCTGTCGGCCCGGATCTTCGGCGTCAACTCCTGGAGCCTGCTCGTCCCGCAGGCGCTGGAGGGGGTCGCCGCGGTCGGGGTCCTGTACGCCACCGTGCGGCGCTGGTTCCCGCCCGCCGCCGCGCTCGTCTCCGGCGCGATCCTGGCACTGACCCCGGTCGCGACCCTGATCTTCCGCTTCAACAACCCCGACGCGCTGCTGGTGCTGCTGCTGGTCCTCGGCGCCTACGCGACCGTGCGGGCGCTGGAGCGCGCCAGCAGCGGATGGCTGGCGCTCGCCGGCGCCCTGGTGGGCTTCGGCTTCCTCGCCAAGCAGCTCCAGGCGTTCCTGGTGGTGCCGGCGTTCGCGCTGGTCTACCTGGCGGCCGCGCCGGCGTCGCTGCGGCGCCGGCTCGGCCAGCTCCTCGTCGCCGGGGTCGCCATGGTCGCCGCCGCCGGCTGGTGGGTGGCGGTCGTGGAGCTGCTGCCCGCCTCGGCCCGGCCCTACGTCGGCGGGTCGCAGACCAACAGCGTCCTCGAGCTGACCTTCGGCTACAACGGCTTCGGCCGGCTCACCGGCAACGAGACCGGCAGCGTCGGCGGCGGCATGGGCTGGGGCCAGACCGGCTGGACGCGGATGCTCGGGGCCGAGGTCGGCGGCCAGATCGCCTGGCTGCTGCCGGCCGGCGTGCTGCTGCTCGCCGCCGGGCTGTGGTTCACCCGGCGGGCCCCCCGCACCGACCGGGCCCGTGCCGCGTTCGCCCTGTGGGGCGGCTGGCTGCTGGTGACGGGCCTGGTGTTCAGCTTCATGCAGGGCATCTTCCACGCCTACTACACCGTGGCGCTGGCCCCGGCCGTGGCGGCGCTGGTCGGCATGGGCGCGACCACCCTGTGGCGGCTGCGCGAGCACCCGGCGGCCCGCTACCTGCTCGCGGGGTCCGTGGCCGTGACCGGCCTGTGGTCGTTCGTGCTGCTGCGGCGGACCCCCGACTGGCACCCGTGGCTGGCGCCGCTGGTGCTGGTCGCCGGCCTCGGCGTCGCCATGCTGCTGGTTGGCCTGCCGTGGCGCGGGCGCGCCGCGGCGGCGGTGGCGGCGGCCGCCCTGCTGGTGGCCCTCGCCGGTCCGGCGGCCTATGCCGTCGACACCGCCGCGACCCCGCACAGCGGCGCGATCCCGTCGGCCGGTCCCACGGTGGCCGGCGGCTTCGGCCGCGGCCCGCGCGCCGGCTTCGGCGGCGGCGCGCCCCCCGGCTTGGATGGACGGGCCCAGCGCGGGCCGGACGGCGGGATGCCGTTCGCCGGCCCGGGCGGCGCCGGGCCCGGCGCGGGGACGCGCGGCGGCATCGGCGGCCTGCTCAACGGCAGCACGCCGAGCGCGGAGCTGGTCGCGCTGCTGCGGCAGGGCGGCGACGGCGACGACTGGGCCGCGGCCACGGTCGGGGCCAACTCCGCGGCCGGGATCCAGCTCGCCAGCGACGAGCCCGTCATGGCCATCGGTGGGTTCAACGGCAGCGACCCGGCGCCCACGCTCGAGCAGTTCCAGCGGTACGTCGCCGAAGGCAGGATCCACTACTTCATCGGCGGCGGGGGGTTCGGAGCCTCCCAGGGCGGCAGCGACGCCGCCCAACAGATCAGCGCCTGGGTGGAGCAGACCTTCACCGCCACCACGGTCGGCGGCACCACCGTCTACGACCTCACCGGCTTGCGGGGATGATCTCCCTATGAACGCGGCGGTGACGCTGAGCCTCAGCGGGCCGTTCGCCCGCCAGGGGCTGGACGCGGCGCAGGGACTGGCGCTGTGGGCCGAGGAGACCGGCGTGCGGCTGACCGTCGTGGACGACGGCGGCTCCAGGCGGACGGCGACCCGCGCCTACGGCGGGTGGCTGGACGCCGGCGTGGAGCTGCTGCTCGGTCCGTACTCGGGCGGCCTGGTCCGGGCGGTGGCGCCGCTGGTGTGCGGCGCCGGGAAGCCGCTGTGGAACCACGGCGGCTCGGGCGACGACCTCGCGCGGCCCGGGCTGGTGTCCCTCCCGGCGCCCGCCTCGACGTACTTCGACGGCGCCGTGGACGAGGCGGCCGCCCTCCGGGTCGGCCGGCTGCTGGTCGCCAGCGGCGCCGGGCCGTTCGCGCGGGCCGTCGCCGAGGGGGCGGTGGCGCGGGCGTCCGCGCACGGCCTGGACGCCCGGACGGTGGCCGCCGGCTCGCTGGCCGCCGAGGACGCCGGCGGCGCCGTGCTGGTCGTGGGTCGCTTCGAGGAGGACGTCGCGCAGGTCCGCCTCCTGCGGGGCCTGTCCCACCGGGGGACCCCCCGATCCACCGGGGCACCCCCTCGGGGTTCCCCGGACCCCTCTGGGGGGACCCCCGGACCCCCCCGGCCGCGCGGCCCCGCGCTGCTGGGCGCGGTGGCGGCGGGCCTGCCGGCGTTCGGCGAGCTCGGGGCGGCGGCGGAGGGCGTGCTCGGGCCGGTGCAATGGTGGCCGACCTCGCGGACGCCGCAGGTCGGGCCGTCGGGAGCCGACTTCGCCGACGGCTACCGGCGCCTGGTCGGGCACGAGCCCTCCTACGTGGCCGCGCAGGCGGCGGCCGCCGGCTATCTCGCGCTTGCCGCCCACGGCCTGGGCCTGGCGGCGGAGGACCTGCCGGGGTGGCGGACCTCGACGTTGCTCGGCGACTTCGCCCTCGACGGGTCCTGGCGCCAGGTCGGCCACCGCGTGACCACGATCCGGTGGCGGGATGGCCGCATGGTCCCGCTCGTCCCCCGGCCCGGCGCGCACGGCGGCTTGGATTGATCTAGAGTTGCCCGCGTGGCCGAGATAGTTGACGAGGGAACCTTCGACCCCGGGCGCTTCGGGGACGAGCTGGCGGCCGCGGCGAGCAACCTCGACGTGGGCACGCGGCTGTGGTTCCACAACGACCGGGTCAAGGTGTGGGAGGTGCGGCTCGCGCCGGGCGAGCGGGGGCCGTTCCACGCCCACACACGGCGGTACTTCTGGACCGCGGTGGAGGCAGGGACCGGCCGGCAGCGATCGCCGGACGGCACCTTCAAGGTCCGGCGCTACGAGGTGGGCGACACCCAGTACTCGGAGCACGACCCGGCGGACCCGCTGATCCACGACCTGGAGAACGTCGGCCAGACCACGCTGCGGTTCGTGACGGTGGAACTGCTCGCCTGAACAGGAGGGGTGCCGTGTCCTTCAAGGTCGCCAAGATCCTCGACGTCGCCCAAGGGGTGCAGGAGGACCAGTTCACGGTCGTGTCCCGAGAGGAGAAGGACTCCCTGGAGGATCTCGACCCGGTGTACCGCCAGCTCCTCGACGAGCCGGTGACGGCCGTGATCGCCGTGATGGGCGGGGACGGCCGTCCCTGGATGACGCCGGTCTGGTTCAACTACGCCGGCGACAAGGTGCTCCTCAACCTGGCCGAGCACCGCCGCAAGACCGAGTGGATCCGCCGCAACCCGCAGTTCACGATGCTGCTGCTGAACCCGAAGAACCCCTACCACTGGGTGACCATCAAAGCCACCGCCGAGCGGGAGACCCACGAGGACGACCCCGCCGAGGGGCACCGGGCGACGGAGACCATCGACCAGGCGTGGACCAAGTACATCGGCGCCGAGCCCCCCTACGGGCTCCGCGACCCCGCCATGGACGAGCGGCGTGTGCTGTTCGAGTGCCGCGTCGACAGTGTCGCCGTCTTCGGGCAACCGTAGCCGTCCGGGTACCTGGCCGCGGGTCGCGGTCGTCGGAGGCTCGCTTGGCGGGCTGACCGCCGCGCTGGTCCTCCGCGACCTCGGCTGCGAGGTCGACGTGTTCGAGCGGTCGACGGCGGAGCTGGAGAGCCGCGGCGCCGGGATCGTCGTGCTGGACACCACCACCCGCTACATCCGCGAGCGGACCGACCTCGACGTGGACCGGCTCACCACCTCCACGGGCTTCCTCCGCTACCTGGGCGCCGACGGCGCCGTCGTCTACGAGGAGCCGCGGCGCTACCAGTACTCGGCCTGGCACAGCGTCTACCGCGCGCTGCTCGGCCGCTTCGGGCGACGCCGCTACCACCTCGGCAGGCAGATGGCCGGCCTCCAGCAGCGGGGCGAGCAGGTCGAGGTGCGGTTCGCCGACGACTCTTCAGCCTCCTACGAGCTGGTGGTGTGCGCCGACGGGATCACCTCCAGCGCCCGCGCCGCGTTCCAGCCGCGGGCCCGGCCGGCCTACGCGGGCTACGTGGCCTGGCGGGGGACGGTCGCCGAGCGGCGGCTCGGCCGCGACGTGGCCGACCTGCTCGCCGACTCCATCGTCTACCAGGTCATCCCGGGCAGCCACATCCTGCTCTACCCGATCCCCGCCCTCGACGGGTCGGTCGAGCCGGGCCGCCGCCTGGCCAACTTCGTCTGGTACCGCAACTACCAGGCCGGCGAGGAGCTCGACGACCTGATGACCGGCCGCGACGGGGTCCGCCGCGACGTCACGCTGCCACCCGGCGCGGCCAGCGCCGACCACCTTCGCGAGCTGCACGCCTTCGCCGCGGCGCGGCTGGCCCCCCAGCTCGCCGAGGTCGTGCACCGCACCGAGCTCCCGTTCGTTCAGGTGATCTTCGACATCGAGGTCGACCGGATGGCCTTCGGGCGGGTCTGCCTGACCGGCGACGCCGCCTTCGCCCTGCGTCCGCACGCCGCCGCGGGGACCGCCAAGGCCGCCGCCGACGCGTGGGCGCTGGCGGAGGCCCTGGCCGCGACGGCGGGCGACGTCGAGGCGGCGTTGCCGCGGTGGGAGCGGCAGCAGCTCGCGGTCGGGCGGGCGGTGCTGGAACGGGCCCGCCGCAACGGCGACAAGTCCCAGTTCCACGGCACCTGGCGGCCCGGCGACCCGGAGCTCGTCTTCGGGCTCTACGGACCCGGCCGCTGAGCGGGCCCGTCGGGCTCGGGCTCGGGCGGCTCGTCGGTTCCCGCCCACGTCCGCTCGACCGGCGGGGCCGCCTCGAGCGCCTTCGCCAGCAGCGCGGCCTGCACGCGCTTCTCGTCCTGGAGCAGCGTCACCGGCGAGTCGGCCGTCAGCCGCGCCGGGGGCGAGAGCGGCCGCAGGTCGTCGACGTAGTCGCAGGGACCGATCTCCAGCATCGGGCAGAACACGCACGCCCCCGGCGGGCGGCGGAGGTGGCCGGAGCGCTGGTCGAGCACCACGCGCCCGGCCTGTGCCTCCTCCTCGATCTGGGACACGACCCGGTCGCGGGCTCGTTCGAAATGGCGCGGGTCGCCGGTGATGTGCGGGGAGAACACCACCCGCGCGTCCAGCGTCGATCCGTCGGGAAGCTCGCCGTAGGAGAGCCGCACCTCCCGCTCCATCAGCCGCTCGAGCGGCTCGTCCGGCCGCGGCGCCCCCTTCACGAACCGTCCCCGCAGCTCGGCGTTGAAGGCGTTGGCCGTGCTCTGGCCGAGGATCAGGACGACCGCCGGGAGCGACTGGAAGAGCTGCCGCAGGAAGTAGCGGCGGGTGTGGAAGCACTCGGTCACGATCCCGGTGCGCTCCTGGTCGGTCATCGGCGGCAGCGTGGGGTCCGTGGGCGACGGCTTGGTCGTCCACGTCGCCGATGGGCAGGCCACCATGTTCCCGTAGGCGAGGTCCTCGCCGACGGCGAGCTGGTGCGGGCTCCACCCCATCCGGTCGGCCAACGCCTCCAGCAGCGCCTGGTAGGTCTCGTACACCGTCACCGGCTGCATCTCGACCGGGACGGTCCGGCGCCCCTGCTCGTCGGCCGGGACGTCCAGCTCGAAGTCCGAGAACGGCGTGTCGTGCGGCCCGCCGCCGGCCGCCAGGTACGACGCTTCCGGGATCTGGAGCTTGGCGATCGCCCGGTACCGGAAGTAGTGGGCGTACTGCTGGTAGTCGTCGAACAGCGGGTTCACCGAGCTGCGGGTCCAGCGCCACCATCCGGGCAGGTTCGGGTTGATCCCGACCGCCAGGATGGGGGCCTTGCGGCAGCCGCTCAGCACCTCGGGCACCAGCGGCCCGCGGCCGAGGTAGACCGAGTCGTGGACGATGCCCCGCTGCGGGGGCGGGCCGTCGCTTGCGTAGTCGTAGCTGTGGTAGCTACCCCAGCGTCGGAAGTAGCTGCACGGGTGCGGCGCCCGTCCCGGCTCCTGCGCGGTCCGCAACGCGTTACACGGCATCACCTCGAAGACCAGCTCGACCTCGGTCGGCAGTCGAGAGTCGCCCATCCCCGCCCCCTTGGAGCCCGGTGACCTCCCAGTACCAGACCGCCTCGTGGAGCCGCGCGTCAAGGTCGTGCTAGGCTCCGCGCAGCAAAGGTTCAGTTTGGCTTCGCAACCCTGCAGTCGAGCTTGTCCCTTGCCGCCAGCGCCAACTGGCGTCGGCATCGTTGCAGGACCTCCGAGTTGACGGAGGGAGGGACGGCATTCATGACTGTTGGAACTGTCAAGTGGTTCAACGCTGACAAGGGCTACGGCTTCATCACCCCCGAAGAGGGCAACGACGTCTTCGTGCACTTCAGCGCGATCCAGAGCAGCGGCTACCGCTCGCTGAACGAGGGGCAGACCGTCGAGTTCGACATCACCCAGGGACCAAAGGGCGCCCAGGCCGCCAACGTGCGGCCGGTGGAGCAGCCCGCGCAGTAGCGGCTCCCGGCTGGACCGACCCCACCTGCGCTGCGGGTGGGGTCGCCGTATGCCCCGGCTATTCCACCGGGGTCGACAGCTCGGCCAGGAGCGCCCGGATCTCGCCTTCCGGATAGCGTCGATGGCCTCCGAGGGTGCGCAGGAACGGGAGCTTCCCTTCCTTCGCCCAACGCGCGACGGTCTTCGGCGAGACCTGCAGGAGCTCCGCCACTTGTGCGGTGCGCAGGTAGGTGGGTTCGGTTGTGCGGGCCACGGCTGCCCCTTCCCTTTGGTGCTTGTCCCCCGATGGGGGGACAGTACCGGGACAGGCGGGACGACTGAATCGGCTGTTCTGCTTAAACTGACACGACCGCGGAGATACGTAACCGGCACCACCGGGCGGTTGGGATGGGGTTTGACAAGCCGACCAGATGGGTACAGGCCGATCCGTAACGACGCCGCCCCGCTCGGCCCCCCCGGCGGGGCGGCGTCGTCGTCTGCGTCGGTCACCTGTTGAGGTCGATGGTGGCCTGCCGTTGCCGACGGGCCGCCTCGATCAGGAAGTGCAGGATGGTCTCGAGCTGCTCGTCGGTGTACGTCGTCGACCCCGCCGGCGGGACCGTCTGGTTCGCCAACGTCCCCAGAGCCAAGGTGAGCCAGGCCGAGCGCGCGGCCACCACCGCCGAGCAGTGGCGGCGGCAGCTCGTGGAACTGCGCCGACGACCACGGCCCGGCCAGCGGCCTGGTCGCCGACGGCACCCTGCAGCTTGCCGGCGACAACACCCACGACCTGCCGTCGGTGCCGACCTGGCGCAAGGGCCCGATGATCGTCATCGGCGACGCCGCGCACGCCCCGACGCCCACCTCGGGCCAGGGCGCCTCCATGGCCGCCGAGGACGCCGTCGAGCTGGCCAGGTGCCTGCGGGACCTGCCCGACATCCCGCGGGCGCTGGCCGCCTACGAGGGGCTACGCCGCAAGCGGGTGGAGCGCATCGTCGCCCAGGGCGCCCGGACCAGCAGCAGCAAGACCCCCGGACCGGTCACCCGGGTCCTCCGCGACCTGCTGCTGCCGGTCGTCTTCAGGCTCCTCGTCACCGACAGGTCCCGGGCATGGATCCACGACCACCACATCGACTGGGACACCCCCGCCGTCTCGCGGCGGTAGCCGTTCAGCTCAGGGCGTCGGTCAGCGCGACGACGAGCCGGTCGACGTCCTGGTCGGTGGTCCACAGGTGCGGCGAGACACGCAGGGACGAACCCCTGACGCCGGCGAAGACGTTGGCCTGGGCGAGCGCCGACGCCACGCGCTGCCGCGCCGGCGCGGGCAGGCGGATGCCCAGCATGTGGGGACCGCGGTCCTGCGAGGTCAGCGTCAGGCCCATGGCGAGGACCTCCTGCTCGATCTGGTCGGTGGTCCGCCGGAGGGTGACCGCGATGCGCGGGACCCCCCAGTCGAGGAGCTGGCGCAGCGCCGCGATCGCCATCGACGTGGTCTCGAAGTGGCTGCGTTGCCCGACGTCGAAGCGGCGCGCGCCCGGCTGGTAGCGGTCCTCGTAGTCCACCAGCCGGGCGAAGTCCTGTGCGCCCAGCCGAGAGATCCAGTTCTCCTCCAGCGGGACGCCGTCGCGGTGCTGGGGAGCGACGTAGAGGTACCCCAGGCCGAAGGGGCCGAGCAGCCACTTGTAGCCGACCGACACCAGGTAGTCCGGCTGGACCGTGGCCAGGTCCAGCGGCATCGCGCCGAGCGCCTGGCTGGCGTCCACCACCACGGAGGCGCCGACCGCCCGGGCCCGCGCCGCCACGGCGCCGAGGTCGACGAGCGCGCCGTCGGTCCAGTGGACCGCCAGCACGGCCACCACAGCGGTCCGCTCGTCCAGCGCGTCCAGGACGGCCTCGGCCCAGGTCCGCCCGTCCCCGCGGCCGACGGCGACGACGGTGGCGCCGGTCCGTCGTGCGAACCGCTGCCAGGTGTAGTAGTTGGACGGGTAGTCCTCGGCCAGAACCAGGACGCGCTGGCGCGGGGTGGCGGTGAGGTTGGCGGCCGCGACCGCGAGGCCGTAGCTGGTGGCGGGGACCAGGGCGACACCTTCGGCGTCGACGCCGGCGAGCCGCGCGAACAGCGTCCGGCGCTCCTCCGCCTCGGTGAACCAGTCGTCGCTGCCGATCAGCCATGGGTGTGCGCGTCGCCCCCAGGCGGCCTCGGCCGCCCTACGGGCCGACTCGAGCTGTGGCGCCAGGCTGGCGCAGTTGAAGTAGGCGACGTCGTCGGGGATGTCGAACAGCTCGCGCTGTACCGGCAGCGGTCGCGGCGCCACCGGCCCGGTGGTGGTCGGGTCCATTGGACGGTGAGGGTACCCCGGGGTCAGGAGGTGTGGGCGACGACCAGCTTGTCGACCGCCGACTCCGCTCCCCACAGCTCTCCCTCGCGCCCGAGAAGCTGGCGGACCCGACCGTCGGCGGTCGGCAGCGGGAAGCTCGCGAAGCGCTCGGTGGCCGGGTCGAAGCGGACCAGCGCGTTGGCGGCGAAGTCGCTGAGCCAGACCATGTCGCGGTCGTCCACGTAGACGGCGTAGGGCTGCGGGCCCTGACCGGGCAGCCCCCATTCCTGCCAGCGCTCGGCGGCCGGGTCGTAGCGGGCGAGCCGTCCGGCGTTCCACTCGCTGACCCACAGGCGACCCTTGGAGTCCGACCACACCCGCCTGGCGCCCTGGCCCGGCGTGGGCGGCTCCAGCACGGCCGCCTTGCCGCTGTCCAGGTCGATGCCGGCGATGTGGCTGCCGGCAAGCGAGGCGTACCAGACGCCGCCGTCCGGCGTGGTGGCGATCCCGTACGGTCCGGCGCCTCCTGGGGCGTCGAACACGCGCACCCGGCCGCTGCGCGGGTCCACGCTGCCATAGACGCCGCCCTGGCCGGTGAACCACAGCACCCCGCGCCGGTCGAAGGTGGCCGTGTTGAGGTTGACGGCGGGACGGTCGCCCGGCAGCGGGAAGCGGCGCACCGCCTCGGTGGCCGGGTCGACACGGACGATCGCGTTCAGCCCGCCGTCGGTGATCCACGCAGCGCCGTCGGGCCCGACGATCACCCCGTGCGGCGCCGACCCCTCCCCCAGCGGGATCTCCGTGGTCCTGCCGGTCTCCGGGTCCAGGCGCCCCAGGCGGCCGGTTGCCTGCGCGGTGTACCAGACCGTCCCGTCGCCGGCGGGCGCCACGTCGTGGGGGTGGGAGCCGTCGGGCACGGCGAACTCCTGCAGCCGCACCGTCGGGTCGGTCGCCGCCGAGGGCGGCGGACGCTGGACCGGTCGCTCGGCGCCGTCGCCGCACGCCCCGAGCGCCGCCGCCAGCGCGAGCACGCCGGCCAGCCGCCAGGTGATGCGGGTCAACTCCATCGACCAATCGTGCCATCATCGTGGGGATAGTTAGTACCCTAGGGGGGTATATTGGGGGCGCACGACGGCGAACGGCGGGAAAGGACGGCCATGGCCACCGAGCACGGCGACCACGCGGGGCACGGCGGTGGCCACGGCGACCACGCCGCCCAGTTCCGCGACCGGTTCTGGCTGAGCCTGGCCCTCAGCGTCCCGGTGATCCTGTACTCCGAGATGGTGCAGGAATGGCTGGGCTTCACCCCGCCGCGGTTCCCGGGGTCGGAGTGGGTCGCGCCGGTGGGCGGCGCGATCGTGTTCCTCTACGGCGGCTGGCCGTTCCTGCAGGGCGGGGTGGCGGAGGCGCGCGCGCGCCAGCCGGGCATGATGCTGCTGATCTCGCTGGCCATCGGCGTCGCCTTCGTCGCCAGCGGCGCCAGCGCGCTCGGCCTGTTCGACCTGGACTTCTGGTGGGAGCTGGCGCTGCTGATCGTGATCATGCTGCTCGGCCACTGGCTGGAGATGCGCGCCCTCGGCCAGGCATCCAGCGCCCTGGACGCCCTGGCGTCGTTGCTGCCCGACGACGCCGAGCTGGTCACCGACGGCGCCACCCGCACGGTGGCGGCCGCCGAGCTGGCCACCGGCGACCTGGTGCTGGTCCGCCCGGGCGGACGGGTGCCCGCCGACGGCGTCGTCGTGGAAGGGTCCGCCGAGCTGGACGAGTCCATGATCACCGGCGAGTCCCGCACGGTCGCCAAGGCGGCCGGCGACCGCGTGGTCGCCGGGACGGTCGCGACCGACTCCGCGATCCGGGTCCGGGTCACCGCCGTCGGCGAGCAGACCGCCCTGGCCGGCATCCGCCGCCTGGTCGAGCAGGCGCAGGCCTCGCGCTCCCGCGCGCAGACGCTTGCCGACCGGGCCGCCGCGCTGCTGTTCTGGTTCGCGGTCGGGGTCGGCCTGGTCACCTTCGCCGTCTGGCTGGCCATCGGCGAACCCGGCAGCGCGGTCGAGCGGACCGTGACCGTGCTGGTGATCGCCTGCCCGCACGCGCTCGGCCTGGCGATCCCCCTGGTGATCGCGATCTCGACGGCCCTGAGCGCCCGCAACGGCATCCTGGTCAAGGACCGTCTGTCGCTCGAGCGGATGCGCACCGTCGACGCCGTGCTGTTCGACAAGACCGGCACCCTGACCAAGGGCGAGCCGACCGTCAGCGGCGTGGCCACCGTCGACGGCGACACCGACGAGCTGCTGCGGCTGGCCGGCGGCGTGGAGGCCGACAGCGAGCACCCGCTGGCGCGCGCGATCGTCGCCGCCGCCCGCGAGCGCGGCGACCTGGCCCGCGCCGGCGACTTCCGCTCCATGGCCGGCCGCGGCGTCACCGCGCGGGTCGACGGCGCCGTGGTCGCCGTCGGCGGGCCCGCACTGCTCCGCGAGCTCGACCTGAGCGCCCCGGACGCGCTCGCCGACCAGGTCGACGGCTGGAAGGCGCGCGGCGCCGCCGTGCTCTACGTGGTCCGCGACGACAAGGTGCTGGGGGCGCTCGCGCTCGAGGATGCCATCCGCCCGGAGTCCCGCCAGGCGGTCAGCGGGCTGCACCGCCTCGGCAAGCGGGTGGTGATGATCACCGGCGACGCCCGCCAGGTCGCCGACGCCGTCGCCGCCGAGCTCGGCGTGGACGAGGTGCTCGCCGAGGTCCTCCCCGAGGACAAGGACGCCGCGGTGGCCGGCCTCCAGCGCCGCGGCCTGCGGGTCGCCATGGTCGGCGACGGCGTCAACGACGCACCCGCCCTGGCCCGCGCCGACGTCGGCATCGCGATCGGTGCCGGCACCGACGTCGCCATCGAGACCGCCGGGGTGGTGCTGGCCTCCGACGACCCCCGCGGCGTGCTCGGCGTCATCGAGCTGTCGCGCGCCAGCTACCGCAAGATGCAGCAGAACCTCGGCTGGGCGACCGGCTACAACCTGCTGGCCGTGCCGATCGCCGCCGGGGCGCTGGCGTGGGCCGGGATCACCCTGGCCCCCGCCGTCGGCGCGGTCCTGATGAGCCTGTCCACCATCGTCGTCGCCCTCAACGCCCAGCTCCTGCGCCGCCTGGACCTCCGTCCCGGCCCCGTGTAGGCGGCGGCCGCCACGGCTTGCCCTTCCCTGCGAGACTGTTCGCGTTCGGCACGCGCGCCGGGAGGAGGGCAGAGCCGTGGAGATGGGCTGGCGCCTGCAGCTCGTCCGCGCCGCCGGCGTGACCATCCTCGCCGACCTGGCCATGCGGGAGCCGTACCAGGCCCGCTTCGAGGGGCCGGCCCCAAAGGTCGAGGTCGGGGACGGGACCCTGGCCATCGAGTACCGGCGCCACCGCTTCCCGCCCTTCGACTGGCGGGCGGAGGCCTCCACGGTCACCCTGAACGGGTCCGTCCCCTGGCTGATCGAGGCGCGCGGGGGCATCGCCCACGTCACCGCCGGCCTGGAAACGATCCAGCTCCTCGGGTTCGAGGTGCGGGGCGGCGCCAGGGCGGTGGTGCTGCGCCTCCCCCGGCCCTGGGGCGCGGTCCCGGTCCGGCTGCTGAACGGCGCCAGCGACCTCGCCGTCCACCGCCCCGCCGGCGTGGGCGCCCGGGTGGAGGTGAACGGGGGGTCCCAGAACCTCAGCCTGGACGACCAGCGCTTCGGCGCCGTGGGGGGCCAGACCGTCTGGCAGAGCGCCGACTACGAGACGGCCGCCAACCGCTACGACATCACCATCCTCCGCGGCGCCAGGGCCGTCACCGTCGACGTCGTGGAGACCGCCGAACAGCAGCCCGGCGACAGGGCCGACAGGCTGCTGGTCACGGTGCTGTTCACCGACATCGTCGGGTCGACCGAGCGGGCGCGGGAGGTCGGCGACCGGCGCTGGCGCGAGTTGCTCGACGCGCACGACCGGCTCGCCCGTGAGCTGGTCCGCCGGGAGGGCGGCAAGCTCGTCAAGACCACCGGCGACGGCATCCTGGCGATCTTCGACGGGCCCGGTCGGGCCATCCGCTGCGCGGCCGCGCTGCGGGAGGAGCTGCGGCCGGCGGGGCTGGACATCCGGGCGGGCCTCCATACCGGGGAGGTGGAGCGCCGAGGCGACGACGTGGGCGGGATCGCCGTCCACATCGGCGCCCGGATCATGGGGGTCGCCGCCCCCGGAGAGGTCCTGGTGTCCAGGACGGTCCGCGACCTGGTCGCCGGCTCCGGCATCGCCCTGGAGGGCCGCGGGACCCACGCCCTCAAGGGCGTCGGAGACGAATGGCCGCTGTTCGCGGTGAGCGGAGGAGGTCTGCCATGACGTACCAGCCGGCCACCGGCCGATACGACGTCACGCCCTACCGCCGGGTCGGGCGCAGCGGGCTGCGGTTGCCCGCGGTGTCGCTCGGCCTGTGGCAGAACTTCGGCACCGACCGGCCGCTGGAGACGCAGCGCGAGATCATCCGGCGCGCCTTCGACCTGGGCGTCACCCACTTCGACCTGGCCAACAACTACGGCCCGCCGTACGGGTCGGCCGAGGAGAACTTCGGCCGCATCCTCGCCACCGACCTGCGGGGTTACCGCGACGAGCTGATCGTCTCCACCAAGGCCGGGTGGGACATGTGGCCCGGCCCCTACGGCGAGTGGGGCTCCCGCAAGTACCTGCTCGCCAGCCTCGACCAGAGCCTCCGCCGCCTGGGCCTGGAGTATGTGGACATCTTCTACTCCCACCGGTTCGACCCCGACACGCCGCTGGAGGAGACGCTCGGCGCGCTGGACGCGGCCGTCCGCCAGGGCAAGGCGCTGTACGTGGGGATCTCGTCGTACTCGGCGGAGCGCACCGCGGAGGCCGCACGGATCCTGCGTGAGCTGGGCACGCCGCTGCTGATCCACCAGCCGTCGTACTCGCTGCTGAACCGCTGGATCGAGGACGGCCTGCTGGAGGTGCTCGGCACCGAAGGGGTCGGCTGCATCGTGTTCTCGCCGCTCGCCCAGGGTGTGCTGACCGACCGGTACCTCGACGGCATCCCGGACGGCTCGCGGGCCAGCCGGCCTGGCTCCCTGAGCGCCGACATGCTCAGCGACCAGAACCTCCAGAAGGTCCGCGCCCTGAACCAGATCGCGGCGCGGCGCGGGCAGAGCCTGGCGCAGATGGCGATCGCGTGGACGCTGCGCGACCCGCGGGTGACGTCGGCGCTGGTCGGGGCCAGCAGCCTGGCCCAGCTCGAGGCCAACCTCACCGCCGTGGACAACCTCCGGTTCGGCGACGACGAGCTGGCCGAGATCGACCGCTACGCCACCGAGGGCGACCTCAACATCTGGGCGTCGTCCAGCACCACCTGACCGCTACGGCGCAGGATCGGGTCGCTCCTCCCAGTCGACCCATTCGACGCCGGTCGTCCGCAGGTAGCCGTCGACCGCGGTCCCGACGGTGGGGAAGAAGCGCTCGTC
>Ga0307278_10000528_pt1 | contig 19288 bp, 18 predicted proteins | sample ER_DNA_117_FD_194482 | JGI IMG/M metagenome (GOLD analysis project Ga0307278, IMG submission 194482) | Bulk soil microbial communities from the East River watershed near Crested Butte, Colorado, United States - ER_DNA_117 | ecosystem: Environmental > Terrestrial > Soil > Floodplain | place...
CGAAACAGACACAGGCTGCAAAATCCGCGTGGCGAATCGCCAAATACGGTCGCCCCGCATTTTGCGCACACGCGCTGGACTCTGTTAGCCTGGGTGATCAATCGCGTAGCTCTTTGCTTTGTACTGATCGAAATTCTCTCAGAAGTTACGCCTGAAGCACGGAAATGAAATGGCGCAGCTCGTCTTCCACATCTCCTGGCACTGCCACCGTCTGCGCGATCTCGTCGTGTAATAATTGCCGGTAATGCTGCCGCAATCGATGGAATGCCTGTTTCACTGCGTTTTCCGTCATGCCAAGCTCGGCCGCTACCTCTGCTTGTGACCGCCGGCCGGGTTCATCGGAGAGAAATTCTTTCAAGCAATCGAATAGTTTCGCATTACCGGCGGACTGGTATTCGCGCTCCAACCGACTTAGCACCTGCTCCAACAAGGTTAGCGCCCATCGCCGCTCGAAAATTCGATCGGCCGTCAACGTGTCTGCCGGTTCAAGATCGGCGCGCTCACGCGCGAGCAATTCATCCAATGGAACCAACGCTCGGCCCTCGCCGCGTTTCACTGTCAGTTCGCGACGTCTCGCCTTCGCCAGAAAATTTTTCAGCGACACGAGCAGAAACGAACGCAAGCGTCCTTTTTCGCGGCGGACCACGTCAAGGTCGCGCCGCTCCAGCAGCAGTGCGAAAAATCCCTGAGTGAGATCCTGTGCTTCCTCTGGCTTATAGCCTTCGCGTCTGACGAACCCGTACAGTGGCCACCAGTAGGTTCGGCAGAGCTTTTCCAGCGCCGCCTTAGCCTCCGTTGATTCGCCTTGCGCTGCCAGCACCACGCTCCAATGCGTGGTGGCAAATGCAACAGCGCCGGTTTCAGTGCTTTGAGCGATCGCACCCCGCGACGCCCCCTCATCAACGGCAGGCACGCCACGATTCAAGTAAAAAGTCGTACGAAAAGCAAGCCTCGACTCTTGTCATATCAAGAGTAGTCGAGACATCTCTCATCGTTACACAGAAAAACAGCATACATTGACTCAGCTCACTTCTGAGTGACTCGCCTTCGACTGCTCGTCTACGTCGCGGCCTTCCCAAGCCGATCCATTGCTGAACTCCACTCGGAATGACAAAGAAAATAAAATCGGCAATCCTGTGAAAGTTTCCCGTTTACGAATTGCGATTCGAGCGTTTCAATTAGGCCGTGACCCAGCAGAAGAAAATTTTCGGTACTGATGGCGTTCGCGGTGTCGCCAATGTCGAGCCAGTCACGGCTGAGACATCGCTGAAACTGGGTCGTGCCGCGGCGCACGTTTTCATTTAGCTTAATCCCCGCACCATTTCGGAGGGCGCGCGTCGCGAATGTACCGGTTGGCATAAGAAAATGCGACCCACATATCGTCGCCTGTGATGCCTAGGCGGAGTTGAGTTAGGCGGGGAGTTGGGTGTGGCTTCTGCTTCAGTCAAATCCTACAGCTGCGGGCCGCCGAACTTCACCGTCACTTCATTAGAGCAAGTCTGGGTGCCGGCTTCGCACACCTTGTAGGTGTAGCGGGCGTTGCTCCCCTTGTTGCCGGTGTTATCGGTATAGGAGCCGCTGTTCGGCACGGTCGCCCTCACAACGCCATCGCGATAGATGTCGACGTTGGCCGAAGTCGCCCCAGTCCAGAAGAGATCCACCGTGTGAACCCCGTGCACCCTGCGCCCTGAGGCGGTGAGCGTGATCCCGCCCGGCGTCGGCGTAGGAGTTGGCGTTGCGATGGGAGTGGGTGTGGGCGTCGGAGTTGGAGTAGGCGCATTTAGTCCAAACGCGGTCACCGCGGATTGGTCGTAGGAGGGGATGTACACGGTACCCCCATCAACGGTCGGTGAAGCTAAGGCCTGCCCCTCGCCGTTGCCGACGAAGGCGCTGAACAGCACGTTGCTGGTGGCGGCATCAACTGCGTAAAGCTTTCCATCGAAGTGTGTTGCCGAGGCGTCTAGTGACGAGGCGACGTAAACCACGCCGTTGGCCACCGTCGGCGAACTGAAGATGGCGAAACCGGGCGAGACCGCCCTCTGCCAGATAAGGCCGCCGGTCCCGGCATTGAAGGCGTAGAGGTTGCCTGCATTGTTACCGATGTAAACGACGCCGTTAGCCACGGCCGGCGAGGTTTGCACCCAGTCGCTGGTAGTGGCGGTCCAGAGCGTCGCTCCGGTGACCGCATCGAAGGCGTAGAGTTTGTGGTCATCCCGGGAGCCGACAAAGACCCGTCCATTATCCACAGCGGGTGAGGACCATTGCGGGCCGGGCATGGGGGCCAGCCAGAGGGTGGCGCCGGTAGCGGCGTTGAGAGCGAGCAGCCCATGGTTGTGGATTGCGATATACAGCCGGCCGTCGGCGACCGCCGGGGATGAATAGGCCCCTCCAGCGTGTATCACGTCCCAGATGACCTGTCCGTTTGTGGCGTCCAGCGCCCGGATGCTACCATCGGTGAACGCCACATAGACGCGACCGTCGATTAGAGCAGGCGAAGAGATGATGTTGGCCACTGGCCCGGTGTGCCGCCAGATCTCTTGCCCAGTGATGGCGTTGACGGCGAACACCACCGGGATGGGGCGGTTCACGCCGAAATAGACTATGCCGTTCGCCACCGCTGGCGACGTCCATGCGTGGTCGCCCGTTATAGCATCAGGCGGAAAGTTCCACAGCTGCTGACCGGTGACCCTATCCAGCGCATAGAGCTTGCCCGCCGGAGACAGACTAACCACATAGACCTTGCCACCGGCGACGCTCAGAGAGGCAAAGGTGCCGTCACCGATGCTAGTCCGCCACTCCACGGTAAGGTCCCCAACGGTTTCGGGGGAGAGGATTGTCTCGTCAGGACTGACTCCGTGGTGCGCTGGGTCGTAGCGAAACTGTGTCCAATCCCCTCTGGCCATCGACCCCGTCGCCGCGATCACTGCGCAGAACAACACATATGCCCGGACACGACCGCCGACTCGGACTCCTGTCATGGCGACTTCCTTACTACCTAGTCGGAAACTAGCGCCGCTGACTGCTTGAATAACAAGGCTAACAATATTCATAGTTTAGTTTTTGGTTTTGTCCGCGCTGGCCTGCATCGCCCGGTGAACTTGCCTGCCGGTCGAACTGGCCGCTCACAATGTACTGCGTAAAATCGGGCGGATTGTTACAGGGAAAGTTTGAAATTTTTTCAAACAGAAGGAAACGAAGGCGACGAAGACTCCATTTCGTTCCGGCGAAAGACAGTCTTTGTACGGAATCTCAACCACTAATGGACACGAATGAACACGAATTCATGAAACCGGATTAGCGTCGATTCGTGTTGATTCGTGGTTAGCGGATGTACAAGAAATGCTTAAGTTCCGTGAGTCGTATTCTATAGGTGCGTTGACCTTCAGCGCATATCAACCGTGAAAGTGGCCGGCGCCGATCTGTTGGAGGCCTCATCCACGGCGATGACCTGGAACGTGTTAATCATGCCGACCGTGCCGTAGAGAACGGTGCTGCCGCGACCGACAAGGGTGTGATCCAAAACACCGTTCGCGTAAACCTCGTACTGGATGAGCGATTGTGGGGTCACATTGTCCGTGGACTGTTCCCAGAACAACCAAGTTTCCCCGTCCCCGAAAGTCATGCCGTTGTCAGTCAGATTGGCCGGCGTGGTCGGTGGCGTGGTGTCGTTGGGATCGGCCGGCTCGGTGGTCACCGTGACGAGGTTGCTGAACGGCGAGAGGTTCTGCCAGTTGTCTCGAGCACGGACGGCGAAGGTGTCTGTAGTCTCTGGTTCGAGCCCCGTAATGGTAGCCGATGTGTCCGGTCCCCCAAAAGACGTCGAGTTGCCGTTGATGTAGATGTTGTAAGTGACGTATGGCCCATCCTCCTCCGCCGGCGTCCAGGAGAGCGAGACGTGCGTCGGGCCTATGTCGGTCACCGAGAGCACGGATGCGCTTGGCGGCGTCGTGTCCCCGGGAAGCGTGGTGGTCGCCTGTGCGGTCGCGGATCTGTTTCCCGCCCCATCCACGGCGTAAATGGAGAACGTGTAGGAATCACCGGCTAAGAGCGCGGAACTCCAGGTGAAGCTCGTCGCTGTTTGGGGCAACGAGACGTTCCGGCCATTGCTCGCGTGAAGCACGTAAGAGAAATTCCCCGAGTTATCAGTGGATGCGGTCCAAGCGAGCGATGCGGTGTACGACGTCGTGCCCGTCACACGAAAGTTGCCGGGCATCGTCGGCAGTGTTCTGTCGGGTCGCACAGCCGAGGCTGTGGACGGACCGAGGACCATTATGAGGACCAGGGCGATTGCAGCGGTATGGGCCGCGAACGATGAAATAAGCAGTCCGGCTCTGTTGTTTTCTCTGACTCCTTCAATGCTGAAGATAAGGTGATTTCCTTTCTGCGGTTTGAATGGTGAACTTATTTGCTGAATTAGGGCCACTCACTGTTGTACTGCGTAAAATCCGGCGGATTGTTACAGGGAAAGTTTGAAATTTTTTCAAACAGAAGGAAACGAAGGCGACGAAGACTCCATTTCGTTCCGGCGAAGACAGTCTTTGTACGGAATCTCAACTACTAATGGACACGAATGAACACGAATTTCATGAAACCGGATTAGCGTCGATTCGTGTTGATTCGTGGTTAGCGGATGTGCAAGAAATGCAATCCGTAGTAAGTTTATTTGGGTTCCAGGGAGGCAACGATTTTTTCGAAGCGTCGGTCGCCGCGGAGTGGATCCCAAAACGGAAGCAACTTCAACTGGCCATAGGTGATGGAAGTTGGCGGATGAATGGCGATCGCGAGCTGTTCGCAGGCGAGATCTTTGTCGCCAGCCCAGGCAGCGATCATCGCCAAATACGCGGTCATGCGCGGGCCGCTGATTGCATCTTTTTCCACCGGAAGAAGCGCGACGGCGCGCCGACCTTCTTGCAATGCGTCTTCTTTCCGCCCAAGAGCAGCGTCGATCAAACCAAGCACGCACAGCGGTGGGCCATAATTTGGTTGAGCTTGAACCACTTTCTCCTGCTCTGCACGTGCCGCAGTGAACGCTGCACGTGCCTTGTTTTCGTCATTGACCATTCGAGCGACAACCCCTTCGACAAACGGACGACTGAATTGAACAACGTCGTCGCTCAGCGCGTTTTCGCCTGATGCATCCAACGCGGCTTTTGCTCCAGCGGCGTCGCGCTCGCACAGTGCGCACGTGAGCGAGGCATCGGCGAGAGTCTGCATCGCGGAGGGCTCGGTGATCCGAATTGAATCGATCAATTGATGCAAAGGCCGGGTATTGGCTTTCCAATCCAGTTCGACGAACGCCCGCTCGACTCTCGTATCGACATCGCCCGGCTTGACGGCGAGCGCGCGCTCCAACATGACTATTTCGTCAGCATAGCGTTGGAGTAAGTGGTAACTCGCTGCAATCTGTTGCAAGGTAAAAAAGTTACGCGGGTCAAGATCAACGGCGCGCTCAAGGCTTTGCAGCGCCTCTTGTTGCTTCCCCCGGCGCCTTTCGATGTAACCTTTCAGCTCAAACACGGTAGGATCATTGGGCAGAGCCTTGCGGGCGACCTCCAGTTCAGCCAAAGCGCCATCATAATCGAGGTATCCTCGGTAAAGATTTTCGGCGCGTGCGAGGTGCGCTTCGCCGGAATCGGGTCGAAGGCGAAATGCCGCCTCGATGCCTGACTCGGCTAACGCCAGGCGCGCAGGCGTGCGATCGAAGCCAAAGAAGTAAAGGAGGTCGTGGGCGTGAGAGAGCAGGCAATGGGCTTGGAAAAACGATGAATCCTGCGCGACAGCCCGGTTCAGTAAATCGGCCGCTTGGAGCAAATTCGCCTCCGTGCTGCCGCTAAAGCTCGTCATTAAAAGAAGGTTCTTAGCATGCGTATAAAACTGGAAGGCGGTGAGATCGGCCGTTGGAGGGCGGGCCATGTCCAGTTTCTCAGCAGTGGATATCTTGGCATGAAGCTGGTCGGCAACCTTTAGCGCGATCTCACTCTGCGCTGCAAAGACACCGTTTAAATCGCAGTCGTATTGTTCCGCCCAAACATGGGTGTCGGTGTGCGTATCGATTAATTGCGCGTTCAAGTGAAGCTGTGTTCCGCTTTTACGAACACTGCCCTGCAGGGCGTGAGTCACTCCCAGCGCAGCGCCAATCTCGCGCATATTTCGTTTCCCGCGATATTCCATGACGCTGGTGCGACTGATCACCTTGAGATCGGCAATTTTGGCCAGCTTGGTCAGAATGTCGTCCTGGACGCCATCGGCAAAAAACGCGTTTTCTTTATCTTCGCTGAGATTTTCAAATGGTAACACGGCGATACCAGTGGCTGGAGGGCTAGGGACAAATTCGCTTTTCCAAACATTCCAACCAACGGCCGCTGCCAAGGCGGCCAATGACAAAATCAACAAAGCGATGGTCGGGTTCCGGCGCACCCATTTTTTTCCACGGCCGAAAACTCCTGTGCGTCGCGCGCGAATCGGCTGATGTTTGAGCCAGCGTTCAAGGTCTTCGGCCAGAGCGAGGGCGGAAGAGTAACGGTGCTGCGGATTTTTCTCCAGACATTTAAGGCAGATCGTTGAAAGATCGCGATCTATTTTCGGATTCCAGAGGCGCGGTTGCCGTGGCTCTGTTTCCAGGAGTAACCGGATAGTCTCGTAGGTTGTTCCTCCGGCAAATGGCGGATGGCCACTGAGCAGATGGTAAAGCACTGCGCCCAGTCCATAGACATCTGTCGCGCTTGTGAGTTGGCTGTTGTTACTTAGCGCCTGTTCTGGCGCCATGTAACTCGGTGTGCCCAGCGTTTCCAGCGTCCGCGTAACCGTGCTCTCGGTTTCGAGCAGCCGCGCCAGGCCGAAGTCAGTAAGATACGGTTCGCCCTTTGCATCGACTAGAATGTTGCCAGGTTTAATGTCTCGATGGAGAATGCCGCGCTCGTGTGCGTAATGCACTGTGCGCGCCAGCTTGGCAATTAATTCCGCTGCACGTCGAATCGGGATCGGCTCGCGCCTGGATACTTCCTCAAGTTGGCCGCCTTCGACTAATTTCATGCTGAAGTAATAGGCGCCATCGCCTTCGCCTACATCGTAAATCGGAACGATATTGGAGTTATCCAAACTTGCGGCAGCTTCGGCTTCGATCCGGAATCGCTGAAGGTGCGCTTTGGTAGTCCTTTGGCCCGGTCTAATGACCTTTAACGCGACTATGCGGTTCAGACTTTTCTGTCGCGCACGATACACAACGCCTTGGCCGCCGCGGCCGATTTCCTCCAGCAACGCATAGTCGGCAAAGTCGCCCAGCGTCTTTGCTTCGAAAGCATTCGGCGCGGTCGCAGATGCGCTCGCATTCCCGGCGCGATCAGCTTGGCCTGTGATCACGTCCAGACCTGTCTCAAGCAAGCAGGCGGTGCAAAGTCCTTCCGGCGCATCGGCAAGGATTTTCCCGCCGCACTTTCTGCAAAGTCTGACTACGCCCGTCGTTGCCAGAGAATTACTCGCCCATGCCTGGCCCATCTTGCGCGAAATTGTATCCCAGTGGGGGCGCAGCGGCAACGACAGCAAAAGTAACGTTCCTGTTACTTCCGCAACACAGCGATTAGATGACGCAACTCATCTTCGATCTCGCTGGCGGTGAGAACGGTGTGGCCAATCTCCTCCCGTAGCAGAACTTGATAGCGGTGGCGAAAACGGCGAAAAGCTTGCCTGAGCGCGTTATCCGTCATGCCCAGTTTTGCAGCAATCTCCGCCCGCGACGGCGCTCCCGGTTCGTCTGGCAACAATTGTTTCAGCCAATCAAATAGCGCTCCATTGCCCGTGGCGCGGTATTCATCCTTTAGTCGCCTCAGCACTTGTTCCATGAGAGCCAAAGCCCAGCGACGTTCATACAGCTGATCGGCACTCAATGTCTCCGCCATTCTCGCGGATGCGGGATCAACTCGCTCGTTCGCGCGCAACTCCTCCAATGGAATCAGACCTTGTCGCCTGCCTCGCTTGATCGCCATCTCACGGCGCCATTCGTCGGCCAGAAAATTCTTCACCGACGCAAGGAGATAAGAACGAAGTCGTCCTTTTTCCTTGCGGACCGTATTCAGATCTCCGCGCTCCAATAATAGCGCGAAGAAACCTTGGGTGAGATCCTCTGCCTCCTCTGGCCGAATACCCTGTCGCCGCGCGAAGCTATAAATGGGTCGCCAGTACGTGCGGCAAAGTTTTTCCAGCGCTTCTTCTGCCGCCGGTGATTCACCTTGCGCCTCTAGTACTACGCTCCAATGCGTAGTGGCAAATGGGACCGCGCCGTTTTGCACATTTCCGCCAATCGCGGTCAACGATGTCGCATCATCATCAACGGCACACAGCGATACAAGTAAAAAGGCGCGCTCCAAAATCAAGCATACATTTGCGACCCAGCAATGCCGCTGGAGGTTAGGCATCCTGGCTGACTCGGCCGGTGGGCTTCCAGCCTGCCGAAATATCGGCTTGCGCCAATCGACAAGCGGGAAGCTTGTCTGCCGAGTCAGCCAGGATGCCTAACCTCCGACACCGGCGTTTCGCGAGTTGAGAAAAATTCCCGTTTACGAATTGGCTTTCGAGCGTTTCAATTAGGCCGTGACCCAGCAGAAGAAAATTTTCGGTACTGATGGCGTTCGCGGTGTCGCGAACGTCGAGCCGGTCACGGCGGAAACTGCGCTAAAACTCGGCCGCGCGGCAGCGTTCGTTTTCGCGGAACTGAATCCCCGCAGGACCCCAGCGAGCGCGCGCCCAAAAATTGTGCTCGGCAAGGACACCCGCCTTTCGGGTTACATGCTTGAGAACGCGCTGGTGGCGGGAATCACATCGCTCGGCGTCGATGTTCTCATCATCGGGCCATTGCCGACACCCGGTGTGGCTTATATTACGCGCTCGCTTCGCGCCGATGCCGGCATCGTTCTCTCCGCTTCGCATAATCCCTACGAAGACAACGGCATCAAATTTTTCCGGTACGATGGCAACAAGCTGGACGATCAGGTGGAGGAAAAAATCGAGCAGCTTGTTTTCACAGGCGAGATTGATTCCATCCGGCCGACCGCTAACAAAATCGGGCGTGCCACGCGCATCGATGACGCACTGGGCCGCTACGTGGAATTCGCCAAAGCGAGTTTTCCGCGTGGAATGTCGCTCGAGGAAATGCGGGTGGCCGTCGATGTTGCAAATGGCGCTGCCTACAAATCGACGCCGTGCGTCTTGCGCGAGCTCGGGGCGGACGTGGCGGTCGCGCATAACCAGCCGAACGGCATGAATATCAACGACGGATGCGGCAGCACGCATCCTGAGGAAATCCAGCGCATCGTCGAACTGAGCGGCGCGGATGTGGGAATTAGCCACGATGGCGACGCCGATCGGGTCCTGCTTTGCGATGAAAATGGGGAGATTGTCGATGGTGATGAGATTCTCGCCATCGCGTCGCTTGATTTCCTGGGCGCCGGGCGGCTTGAGCAGAACACGGTGGTGGCGACTGTGATGAGCAACTTCGGCTTGGATGAGACGCTCGCCGCGAAAGGTGGCAAAGTGATTCGGACAAAAGTGGGCGACCGCTATGTCATCGAAGAAATGGTGCAGCGGAAGCTTAATCTCGGCGGCGAGCAGAGCGGTCACATCATTTTTCGCGATTTCACCACGACCGGCGACGGAATTATCAGCGCGCTCCAGATTTTGCGGATCATGCACCAGACCGGCCAGCCACTGGGCAAATTAAAAGCCTGCCTGAAAAAATATCCGCAGGCCCAGCGCAATTTGGCGGTAAAGGAAAAACCGCCGCTCTCGGAACTTTCGACTGTGATGAAGCTGGTAAACGAAGCGGAGAAAGAACTTTCCGGCAAAGGCCGGGTGCTTCTGCGTTATTCAGGCACGGAGCCGAAAATTCGTTTGCTGATCGAAGGCCGTGAATTGGACCAGATCGACAAGCAGGCCAACCGGATCGCGGACGCAATTCAAAGCGCGATTGGAGCGAATTAGATACCATGCTTAAACGCGCTGTCATCCCGAACGAAGTGAGGGACCTCACAAATGGTGGTGGGTCACGCAACGAAATCCGTATATCGCAAACTTCGAGTAGGAGGTCCTTCGCCCGCTCATGATGACACGCTTTGTGTGTTTATGACGCTAAGGAAAGTCATCGAAGCGCTTCTATTCAGCGCGCAGAAACCGCTTTCGATTCGTGAAATAGCCACGGCAATCAAGGGCGCGAGCGCGGAAGATCCGGCAGCTCCCGGACCGAACGAATTTGCGCGCGTGAGGGAAGCCGAAGTTGGCGCCGCGCTCGAAGAATTGAAAATCGACTACATAGAGCAAGAGTGCGCCTTTCAGATTATCGAGAAGGCGGAAGGCTGGCAGCTTGCCACCGATCCGAAATACGCCCAGTGGGTGCGCCAGCTTTTTCCCGCGCCCAAACCGGCGCGCCTGAGCGCACCCGCGCTGGAAACGCTCGCGATTATTGCGTATCGCCAACCGATTACGCGTGCCGATGTTGAAGCAGTGCGCGGTGTCAATATCGATGGCGTGCTGCAAACAATAATGGAACGCGGCCTGGTTAAAATCGCCGGACGCGCCGAAATCCCCGGGCGCCCGCTTCTGTACCAGACCACGCAATTTTTTCTTGATCACTTCGGCCTGCGCACTCTGGACGAACTGCCAAACGTAGAAGAGTTGCGCACGCGTCATCTGCCGGTCTCGTCCTCTCGGTCTCAGCCGGCCGCGCCTGCGGCGACAGCACCGGAATAACGCGCCGCACTGGCAGTTTGGGTAGCGCACGCGTCCCGGGTGTTGGTTTCGGCGTCGCGCCGAAACAGTCTTTCGATAAGGCAACGACTCGCGCGTAGCAGCGCACTTCGAAGAGTCCGCGATAGCGAGGACGCCATCGCCAGCACGCGGGACGCGTGCGCTACCCAGGCGATCCGCGGCTCGAACGGCGGTTGTTTGATGAGCAGTGCAGAGTACAGGTGCGATGTGGTGTCCAGAATTCTCCGCGCAAGCCAACTGCAGGTTGTGGTCCTTATCACAACATCGACTTCAGCATCTGCGGAAATACAAGCCGCTGATTGTGCGCGTGCCGCAAAATATTCCGAAGGCCTGCGCGGCGTCTCAATGCTCGTCATGCAGAACGCGCGTACCATTTTTGAGCACTATGCCAATGGCGGATCGGCGCGCGGAAGATGGCCTATCTTCAGCGGAACAAAGAGTTTTTGGGGAATCGCCGCACTCGCGGCGGTGCGTGATGGCCTATTCAAGCTGGACGACCCCGTCTCCGACACGATCACTGAATGGAAAACCGACCCGCACAAATCGCAGATCACCATCCGCCAGTTGCTCAACCAGACCGATGGCATTGAAGGCGCTTCGCGTCTTCAGCGTGCATCGATCCGCGACCGAAATGCCATGGCGATTCGGTTGCCGACCGTTGCTGAACCCGGCGCGGCTTTCATCTATGGCCCGAGTCATCTGCAAATTTTTTCGGAACTACTGCGCCGAAAATTGAAAGGAAGCGCTACGACCCGCTACATCGAGGCGCGCGTGTTGAATCGGATCGGACTCGCACGCCTCAATTACAAAAAGGATGCGCACGGCAATCCGCTACCTGCAACAGGGTTTGAGTTAACGGCGCGCGAATGGGCGAGACTTGGCGAGCTGGTGCTCGGGCGTGGCAATTATCATGGGCGGCAAATCGTTCCGGAAAATTTGTTGCGCGACGCGTTTGTTGGCTCGCAGGCAAACCCGTCATACGGCCTCGGATTTTGGTTAAATCGACAGGCACCGAACGGGCGCGAGGCAGACATCGAACGAATGCTCGACTTGCCGTGGCAACGCGCGCAATGGATAAATGTTTGCATCTGCAGGGATGCACCTGCAGACATGGTGGTGGCCCTCGGCTCCGGTTACCAGCGGCTGTTTATCATTCCATCGTTGAAGGCGATTATTGTGCGTCAGGGATCAAATGCGAGATTTTCCGACGCGCATTTTTTACGGCTGTTGCTGGGCCGCGATTGACTTAGGGCAGCTTTTCCCGGACGATTCACAACCTTATGAGCAAATTTGCAATGGGTTGCGGCGTGGTGCTCGCCATTCTGCTTTTTGTTGTCGTTATTGCGGCCTTCGCGCTGGGCGGCAGTTACAATCGCCTGGTCCGCTTGCAGCAGACTGTCGATCAAAGCTGGGCGCAGGTGCAAAACGTCTATCAGCGGCGCGCAGATTTGATTCCGAATCTAGTCAACACAGTTTCGGGCGCAGCCAATTTCGAGAAATCAACCCTCGTCCAAGTAACCAATGCACGCGCCAGCGTTGGCCGTGTGCAACTCGACCCAAACAAGGCGCCCACCGAGGCGGCGCAGCTGGAGCAATTCCAAGCCGCTCAAGGGCAACTGAGTAATGCGCTCTCGCGTTTAATGGTGGTGGTTGAGCGTTACCCGGAATTGCGCGCTAACCAGAACTTTGTTGGCTTGCAAGCGCAGCTGGAAGGGACCGAGAACCGGATCTCGGTCGAACGGGGGAATTTCAACACCGCGGTGCAAAACTACAACGTCGCGGTACGCAGTTTCCCGACCAATTTGATCGCGGGCATGCTCGGTTTTGCGCCACGACCATTTTTCACGGCGCAAGCGGGCGCGGAGAGACCGCCGCCCGTGAATTTCAATTTTGGCTCGCCCGCTCCTTCGCCCGCAGCAACGCCGTAACTCATTGCACCCGCAGATTGAGAAGGTGGATCGAGCACTCCCTCGCTCGATGTTAAAATATGGCGGCGAAGCCGCATTAGTTAGCATTGCCCGACGGAGCGGTCGATCCACCCAGCTGATTGCCGTTGCGCTTCTTGCCTTAGTCGTTCAATCGGTACCTGCCGCGGAAGTCATTCCGCCGAAACCGGCCGGTTACTTCAATGATTACGCCGGCGTCGTTTCAAAGGAAGCCGCTCATCGTTTCAACGAGCAGCTGGCCCAATTCGAGCGCGAAACTTCCGACCAGGTTGTCGTCGCGGTCTTTCCGAAAATGCAAAGCGATTCCTCAATCGACGATTACACGCAGCGCGTCGCACAATCCTGGGGCGTCGGCCAGAAGGACAAGCGAAACGGCGCCGTGCTGTTTGTCTTTGTTGAGGACCGCAAGATGTTTATTCAGGTCGGCTACGGCCTTGAAGGGGCGCTGCCGGATATTACGGCGTTTGATATTACTGAGTACCATATCAAGCCGCATTTTCGAAATGGCGACTACGAAGGTGGGCTCGCCACCGGAATCGATCTGATCTGCAAAGCGATTCGCGGTGAGTACAAAGGATCGGGAAAAACGGTTGCCGAACAACGCGGAAATGGGGGTGCGCCGGGTCTCTTGTTCTTCATCATCTTTGTCATTGTGTTGATCGTAATTTCGAGCGTGATACGGCGACTCGGCGGTTATGGCTATTCATCAGGTCGGCGTGGTCCAATTTTTTTGCCGATGGGCGGTGGTGGAGGCGGTTGGTCCTCTGGCGGCGGCGGAGGAGGATTCAGTGGTTTTAGCGGCGGGGGAGGCAGTTTCGGCGGAGGCGGCGCCGGATCGAGTTGGTGACGAAATGCGAACGAAAGAATTCTTAGGCAAGCTTGAGCACGATCGAATCGTTGACGCGATTCGTACCGCCGAATCAAACACTTCGGCTCAAATCCGGGTTTACATTCAGCGCGGCAAACTTAATGCAGACCCCTTGATCTCGGCGCAGAAAAAATTTCAACAGCTCAGCATGCACAAGACACGCGAGCGCAATGCCGTGCTCATTTTCGTTGCGCCCCGTGCGCATAAGTTCGCGGTCGTGGGTGACAAAGCGATTCACGAAAAATGCGGCGAAGAGTTCTGGCAGCGCATTGTCGATGCAATGCGCGCGCATTTCCAAAACGAGAAATTCAGTCACGCCATTGTCGAAGCTATTCGGGAGATCGGCAAACCGTTGGCCGTGCATTTTCCGCAAACACCGGCATCGTCCAATGAGTTGCCGGATGAGATTGTCGAACGGTAGAGCGACGTTCCGCGGAGCTGTCGAATTCGTCGGCTCCCATTCGACTTCGCTCAGGGCAGGCTGAGTCTCGCCCCGCCAAAATCAGCCCTTGCAAAATCGGGCATCTGGTCTTTATTTTCCGCTCCGCAGCGAGTTTTTAAATTACGCCGTTGGTCCCTGGGTCCCCGTCGCTGGACGGGAAACCGCACTCGCCAGGGGGAACCCGGCGCGAGAAGGAATTTCGATTTAAGATTTTCAAATTTCGATTGTCTCGCCACAACTGGTCTGCAATCGCGAATCGAAAATCGACATTCGAAAATTAGAGATGCCAATCCGTTACGGTCGTTTTGAAATGCCGAAAACCCTCGTCAAGGACGAGAGCACAGCCACAGATACCTACGCCAAGTTTGCCGCCGAGCCCTTTGAAGCGGGCTATGGACACACTGTCGGAAATTCGCTCCGGCGTGTTCTGCTTTCCTCGCTGGAAGGCGCGGCCATCACCGCGGTAAAAATCGCCGGCGCGCAACATGAGTTCGCCACGCTTCCCGGCGTGGTCGAGGACGTGACCGATATCGTTCTCAACCTCAAGAAAGTGAAGTTCAAGGCCGACGACCATGAGCCGAGAAAACTTTCCCTCGTTGTAAACAAGGAAGGCGAAATCACCGCAGGCGACATTCAGGTGGTGCAAGGCTACGACGTGCTCAATCCCAAGCAGGTGATCTGCACGCTCGACAAGAAACATAAATTTGATGCCGAGCTCGACGTGCGCGTCGGCCGCGGCTTCGCTACCGGCGATGAAAACAAACGCCCCGATCAAGCGATCGGTTTAATCCCAATCGACTCGATCTTTTCACCGGTCACGCGCGTCAAGTACGCAGTAGAAAATACGCGGGTCGGTCAGCGCACCGATTATGATAAGCTCATTCTCGAAATCTGGACTGACGGACGCCTGACCCCGGATGACGCGCTGCTCCAAGCCTCCGCGATTTTGCGGCATCATCTTGATGTCTTCGTGAACTTCAATGAGGACGTGATCGAATTCGACCAGACGCCGGCTGGCGTTAGCGAAGAAAACCTCAAGCTCAAGAAGCTTCTCAATATGAGTGTGAATGAGATCGAGCTTAGCGTGCGCGCTGCCAATTGTTTGAACAACGCGAACATCACCACGGTCGGTCAGCTTGCTCAAAAAACCGAGGCCGAGATGCTGAAGTATCGCAATTTCGGCAAGAAATCGCTCAACGAGATCAAAGACAAACTGCAACACCTTGGTTTGGGTCTGGGAATGAAATTCGATCCGGGCCTTGTGGAGCTGCCGGTGAGTGGTGATGGCGCCAGCCCGAATGGGTCGCCGGCCCAAGAGTAACCGTTGGATCGACGACCACGCTCGCCACGTTATGAGACACCAAAAAAAGACGCTCAAGCTTGGCCGCACGGCTGAGCACCGCAAAGCGCTGCTGGCGAATCAGGTTTGCTCGTTGATCGAACATCAACGCATCCAGACGACGCTGGCCAAAGCGAAAGCGGTTCGACCGCTCGCGGAAAAGATGGTGACCCTCGGCAAAAAAGGATCGATTCATGCGCGGCGGACCGCCCTGGCGACATTGCGGCAAAAGAACGCCGTCAAGAAACTCTTCGACGACATCGCGCCGAGATCAACGGAGCGCAACGGCGGTTACACCCGCATTGTTAAGCTTGGCCAACGCAAGAGCGACTCCGCCCCCATGGCATTCATCGAATGGGTTGATGGCGCACAAGTCATCGAGGAAAAAGCCGCGGAAGAAAAGAAGGCGAAACGAAAAGAGGCGGAGCCAAGCGCAAAACAAAAAGAACCCGCTCCGCAACCAGAAGAACCAGCGACCAAAGAAGAAGAACCGGCGCCGCCACCTGCGGAAGAGCCGAAGCCGAAAAAGCGGAAATGGTTCGGCAAAAAATCAGCGGAGCCGGAAAAATAATTTCCCGTGGCGTTCGGAATCGCTCGGAGGGCTTAGTGGTTCAACGAGACCATCCACTCTTCGACTCTTTAAGCGCGCCTTTTGTCGCGTTTTCGAGTCTGCGGATGTATCCTTGGCTTTGCATCTCATGACGCCGGATCCTTACATCTTCATTATCATTTTTATTGGCGTGGCGCTGGCCTTTCCCTTGATCCCGCTGGCGCTGGCCTGGCTGTGGCGACGGGTTTTCCAGCCGCCAAAGCCGGGCGCCGGAAAAAATGCGACTTACGAGTGCGGCGTCGAATCAATCGGCGAAGCGCAAATTCAGTTTCGGTCGCAATATTATTTGTATGCCATCATCTTCTTAATCTTCGATGTCGAAGCGATCTTTCTGGTGCCATTCGCGGTGGCCTTCACCGGTTTGCCGGTGGGGGCGTTCATTGCGATATTGGTTTTCCTGTTGCTCCTGATTGAAGGGCTCGTTTGGGCCTGGGGGAAAGGGTGTTTAAGCTGGGCCGCCCGCTAGGAGGCGGTAGTTAAGAGGGTTAAAAGGGTTATATTGTTACAACGGAAATCATGAGCGAAATCGACGAGGGGCTTCGCGCCGAATTGCAACGACAGGGAGTCTGGGTGACTTCGATGCAGGAGCTTTACAACTGGGGACGCAAGAACTCGATTTGGCCGTTGCAATTTGGGCTTGCTTGCTGCGCGATCGAAATGATCGCCACCGCAGCCTCGCGCTACGACATCGCGCGGTTTGGCGGCGAAGTTTTCCGGCCGTCGCCGCGTCAGGCTGACCTCATGATTGTCGCCGGCACAGTGACAAAAAAAATGGCGCCGCAAATCGTCCGGCTCTATAACCAGATGCCCGACCCAAAATACGTTATTTCGATGGGCGCGTGCGCAATTTCAGGCGGGCCTTTCAAGCAAGGCTACAACGTGCTCAAGGGTATCGACCGTTACATCCCGGTCGATGTTTACATCCCCGGTTGCCCGCCGCGGCCAGAAGCGTTGCTGCATGCGTTCATGGAACTGCAGCGCAAAATCGACAGTCAAAAACTAACCGGCGCGACTAAAGCCGAGCATCTCACTGCGGCGCAACCCAGCGAGTTTCCAGTGCCCGCGTTCGGCGAACATGATCTGGAGCCGCCGGCAAATCCGAATGTCTTTCAGCCGCCGAAAATAGAAAGGACATGACGACCCGGAACATAGACTTTCAGTCTGTGCGGCCAGCGGAGTTTCACTGCGCTGAGTACAAACGCACCGGGCAAAATGTCCGCTGGCCGCACAGGCAACATCCCTGTGTTCCGCAATGATGGGACCCCTTGAGCAAATCAAAGCGCGAATCGAAGCGTCTGTATCCAGCGCTAAGATCGACATCGTTCCCAACGGGAGTCCTTCACAACAATTGTCGCTCTTGATCGACAATGAACACGCGTTGGCCGTCGCAAGGTTTCTCCGCGACGATGCTGCGCTGCAGCTCGATTTTTGTTCGAATGTCACAGGCGTCGATTGGCTCGATCGCGTCGTAAAAAAGACGGTGAAAGTGAAAAAGTTGATCGATGGCGAGGAAAAGGAGGTCGATGAGACGACGGAAGAAAAAATCCCCGGCTATCTCGAAGCGGTCTATCACCTTTATTCGATGACGCAGAAACACGGGCCGGTGGTGATCCGTATGCGCACGACAGACCGCGCCGAGGGCGCGCGGTTGCCGTCGCTCACGCCCATCTGGCGCAGCGCTGAATTTCAGGAGCGTGAAATTTTTGATCTTTATGGAGTGCGCTTCGACGGTCACCCCGATCTGCGGCGCATTTTGATGTGGGACGAATTTGTCGATCATCCGATGCGCAAAGATTATCGCGAAGCGGACGATTATGAATATGAACCGACGCCGCACGACGACGTCTTGGAGAGAGCGAAACAGCACTATGCGCCACGGCCGCAGCTCGATGGAGCGGAAAAAATCAGAGCCACAGATTCACACGGATGAAACACAGATGGGCCAATGGTTCAGGTTTGTGGGATTCAGGGTTCAGAAATCCAAATCTGTGTCAATCTGTGTTTATCTGTGGCTTCTTCGATTTCGTTAAGTGAATGACCGCGACAATCCAAACACTTGAACCAGTCGAGCGGCCACCGACGACAATGGGTTCGAGACTCGACGGCGAATTGCTTGAAGTGTCGATGGGACCGCAGCATCCATCGACGCATGGTGTGTTTCGCATGAATGTCGCGCTCGAGGGCGAGATCGTGCGCAAGCTCAAGCCGGTCTTCGGATATCTGCATCGCAATCACGAAAAGATTGGCGAAAACACCAGCTACCTCGGCTCGATGCCGTACACCGACCGGCTCGATTACTTTTGTTCGATGACCAACAATTGGGCGTACGCGCTCAGTGTGGAGAAGCTTGCCGGCATCGAGGTTCCGGAACGCGCGGAATATCTGCGCGTCATTCTGGCGGAACTGACACGACTTCAAAATCACGTCTCGCTGCTCGGATTCCTGCTCAATGATATGGGCGCGTGGGGAACTCCGCTCATGTATGCATTCCGCGAACGCGAGAAGATCCTCGATCTGTTCGAATCGCTCTCCGGTTCGCGCATGATGTGCGACTACATGCGTTTTGGTGGGTGCCGGTGCGACACGCCGCCGGGTTGGATGGAACGCGCAAAGAAGGTTGTCGATGTGTTCCCGCGTTTTCTGGATGAATTCGAGAAGCTCATCGTTTCGAATGAGGTCGTTATCGCGCGTACCCAGGAAGTTGGCAAACTCTCCCCTGAACTGGCCATTAACGCAGGCATTACGGGCCCAATGTTGCGCGCATGCGGAGTCAACTACGACTTGCGGAAAGTGGATGGCTATGGGTTTTACCCGCGCTTTAAATTTCGCGTGCCGCTCGGCGACCATGGTGACACCTACGACCGGTTAATGATGCGTGTGCTCGAAATGCGCGAGAGTATCGGAATTTTGAAGCAGGCTTTCGAACAAATTCCAGCGGGTCCTGTTATCAATCCGAAAGTAAAGATTCGCGCATTTCGTCCGCCTGTCGGAGAGGCCTATGGACGGATCGAAGCGCCGAAGGGCGAGCTCGGTTTCTATCTAATCAGCGACGGTGGAACCAACCCGTATCGTTACCGTGTGCGCCCGCCGAGTTTCATCAATCTGACTGTGTTGGAAGATTTGTGCTTGGGGCACACAGTGGCCGACGTGATGGTAATTCTCGGCAGCGTAGATATTGTGATGGGAGAAGTGGATCGCTGACGCGGAGGTTAAAACCGTTACAAGAGTTACAATGTTACAAAGGAACGGAGACTGGGTACGTGGAGTTTTTTGTAACTATGCAACCCTTGTAACTTTTGTAACGAACAAATGATCGGCACGGGCATAC
>Ga0307278_10000529_pt1 | contig 19284 bp, 19 predicted proteins | sample ER_DNA_117_FD_194482 | JGI IMG/M metagenome (GOLD analysis project Ga0307278, IMG submission 194482) | Bulk soil microbial communities from the East River watershed near Crested Butte, Colorado, United States - ER_DNA_117 | ecosystem: Environmental > Terrestrial > Soil > Floodplain | place...
GTTCGGGGGGTGGGGGCCGGGGGCGAAAGAAAGTCAGTTGCCGGGTGCTCGCGGGAGGTGCTGCATCCGCCTTGCGGAATTCCCCTCGCGCGACGGCCGGCCTCGAGGCCGGCCGTCGCGGATGGGAACGCGAGCTCCCGTCACCGCCGCCACCACCATGGGCCGGGGGTTGGCCCTGGCGGAGCGGCGATCGCTTGGACGACGCCGCGACGGCCAATCGCCGGCAACGCTATTGCCGCGGCTCCATACCACGCGGGGACGCCGGCTGGAGGTGCCGCCGGGCGCCGGGAGGCGCGTGGATGGCAACCACGGCTGCGTAATGTGCCGAAGACCGGGTCCATACATGGCCGTAACTATTGGCGATGCGGTGTCCGTAAGCAACCCTCGTGAGGTCGACCAAAAGGGCAATCGTCTTGATCGCCTCAGGTGCTCGAATTGCTCGGTCGCTGTGCGCCAGCAGGATCCACAGGTCGGCGCGGTCACGACGGCGCCTCGAAGGGGCGAGGGGCGGCGCGCATCCGGCGGGCCGCATCCTCGTGCTTCGCCAAGCGCGGATCGGTAGGTAGATCCACCTACGTCACCCACAGGAGACGGGCTGGGCGAACCGCCCGGCGCCGGGCTTCCCGCGTCGCGCCGCCCCGTGGGTCCCTCAGGTGTCCAGCGGGGGACCTGGGGTCCCGGACGTGCCCCGCGACCGCCGCGGCCACCGGCAGGGCGTTCGTGGTGCCGCCTCGGCGGCGGCGGCCCGGCCCGTCCGCAGGGACGCGGTCCTCCCGCCCTCCTGTGGGACGGAGGGACTAGTCCGGTCCGTCGCACGTCCTGCGCGGGCCGGCCCGCCGCGCGTTCTCCGGGCCGACCCGGGCGCGGGTGGCGGCGGGTGGCCTGGGTGCGTCGCGGGGCCGGGATGATTCGCCGCCGCGACGCCCGACCCGGCCGGGCGGAATTGGCCAAAAGCTACTCTCGACGATTCGCGAAACCGATTCGCGCCGCGGGCGCCATTCGCGTGCCCCGTTCTTTCTCTCGGCAATTGCGCCGCGGCGGGCCAACCCGGGACGGGCGCGGAGTTCGCCGCGGCGCCGTGCCGTGACCCGCCTCTCGCCGCGCCCGGATGCGGTGGCCGGCCCGCCGTATCGGGAATCCCACCGATGAGTCGCGGGTTGATACATCCGAACGGACGCACGCCCCCACGGTGCCCAATGCCCCGCCCCCCACCCCCGGGGAGACCAGGCCCTTTGCGCGAGGTCGTCAGATCGATGGCTGGCCCGCCGCGCCCGACCGCCGCAGCGCGCCAGCCCCGAGTCGGCACGCCCCGCCGGCGTCTCCCGCGCGTGGCGCGCGGCCGACCCCTGCCCGCGACCGGCGGCCGCCCGCGCCGCCTGCTGGCCGAGGCGCTGATCCTGTTCGCCCTCGTCCTGGCGTCCGTGGCGCTGACCGCGCCGCCGAGCCAGGCGCACGCCGTCCTGGTCGCCAGCCAGCCGGCCGACGGGGCGATCCTGCAGCAGGCGCCCAGGGCGCTGGTGCTCGAGTTCGACGGCCCGGTCGAGGTCGCCCTCGGCGGCGTCCGGGTGGTCGACGCCGGAGGCCGCCGGGTCGAGCGCGAACGGCCCGACCACCCCGGCGGCGACGGGCGCGTGGTGCGCGTGCCGCTGCGCCGCGACCTCAGCGGCGCCTACACCGCCACCTGGCGGGTCACCAGCGACGACAGCCACCAGCTCAGCGGCTCGGTCAGCTTCATCGTCCGCGGCGGCGGCGACGGCTGGCTCGGTGCCGGCGGCACGGCCGGCGCCGGTGGCGGCCGCCTGGCCGGCGGGCTGCTCGCCGGCACCCGGCTGCTGTTGTTCGCCGCGCTGGTGCTGCTGGTCGGCGGGCTCGCCTTCCTGCTGGCGATCTGGCCGGAGGGCGCGGGCGCGCAACGGGTGCGCCAGCTGCTGGCCGCTTCCTGGACCGCCGCCGTGGTCGCGACGCTGGCGGGCATCCCGCTGCAGGGCGTGGCCGCCACCGGGGCAGGGCTCGTCGGCGCCCTCGACACCGAGCTGCTCGGGGAGGTCCTGGCCACCCGCTACGGCCGGGTGTCGCTGGTCCGCCTCGGCATCCTCGCCGCGGCCGTGCCACTGCTCCTGGTCGTCTCGCGCCGTCCGGAGGTCGTCCGCCGGGGCGGCTCGCGCTGGTTCGTCCCGCTCGCCGCCCTGCTCGGCGCCGGGCTGCTCGCCACCCCGGGCCTTGCCGGCCACGCCGGCAACGGCAAGCTGGTCCCCCTCGGGGTGGCCGCCGACCTGCTGCACCTGTCCGCGGTCTCGGTCTGGCTCGGCGGCCTGGTCGTCCTGGTCACCTCGGTGCTGCCGCGGCGTGAGCCGGCCGAGCTGCGCCGCGTGGTGCCGCGCTTCTCCGAGCTGGCCTTCGACGCCGTGGTGGTGATCGTGATCAGCGGCCTGTACCAGGCCTGGCGCCAGGTGGGCCAGCCGAGCGCCCTGACCTCCACCTCGTACGGCCGGCTGCTGCTCGCCAAGGTGGCCGTGGCCGCCTTCCTGGTCGGCTTCGGCGCGCTCAGCCGCCGGGTGGTCCAGCAGCGGCTGGTCGCGACCAGCACGCTGGTCGCGCGGCCGGCCGGGCCGGGCACGGCCCGCCTCGACCCGGACGTCGCCGCCGTGGCCCGCCTGCGCCGCTCGATCGGCGCCGAGGTGGCGATCGCGGCCGTCGTCCTCGCCCTCACCTCGCTGCTGGTCAACACCGAGCCCGCCGCGAGCGCCGCGGCGGCGGCCACGACCGCGGCCCAGGCTGGGCCGTTCGCGACCTCGCTGGCCACCACCACCGGGACGGTCACGGTGGAGGTCGCCCCGGCGCGGGTCGGCCTGGACCAGGTGGAGCTCGCAGCGCTCGACCAGCGCGGCCGGCCCGCCGCCGTCGACGGCCTCGAGGCCGAGCTGCGCAACCCCGCCAAGGGCGGCGACCCGCTGGCCGTCACCCTCGCAACGACGGGCAAGGGCCGCTACGCCGGCACCGTGCACGTCCCCTCCCCCGGCTGGTGGCAGCTCGCGCTCACCATCCGCCACGGGGACCTCACCGAGACCCAGGTCATCACCTTGTCGATCCGCTGAAGAGGTACGCATGGTCATCACGGGACTGTCCAGGGCCGCCAGGAGCCTGCCGCGCGGGCGGGCCGGCGGCATCATCGCGGCGGCCGCCGTTGCGCTGGCGGCCGTCCTGCTCGCTGGCTGCAGCGGCGGCGACGGCGCGGCGCTCGCCAAGGCCAAGACGTCGAGCAGGCCCGCCGAGGCGGCGGTGCGGACCATGCGGGTCGAGAAGCACTACAAGGACGCCAAGGGCAACCGCTTCACCATCGAGGTCGCCATCGGCCCGGTCAAGGACCCCGGCGTCTGCGCCGAGCTGTCGCCGGCCAACGCCTACAGCCACGCCATGCAGCTCACCATCGGCAGCGAGGCGGCCAAGAGCAAGAAGGTCCGCCTGCCGCGCATCGCCGTCCTGGACCGGGCCGTCACCTTCACCACCACCGACAAGAGCGGCATCGCGTGCAGCACGATCGTGTCGACGAGCGACAAGACCGTGCTCCGCGGCGGTCAGCACAAGGAGATCCAGGCGCTGGTGTCCCGGCCGAAGGACCCCGCCGGCAGCCTCGTCCTGACCATCTGGCCGCGCGAGGCGCCCCAGAAGGAGCTGCTGCGCATCCCCTTCCGCTCACTCCCGTAGCCTCCGCCATCAGGTCCCCCGAGGAGACAGCCCGATGAGTATGTACAGCCCGAGCGAGCCGCCCGCCTGGGAGCCCATGCCGGGGAGGCAGCCGTACGGCCCCCCACCGCCTGGCTACGAGGAGCCCGGCTACGGCCCGGAGGAGCCGCACTACGGCGGCCAGGCCCAGATGCCCTACGGCGCCATGGAGGCCTCCTACGGCGCAATGGACCCGTCCTACGACATGGACATGGACGACGAGATGGCCGAGGACGACCCGGACATCGACGAGCGGCCGGAGCCGAACGGGGGCGTGGCCGCCGCCATCATCGCCGCGGGGATCGGCTGCGCGGTCCTCGGCCTCCTGGTGGTCGCGGCCGCGGCCAGCCCACAGGTGAGCCAGTGGCTCACCCTCTACGAGCCGACCGGGCCGCTGAGCGGCAAGGCGATCGTGAGCAGCGTGATCTACCTGGTGATCTGGCCCAACCTGCACTACCGCCTGCGCGACAAGCAGGTCGACCTCTACAAGGCCTTCATGATCACGATCATCCTGGTCGCCCTCGGCATCATCGGCACCTTCCCGCCGGTCTACCAGCTCTTCGCCAGGCGCTGACCGCGCTTTGCGCAGCCTGAGGCGGCGGTGACGCCGTCACCGCCGCCTCAGGAGGTGGGTGCTACCGCGGCTTCGGCAGCGCGAGGTAGCGCTCGATGCGATCGAAGGCACCGTTCCATGCGAGCGTGGAGAAGAAGTCGCGGACCTCCTCGGTCGGGAAGCCGGTCTGCAGCACGACCATCCGGGTCTTGCCGCCCAGGTCCTCGAACGTCACCTCGACCATGGTGGTCAGGCTCTCGCCGTCGGGCGTCCAGCCCGTCGAGGTCGCCACCAGCCGGTGGGGCCGCTCGATCACCTGCCAGATGCCGCGCTCGCGGAACAGGCGGTCGGGGCTGTCGCCCCAGGCGGCGTTGTACTCGCCGCCGACCCGAAGGTCGTTGGTGATCTCGGCGATGGAGCCGTCGGGCCCGTCCGGGCCGAGCGTGAACCACACCTTCTGCGCCTCGGCGTCGGTGTACGCCTCGAAGACCTCCTCGGCGCTGGCGTTGAGCACCCGCTCCACCCGCAGCTCGTAGCTCATGCCTGCTCCTCCTCCTTGTTCGTCTTCTGCTTGCGCTGTTGCTCCAGGTAGGCCTCGAGCCCGTCCAGGCGCCGCTCCCACTGCTGCCGGTACATCTGGATCCACTGCATCGCGTCCTCCAGGCCTTCGGGACCGAGGCGGCAGTGCCGGGTCCGTCCGACCTTCTCGGTCGTGACCAGCCTCGCCTCCTCGAGGACCTGGACGTGCTTCTTCATCCCGGTGAGGGTGATGCCGAACGGCTCGGCCAGCTCGCTGATGGACGCCGGCCCCAGGGTGAGACGGACGAGGATTCCCCGTCGCGTCGGATCCGCCAGCGCCGAGAACGTGCGGTCGAGCAAACGCTGAACCATGTGGTTCAGTTTAGCTTCCCGGGAGTCCAGGGTCAAGGGGTCTCGCCGCGCCGGGCGGGGCCGCGGTCAGCGGGGAGAGGAGCGGCGCATCGCCGCGCGGCCGTGCGGCCCGGGGGGCCCGGGGGGCGCCGGGTCGGGCGAGGTGAGCGCGATGTCGCGGCCGAAGAAGGGCTCGACGGCCCAGTCGAGCAGGACCCGGAGCCGCCGCTCGACGCCTGGCAGCTTGCTGAGGTAGATGCCGCGCCACATCAGCCAGGCCAGGATGCCGGAGAAGCACCGGCCCCTGATGTCGGCCACGGCGCTGTGGTGGCCGACGGTGGCCAGGAAGCCGATGGTCCTGAAGCTGAAGGGCTTCGGCCGGCCGCCTTCGAGCACCCTGACGAGGTTGTCGGCCAGGACCTTGGCCTGCCGCACGGCGTGCTGGGCGGTGGGCGGGCAGGGCCGGCCGCCGCCCGCGGCGTCGGGGATCTCCGCGCAGTCCCCCACCGCCCAGACGTTGCTGGTGCCGGCCACCCGCAGGCTCGCGTCGGCCACCACCGCGCCCGCCGCGTTGTGCTCGAACGGCAGGCTGGCGATGACGCGGCTGGGATGGTTGCCGGCCGCCCAGACCAGCGTCCGGGCGGGGAGCTGGCTGCCGTCGCTGAGCGCGACCGCGTCGGCGGTGGCGCTGGCCACGCGCGTCTCCAGCAGGCAGTGGATGCCGCGGTGGCGCAGCTTGCGCAGGGCGTAGTCGCCGAGCTCCGGCTCGGTCTCCGGGAGGATGCGGTCGCGCCCGTGGACGAGCACGAACTCCGCCTCGTCGACCACGCCGGGGAAGTAGCGCCGCACGCCGCGGACCAGGTCGCAGAGGCCGGCCATGATCTCGACCCCGGCGAAGCCGCCGCCGGCGACCACGAAGGTGAGCTGGCGCCTGCGCTCCAGCGGGTCCCGCGCCACGTCGGCCTGCTCGAGCCGGGCGATCACGTGGTTGCGCAGGGTGATGGCGTCGGCGATGGTCTTGAGGGGCACCGAGTTGGCGCGCACGCCAGGCAGGTCGAGGTAGTTCGGCACCGCGCCGAGGGCGAGCACCAGGTGGTCGTAGGGCAGCGCCTCGGTGGTGGAGGGGCCGCTGGCGCGCAGGTGGACCAGTTGCTCGTCGGTGTCGATGCGGTCGACCTCCGCCAGCCGGAACCTGGTGCGCGGGCAGGCCGCCCGCACGGGCACGCCGACATGGTTCGGCTCGAGCGACCTGGACGCGACCTCGGCGAGCATCGGCGTGAACAGCAGCGCGTTGCTCTGGCTGACGATGGTGACGTCCATGCTCGGCACGCGTGGGAGCAGCCGTTCGAGCCGCCGGGCGACGGCGACGCCGCCGAAGCCCCCGCCCAGGATCACGACGCGGACACGTGGCGGGGCGGGGTCGGGCGCCGCTCCCGTCCGCGAGCTCTGCTCGCCGCCGAGGTGACGCACGGCCGCCTCCTGGAACAGCAGCCCCGCGAGGGAGCTGAGCAGCACCACCGCGAGCAGGCTGGGGAGCCGGTCGCCGACGGCGGTCACGCTCCAGAGGGGCGCCCGGCCGTGCAGCAGCGGCATCACCGTCAGGGAGACCGCGAACCACCACAGCACCCCGATGAGCAGCCCGGTGGTCAGCGCCTGGGCGTGGCCGCTCGGCCGGTAGCGGAACAGCAGCGCCAGGAGCCGGGACTGTCGCGGCACCGGCGGCAGCGGCCGGCCGGACGGCCGCCGCCCGCCCGGATGCCCGAAGGCCGGGCCGCCGTAGGGAGCCGGTGGGCGGCCGGCGGGCGACCAGGGCGGCGGCGGGCCAGCGGCGGGGTGGTGCTGCTGGAACCACTGGCCGGGGTCGTCCGGCCAGGGCAGGCGCGGGAGCCCGACGTCCGGCGGGAGCGGCCGTTGGGCCTGTGGCGGCCACGCTCCGGGGAAGCCGGGCGGGCCCGGCGGGGTACGGCCGGCAGGCGGCGGCGGGGGACGGCGCGGTGCCCGCCTCGCGGGTCCGCGGCCGTCGGGAGGCGGCGGCACGGGCCGGCGTCCGGGTGGCGCGGGCCAGGCGTCGTCGGGGTCCTCCCAGGACGGCGGGGGGGCGCCGAAGTCCGGATCCCTCGGGTAGCTGTCCATCCGCCTCACATGGGGCTGCCGTCAGCCTCGCCGGCCGGCCGGTCGTAGGGATTCTCGGGCGTCATTCGGCCGTGGAATTCTCGCGGCCTCGCGTTGGGGGGTTGCAGGGAATCCTGCCGGCGCCACTGTGGCGGATCCAGGGCGCGACCTCAAGCGCTCCGGCTTCACCAGAACTACCGGGATTACCTGGTAGGGCGTCTGCGACCGGTGGAGGGAAATGGTGTGGCCGAGAACGGCACGGCGGCCAACGGCCTCCCGCCGGGCGGCGGGAGGCCGTTGGTCGTCCCGGTCTCGGTGTCAGCGACGGCGGGCGTGCGCACCGCCGGCCGCCAGCCGGCGCGGCCGGTAGCGGAACATCGCCAGGAGCGCGAACCCGGCCGCCAGGACGGCGAAGCCGGTACCCAGCAGCGCGGGGGTCCCGTTGCTGCCCGTCAGCGCGAGCTGGCCGTTGTCCAGCGCGAGCTGGCCGCGGATGGCGCCCTTGGGGAGCTGGGTGGTGTGGACGTTGACGTAGTAGTTCTGGGGCTTGGTCCTCAGGCCCTCGAGCAGGGCCAGGTCCTGGACCGTCGCGCAACGCTGGTCGATGCCCTTGCCGTTGGGCTTGACGTTGTCGCCGAAGAACGGCACCACGACGTCGCCGGCCGCGCCCTTGGCGGCCCTGTGGATGTGCGCGGCCGTCGCCGGCTGGCTCAGGCCGCTCCAGGTGACCTTCCAGCAGACCTTGTTGCCCTCGACGGTGACCCACGCCTGCCCGGTGCCGCTGGTGTCGCCGGGACCGGGCACCTCTTCGCCGCCGGTCAGCGAGGTGGCGAGCTTGACCTTCCCCGCCGGGGCGGCCTGGCTGGCGCTGACCGAGCCGTTGGAGCCGCTGGTCCCGCTGCCGTAGGCGCCGGCGCCGGACTGCCCCGACTGGCCGTAGGCCCCGGCACCCGACTGGTCCCCGTAGCCGCCGGACTGCCCGTAGGCGGTGCCCTGCTGCTGGCTCTGGTTGCTGGGGGCCTGCTGCGCCTGGATGGTGTTGCCACCGCTGTAGGCGCTCTGCTTGGCCGGCTGGGTCTGGGTCTGGGGCGCGGCGTAGCCCGCCTGCGGCGCACTCGACCGCTTGGCCTTGGAAGCGCCGTCGGTGTACCGCGTCGGCGCGACCGATGCGACCAGGATGGCCGCGGCGGCCGCGACGAGTGTCGCCAGGATGAGCTTTTTCACCACGGGACGACCCTTTCCGATCGAGGACTGGACGAGACGGTCGCGAGCCGAGCCGGCTCCGGTGGAGGGACCCGGGGGCCCGGCGAACACGCCGACGCATGCACGCGACGTCTGCGTACCAGCCCGAGCGACCACTTGGGGGAAATGGCCGAGGCTGCATCGGGAAATTTCAAAGCCATTGGAGGATGGCCCTCACGACCATACGGCGGGGGAGTCGATGGGTCAAATTCTCGCTGTCGTCATCACCTCTCGGCGTGGTTCGTCGCGAGGGGTCTGCCGGCAGCGGCGGGGGCTCCGGTGCGGGCGTCGCCCAGGTCGTTTCTCGCTATAGGAACCATCCGCGGTGGCGGGTGATTCCTGGGAGCTGGGTCAGGACGCCCTGGCGTGCGCCCCGGCCTCGGCCGCCTGCGCCTGCATGACGAGGATCTGGCGCAGGCGCCCGCGGGCGCGGTGCAGCCGGGACAGGACGGTGCCGCGTGGCGTGCCCATGACCTCGCCGGCCTCGGCGCAGGACAGCCCGTGGATCTCGACCAGGGTCACGGCGTCCCGGAACGGGTCGGGGAGCTGTGCCAGTGCCCGGTGCAGCGCCTCCCGGTCGAGCAGGCGCAGCGCCTGCTCCTCCGGCCCCGGGTCGCTCGAGGGCAGCTCCGACACCAGGTCGTCCTCCTCCCCGACGGGGTCGACGCGGGGCATGCGCATGCGGCGACGGTAGTCGTTGCACGATACGTTGTAGGCGATGCGCAGCAGCCAGGCCCGCAGGTTGGTGCCGGGCTCGAAGGAGTGGAAGGAGCGGAAGGCGCGCAGGAAGGTCTCCTGCGTGATGTCCTGCGCATCCGCGGCGTCGCCGGTCATCCGGTAGGACGCGTCGTACACGACGCCCATGAACGGAAGCGCGGTCATCTCGAACCGCCTGCGCATCAGCTCGTCCATTGCGCGGTCACCTTCCTGGCTGCGAGCGGCCGGAGAACGGCGGTTGCGGGGTTCGCCTGCTGGCGCGTGGGTGGTCATCAGATGTGCCACGGCCGGTGCATGAAGTCGTTGGGGGCGACCGTGTTGAGGATGAAGCCGAGCATCGATCCGACGATCGCGACCGCGAACGCCATCAGGAACAGGTTGGTGAGCATCTTGCGGAGCCGGAGGTCGCGCACGAGCAGCCGGTTGTACTTCAGGACCACGAACGCGACCGCGGTGGTCAGGAACGGGATGAGCCAGCCGGAGTTGACCTTCCACTCCATGCCGAAGGTGTCCCAGAACGCCAGGCCCTTGTCGGCCCAGAGGAACTTCTGCGGGTAGGCGTTGAGGTTGACGACGCCCGGCCGGGGGGTGGCCCGGTAGCCGGCGTAGCCGAAGAAGGTCCCGACGATCATGGTGACCCAGGCGGCGCCCGCCATGGCGATCGTGGACCATTTCCGCACCAGCTCCTTGGTGCGGGTCTCCTTGCGCGTCACCAGGGTCGTGAGGCCGCCGCCGAAGGCGTGGACCAGGACGATGCCGGCGGTGGCGTGGGTGGAGAAGAACAGCTGCCTGGTGGTCATCATGCGGCCGGCCACGATGGCGAGGCCGAGGCCGATGACCACCGCGATGACCCCGCTGATGATCGTCATGCTGGCCCCGTTCACCAGCTCGGAGGCGCGCCGGCTGGCCGCCCGGCCGAGGCTGCGGCGGCGCAGCTGGCGCAGCGGCAGGGAGAACCCGTCCGGCCCGTCCTCCTCGTAGGGATCGCCGTCGTAGTAGTCGGGCTCGGCCGGGGCGTAGGCCGGCTGGCCGTAGGCGGCGGGCTCGACGGCCGGCATCGCCTGGCTGCCGTACGCGGGCGGCGCGTACCCCTCTGGCTGCTGGTACGCGGGCGCGTACCCCTCTGGCGGGCCGTAGGCCGGTGCCTGGGTCTGGCCGTAGGACTGGGCGTAGCCGTAGGCGGGCTCGCCGCCCGGCCCGTAGTAGGCGAGGTCGACCTCGTCGCGGTCGCCGGCCATGGGGCCGGTGGCGTCGGGGTCGGCGTACCCCGGGGCGGGCATCGCCGACGCGTCGTAGCCGTACCCGTACGCGTACCCGGGCGCCTCGTAGCCCATGCCCGGGTGTCCGAGCGCCGGGTCCTCCAGCGGAGGCGCCGACCGGCCGGGGTCGCCGTACATGGCGCGGCCGTAGGCGCTGCCGGCCAGGTCCGGGTCGGTCGTGTCCGGGTCGCTGTAATAGGACCCGCCGTAGGGGGCGCCGGCCCAGTTCGCGTCGGTGTAGCCGAGACCGGTGCCGGGACCGGCGTGCACGTCGGCGCCGTTTCCATAGAGCGCGCGCGCGTAGGCCTCCTCGTCGAGCTCGGGCGTCCCGTATCCCGCGTACTGCTGGTCGAGCGGCGAGCCGGTGAAGAAGGGGTCCGCGTAGAGCTGCTCGCCCTCGTGGCCCGGGACGTCCGGGGCGGACGTGCCCGGCGGGAGACCCGCTCCCGGATACTGGGGTGACTGCCGTGGACTGGTGCGCATGGGGGATCAGCCTCCGCCAGGCAGGGGGCACCTAGTCGCGGTCACGTCGAGAACTGGCGTCCACCGGTCGGGGGCGGCTGCGCCGCCGCGACGACCGCGGAGCGACGAACCGTCCCGTTGCGGCAGGGCCCGGCGGCATCGACGTCAGCGCGAGCACACTGCTGGAGGTGCTTGGGTATGGGGCCATGACGGGGCCCGTCCTCGGATCCCGTCAGGCGGCAGAACCCGAACTTCAGATCCTGCCGCCGGACTCCCAGTGGGGGCTGGGTTTCCTGGTGAGCTCGTGGGGGACCGTGCTCACGGCGAACGCTACGACAGGGCCGCAGCGTAGTCAAATCTTAGAGTTGCCGACATCATTTCGTGATCTTTCACGAAGGAGCCGGTTTGCGGGCCGCCCCGCCGGCACGCCCGCGCCTCGGTCCGCACCCCGGCGCGGGGCTGCCAGCGGGCCTCCGGCGCGCTGGCGACGACGCTCCTCCCGTGGCCCGGGAGCATCCATCCTCCCAGCTCAGCGCGTTGTCGTGCGGCGGGGGAGCCCGGCGCGCCCCGTGCTCGCGGAGACCGTGGCGTGATGCTGCCCGGTGCGGCGCGAGACGGCGCCACCGCCGCGGGCGCCCGAGCGTCCGAGGCCTCGCTGGTCGCGAATGGCCGGATGGGACGAGCGAAAACTGAAGGTTCTGCCGAAGGCCCTCTCAGGAAATCTACGGAGGCCAAATCCAGCGGAATGCGGTAAGGAAACTCGATCGGCAGATTTGTCGATCGCGCCACGAGCTATCGCCAAGCCTCGATCCTGCCGGCGCTCAGGCGCGCACCGACCGGCGCCGGCGGTAGGCGCGCGCCTTCATGGCGTTGCCGCAGCTCTCCATGGTGCACCAGCGGCCGGAGCGGTTCTTCGAGTGGTCGTAGAAGGCCCACTGGCACGCGTCGTTGCGGCAGGCCTTGAGGCGCCACCAGGTGCCCTCCGCCATGGAGCCGTAGACGATCGCCAGCAGGCGGGCGAGGGCCTGCTCCACCCCGGCCGCATCGGGCTCGAGGCCGGCACGGCCGTCGCCGGCGAAGCGCACCAGCAGGCGGGCGTTGCGCGCGGCACGGTTGAGCGTGGCCACCGCCTCCGCGTCGAGCGCCTCGCCCGCGTTGGCGTGCAGCAGCGCCCGCAGCGCCTCGCGCACCTCGGCCGCGCGCTGGAGGTCGGCGGCGCCGAGGCGCTCCCCGGCGTCGAGCAGTTCCCGCCCGGCCAGCCACGCGCGCAGCCGCTCCGGGTCGGGGAGCTCGTCGGTGCCGTCCCCGACGTCGACCGTGTTCACGAACTCCTGCACCAGCGCCAGCTTCCCGGGCGCCGGCAGCCTCCCACCAGGCTCCATCGGGCTCCTCGATCCTGCCGTTCCGTACCCATAACCAGCTTAGTCCACCAGCAAGTGACCAACAAGCCTCTCGGCGTCCGAACATCACTATCTATCTTGTTTTACAGGTGTCGTACGTGCTATAATGGGGTCGTTGGTGATGATGGACCCGCGCCGAAGGAGACGACGATGAGCCGGACACAGAGCCGCTTGACGACTTCGCTGGCCTGGCTGCGCACCTGGGCGGGGACGACGCAGTTCGGCCACCCGGGCGCGACCACGGTCGCGCGCCACACCGGCGCCCGCTGCTGACCGCGGCGGGCACCGCCCGTCCCGCCCGCGACCAGGCGGAGCCGTGACCGGCGCCTCCCTGGTGGCCGGGCCGCCGGGGCTACGGCCCCGCCGCCGCCCCTCCCCCGCCTTGCAGCGGTGCGTCGGCGGGCCTGCGCGCGTCGTAGGTCCGGAACAGCGGCATGGCCAGCGCCACGACCACCACGCCGGCGAGGCTGAGCAGCCCGCCGGACACCACCGAGGCGCGCACGCCGAACGCGGCGGCGACCGCGCCCGCCTCGACGTTGCCGAGCAGCGGGCCGGAGGAGTAGCTCAGCAGCTCGATCCCTGCCAGCCGGCCGCGGAGGTGGTCGGGGATCGTCTGGTTCCAGATCACCAGGCGGAAGATGCCGCTGACCATGTCGGCGGCCCCGGCGAGGCCGAGCAGGACCAGGGCCAGCCAGAGCTCCCCCGCGACCCCGAACGCGGCGATCGCGGCGCCCCAGATCGCGGCGGCGACCAGGATGGCCCTCCCGTGCCGCCGCACCCGGCCGGTCCAGCCGCTGGTCGCGTTCGCCACCAGCGAGCCGACCGACGGCGCCGCGTACAGCAGCCCGAGCACACCGGCGCCGCCGTAGCGGGTGGCGATCGCCGGGAACAGTGCCTGCGGCATGCCGAAGACCATCACCACGATGTCCACCACATAGGTGCCGAGCAGCTCCTGCCGGCTCCGCGCGTAACGTAGGCCCTCGATCACACCCCGCAGGCTCGGCGGGGCGGCGTCCGGGGGCGGTGGCACAGCCCGCATCATGCGCAGCAGCACCAGGCTGAAGGCGAAGCTGACCACGTCCACGGCGTAGGTCGCCGCCAGCCCGAAGCTCGCCACCAGCAGGCCGCCGAGGGCCGGCCCGCCGACCATCCCGAGCGACATGCGCAGCGAGGCGAGCGCCGACGCGGCCGTCATCTCCTCGCGGGGGACCAGCCGGGGAAGGAGGGCGTCGAGCGAGGGACGCTGCAACCCGTCGAGCGCGGCGGCCAGCGAGGCGGCCACGAACAGGACCCAGATCCGAGGGTGCTCGGCGAGCGCGTTGACCACCAGCACGGCCGAGACCAGCGCCAGGCCGAGCTCGGTGAGCTGCACCATCCGGCGGCGGTCGCGCGCGTCGGCCAGCGCCCCTCCGAGCAGGCCGGTGGCCAGGAGCGGAGCCAGCTCGGCCATGCCGAGCAGGCCGACCGCCAGCGACGACCGGGTGAGCTGGTAGACCTGGAACGGGATCGCGACGTAGGTGATCATGCTGCCCGTGAAGCTCACCATCTGCCCCACCGACAGCAGCCGGAAGTCCCGGTGGCGGCGCAGCGGCCCGAGCTCGACCGTGGCCAGCCGCAGCCATCCCGACCAGCGACGCCGGTGCCGGCCCCTCGGCCGCGTGCGCTCCTCCACGACGGCATGCTCGCAGCCGCCCCGGCGGAGGTGCCACCGAATTGCCGAGGCCGGCCGAGACGTGACGGACCGGCTCGTCCGCTCCAAGATGTTCGGCCTTGCTCGCTTTGACACCTACCGCCGCGCGAGGGAACCTTAGGGGGCAATCTGACCAGGTCGCGTCATCTTCGGCGTCCCCCAGAGCTCAGCGCCGTCGGCGCGGCGAACCGAGCGGCGGTACTGGTCCCGGACGGCCACTCGCGCGACGCATGGACGGTGAGTCACATGCCCTTCGACCGGCCCGGTCGTACCCTGCCGAGCGAGCCCCCCGAGCCACCAGTCGCCGGTACGACCAGGAGCTGAGCGAATCGTGCGAGGCCCGCGCCCGAACAGCGGCGGCTGGAGCGAGCCGCGGCGCCGGCCTGGCGACTGGACGCGCAAGCCAGCGCCAGACGCGCGGGACCCGGACGCCCAGCAGCCCCCCGGCCGCCCCTGGAACGGCCAGCAGCCCCCGGGTCAGGCGCGCAACGGCCAGCACACCGGGAACGGGCACCCGCCCCAGGGCCAGGAGCCCTTCCTGAGCGAGCCGTGGGACACCCGGCAGGCCCCGGGCCCTTCCCTGGGCACCGACCCGTCCCAGAGCCCACGCTGGGGCGTCCAGCCAGCCTCCAGTCCGGCGCGCGGCGACGAGCCCGCCAGCCAGCCGTGGAGCACCGGCCAGGTGCCGAGCCCGCCCCGCGGCGCCGAGCCAGCCGGGACCCGGCCGTGGAGCGCCGACCCGTCGCCGAGCCAGCCCTGGGGCATCCAGCCGGTCCGGGACCCCGACCCCAGCGGCGACGCCACGCCGTTCCCCTCCGGCGCCGAAGTGCCCCCGAGCGGTCCCTGGGGCACGCGGCAGCCCCCGGCCGCGGACCCCACCGCCGGCCAAGCCTGGGGAGGGCAACCGGTGCCAGCCGAGGCCCGCGGCACCAGCCGGCCGGCCGGCCAGGCCTGGGGGGTACGGCCGGCTCCCGCCCACGGGGACGACGCCGAGCAGGCCTGGGGCGTCCAGCCGGCTCCCGGTCAGACCCGCGAGGACGACCAGTCGCCGAGCCAGGGCTGGGGAGCGCAGCCAGTCCAGAGCCGAAGCGCCGAGGCGTTCCAGGGCGAGCCGGGGGCCGAGCCCCCCCTGACCCAGCTCTGGGGCGTGCAGACGACCAGGAGCGAGGCGCTGGAGCTGGCACCGTCGCGCTCCCGGCACCGTGGGGACGCGCCCGCGTACGCACGGCTCGTCTCCCACGCCGCCGGCCTGCGTGGCAACGGGCGGATGGCGCTGATCATCGCCGTCCCGCTGGTCATCAGCCTGCTGCTGCTGGTCACGGCCGGCCCCAGCCGCATCCTGCCGCGCCAGAGCGCCCAGGAGGCGGCCAAGCGCCCGGCCGCCGCCCCGGTGCAGGCGGGCGACCAGGACCGGCTGGTGGCCCTGATCAACCAGGAACGCGCGCGCAACGGCCTGCCCGGCATGCGGGTGCTGCGCCGCCTCAACGCGGTGGCCGCCGCGCACGCCGCCGAGATGGCCCGCCTGAAGCGCATCCAGCCCGACCCCAACGTCGCGGCCGGTGCCCGCCCCGCCACCTCGGTCAGCCAGTACGTCGACTGCGCCAGCAACATCGACCAGGTGTACCGGCGCATGTTCGCCTCGGCGACCTACCGCGCCCAGATCCTCTCCCCCACCCAGAACGGCATGGGGCTCGGCACCGTGAGCGGCAACTGCCTCTGGGTCACGGTGCTGTTCGCCCGCGCGACCCCGCCGGCCTCGGCGTCCAAGCCAGCCGCCCCGGTCGGGGGCGGGCCCCGGCCCGCGCCGAAGGCCCCGGACAAGCCCGCCCCGGTGCAGACCGCACCCGCGCGCCCGTCGACCACCGCGGAAGCGATCGCGCGGGACCTGTTCAACCGCGCCAACGCCGAGCGCAAGGCCCGTGGTCTCGCCCCGCTGGCCTGGAGCGACGACCTGGCGAGGCTGGCCAGCGACTGGTCGGGCCAGATGGCCCGCACCGGCCGCTTCGTCCACCGCGACCTGGACGAGGCCCGCAGCCGGCCGGGGATCGGGCAGTACTCCGCCCTCGGCGAGAACATCGCCTGGGTCCGTGGCTACGAGGACGACGGCTACGAGCTCCACCTCGGCTGGATGCGGTCGGACGGGCACCGGCGCAACCTGCTGCAGCCGGGCTTCGACACGGTCGGCATCGGCGTGGTCTGCTCCGGCGGCAAGGCCTGGGCGACCCAGAACTTCGGCCGCCTCTCGGCGAGCGCGCCTCCCCTCACCGACTCCACCCCGGCCACCGAGCCGATCGTCGCCACCGCCAAGGACGGGCTGAGCTGCTGACGCCGGTGACGCCGAGCCGTTGACAGCACCCCGGACGGCCGGCGATCCTCGCCGCCATGACCGCTCCCGCCGACCACGGCGGCGGCGGCGCCACGCCGGCGCCACCGCTGCACCCTGACGTCCTGCCCCTCGCCGGCCTGATCGGCACCTGGCGCGGCGAGGGAGCCGGTCGCTACCCCAGCATCACCCCGTTCCGCTACACCGAAGAGGTCACGTTCCGCTCCTCCGGCAAGCCGTTCCTCGCCTACGAGCAGCGGACCTGGGCGCTCGACGACGGCCGGCCGCTGCACTCCGAGGCCGGCTACTGGCGCGCCAAGCCCGACGGGGCGATCGAGGTGGTCATGGCCCACCCGACCGGGATCGTGGAGGTGCTCGAAGGCCGCCTCGACGGCGACCGCCTCGAGCTGTCCTCGACCACCGTCGCGGGCACCACCACCGCCGTCGAGGTCACCGCGCTGCGGCGCGTCTTCGAGCTCCGCGGCGACGTGCTCGCCTACACCCTGGCCATGGCGGCCGTCGGCCAGCCGTTGGAGCATCACCTGGCCGCCGAGCTGCGCCGCGTCCCGCCGGCGGAGACCGGACGGGTCAGAACTGGAACAGCGGAGCGGTGATGGTGAAGCGCAGCTCCGGACCGAACGCGGCGAACGATCCGAACATGATCAGGGACGTCGACAGCGCCACCGCGTTGCGCCAGAACAGCTGGTTCTGCAGGCGCTTCTGCTCTTCGTCGGGGATCGCCCAGTAGCGGTGGAACCACGCCGCCGCAAGGATCACGAACACCGCCACCATCAGGGCGCCGACGTCGGGCCAGACGCCGAGCGCCACCGAGAGCGACCCGACGATCAGCCACACCCCGGCCGGCCAGCCCGCCAGGAACGGAGCGGGGAAGCCGGCCGCGCGCGCTCCCCCCTCGAACATCTTGCCCAGGCGCACATGGGCGCGGCCGGCCACCAACCCGAAGAAGATCGCGAACAGGACCCGCCCCGCCAGAACCACCACGCCTGCTGCGGCACTCATGCCAACCTCGCCTCCTCGGCCGGCCACCGCGACCGTCTCGGCCAAACGAGGGAGCGCCGACACCGCAGCCACAGCCAGCCTGCTTGCCATGCTCAACGTTCCAGTCCATGACCATCCTGGTCACGACCGTGCACATGCGAACGTTGTCACGCGAAACGTTAAGAAGCGAACAGTCGATATGTCAACTCAGCATTGCTAGACTCGCTGCATGGAGCCGCAGGACGAGGCGCTGCGCACCGTCAACGCGGTGCTCAACACCAACCGCGTCATCACCGAGGCGATGGAGAAGCGGCTGCGCGCCGAGGCCGGGCTCTCCCTCGCCCAGTACGAGGTCCTCTACCGCCTCAACGAGGCCCCCGACGGCCGCCTGCGCATGGTCGACATCACCAGGCAGCTCCGCGTCAGCAAGAGCGGCGTCACCCAGCTCGTCGACCGCCTCGAGGAGGCCGGCCTGGTCAAGCGGGAGTCATGCGTCACCGACCGGCGCCTCACCTACGCCAAGCTCACCGACCTCGGAAGCGACGCACTCCGGCGCGGCCAGCCGGCCTGCCACCCGGTCGTGCAGGAGCACTTCGCGCGCCACCTCACCAAGCAGGACATGGACGGCGTACGCACGGCCCTCTCCAAGGTCCTCGAAGGCAACGGCTACCCCGGCGACCCCCCATACCCGGCCGAGGCGGCCCAGCCCGTCCCGGACCGGGCCACATCCCAGCGCTGACGCAACGGGGGCTCCATCGTATGCCCCGCAGGCAGCGCGACCGTAGGCTCGGCAACAGCTCGCGACAGTGGTGCTAGCTTCATCGCATGGGCGACGAGGCACGCGGGAGCGACTGGACGGTGGAGGAGGCCAACGCCGCGCTGCCGCGGGTGCGTGCGGCGGTGGAGCGGATCCGCGCCCTGGCCGCGCAGGCAACCGGTGGGCGCGAGCGGGCGGGGGCGAAGGCGCGTGGCAACGGGCACGCGCCGGCGGAGGCGGCCGGCGCGGAGCTGGCGGCGGCGGTCGAGGAGCTGACCCGCGAGAACATCGTGCTGCGGGACCTCGACAGCGGGCTGGTGGACTTCCCGGCGGTCGCTCCGAGCGGCCGTCGCTACTGGCTCTGCTGGCTTCCCGGCGAGCCGGAGGTGGGCTGGTGGCACTGGCCGGAGGACGGCTTCGCGGGCCGGACACCGCTCGACGACCCGCCGCGGTGAGCCACCCGGCCGGCGCGGTGCGCACCATTGCCGAGTGGCGAGGCCGCTCACCAGGGAAGAACGTGGAGCGGAGGCATGAGAGCGCTGACAGATCGCTGGTGAGGGATGAACCGTTTCGGTAGCTTCCCTCGTACATGAGCGATGACGTACATGACGAAGACGCTACGCTGCTCGCACGAGTCGCCGAGGGAGACCTCGGCGCCCCCCTCGAGGAGCTCTACGACCGCTACGCCGGTCGGCTCTACGGGCTCGGCGTTCGTCTTCTCGGCGATACCGGTCTGGCGGAGGAACTGGTGCAGGAGACGTTCGTACGGCTGTGGCGGACAGCCGGGCGATACGACCCGGAGCGCGGCTCGGTGAGCAGCTTCGCGTTCGCCATCGCCAGGCGCATCGCGGTCGACCTGTGGCGCCGCCCCTCGTCGCGCCCGTTCGCCGAGGCGGTCGAGGACGAGCGGGCCGCCGGCGAGCAGACCGGCGACTCGGTCGACCGGATCCTGGTCGGGCTCAGCGTGCGGGAGGCGCTCGACTCGCTTCCCGACGGCCAGCGCGAGGTGCTGGAGCTGCTGCACCTGCACGACCTGACCCAGGTGCAGGCCGCAGAGCGTCTGGGAGTACCGTTGGGAACGGTGAAGACGCGTGCCTTCTACGGCATGCGGGCGCTCAAGGTGGCCTTGGAGGAGCGTGAGGTGCATGCCTGACAACGCCGCGCCTCACGTCGAGGT